>Ga0115557_1000372_pt1 | contig 31298 bp, 21 predicted proteins | sample COGITO_mtgs_1104_FD_87280 | JGI IMG/M metagenome (GOLD analysis project Ga0115557, IMG submission 87280) | Pelagic marine microbial communities from North Sea - COGITO_mtgs_110421 | ecosystem: Environmental > Aquatic > Marine > Epipelagic | place: Germany:Helgoland, sampling site Kabeltonne...
CTCCACCATCACCATCACCATCACCATCACCATCACCATCACCATCACCATCACCATCACCACTCTCCATGCTGTTCTCATCTATGTCACCTCTCTCCCTCCTCCTCCTCCTCTCTTCCAGGTCTGTCATCACCTTGAGGTGTGCCACCTCATTGCTCACCTTCCTTTTGTGAAACTCTTCTCTATGCTTTTTCATGCTCTCAAAGGCTCCAGGCTTTCTCCCCATCTCGCTTGCCATCATTGGCTCATGCACATATTTAAATCTATTACCGATCTTTCCTCTCATGGCTGCTTCGAACGGAAAGTCTGGCTTCTCAGTGATCCCGCTCACACTCCACTGCCTAATCTTGAGCCCCGTGGTCACGTCTGTAATGACTGTGCTTGCCGGTCCCATCGTCCCTCCCCCCGTCAACACCAGAACATCCCTCCCCACGTGCCTCTGCTTCCAAGCGAATAGCAGTGACAGCAGCCTCCCACATGACTCCGCATGAAAGCTGAAGGAGTTCTTAATGAGAGTCGCCGTGCCGTTGGCAACTCGTCGCGGGTCGCTAATAAACTTTTGGGCGTCTAAGGGACTGTGCCAAACCACAGGCAATGTGCTGCAAACTACGAGACTATGCATCTTCATTTTGCGACTTGAGCTCGAGTCCGTCGTATTGTCGGCATCAGTGGAGTCCGTCGTATTGTAGAGGGACTCCAACCGCTCTTTTTCATTCTTTGGACCCCCCTCGTTCAAAGTCTCAAACTCGTTTTTCCTCTCTGCTTCTTCCTCAGCCTCTGCTTCCCCCAAGAGCTTACTCAGCCAAGCGAACTGTCCTTCCGTGATAAGCGGCCTTGCGGTGTTCCTCGCAGTGGCAAATAAATTGCTGCTCAATCCATCGATTGAAAGAATCCCGACTTTGCCCATCCGGTGAAAATTTCCTAGTGGCTCGACGAAATAATCTCTCCCCTGATCTGTCAGGTCATCCAAGTCCCCGAACTCGTCGTCCGACCTCATCAAGCAGTCCACGTCGCACAGCTTCTGCTGGTACTCCCTCGCAATCTGCAATCCAAGAGCCGCTATTGTAGGGTCAAATTCTAGCTGACTATGCCTGACAAGAGTACCGACCACATCTGAAACATCGCAAACCATGATGTTACTCACGTTCCCAAGAACTTTTTTGACGTTTGGTACCTTCCCCCACGCGTTTCGATATGCCTGTCGGAATAAATCCTTGACTTGCTCCCGTATCTCCATCGGAAGCAGACCATCGTTCGTCGGGTGACTCATCCTGTACCTATCGACGATTAGCCTTCCGTTGTCGTATGCAGAGCGGACGTCGACCTGCCCGCCGAGATGAAGAAGGACTTCAGGTGCGGAAGATGAAAGGGGACGACGTAAATCACGCTCCAACCAGTCCCACAATACCAACTCTGAACCCGCCTCAACTTTCGACGAGTCACTCCCAGAAGAGACTTCCCCTGCAGCTGCAGGACCTTTCACGGAAGAAGCAACGCTATTTGCCTTGTCATCCTTAACGACGGCGATTGCTTTGTCACCTGCGACAACAGCAAGGCGAATGCTGCAGGGATTTTCTGACAGGGTCTTAAATCGGCCTCCTGGGGAGCCAGAAGGTCCTACTACCACAATATCGTACGTTGTTTCGCTAAGCAGGTCATCGAAGAGGAAGACATGGGGCGACTTAGGCGTCAGGAACCTGCTAGCACTCTGGACCCTTTGGTTCGACAGAACAGACGAGAGAACAACTGATACTACACAACCAGGGGAATCCACCTCAACCATTATCACAGCTGACTTGTGAGTCACCTTGCCGACAATTGGACCCAAAGCCAGAGCGGGAGAAGAATTGAACACCTCTGATGTGATGAGCCTAATTGCAGGTTTGGAGTCAGCATCGTTTTTGACCACAGCATTGTCAGATAATAGATTACCATCCGGACCAAGATAGCAACCACCGTCATCCTCTCCTGCGGAATTCCCACCAATTTTTACCTCACAGAAACTCTGACAGTTGACCTTTGGCTCGTGTGTAAATTTGAACATGGAGTCAACTCCACAGTTTCCTGTGAGTCCCAAACCGGGTTTTGGTACAATTGAGGGGGAGTCGATATCACCGCAGCGTCCTACCATGTACTGCTTCAGTATGCAGTTGTCACCTCCACCATTTACCAATCTCTCCACCCGACTCTCCATCCCAACATCTGAATGGTCGCACTTGCAAATTACAGTGACCCTCCTACCCTCATCCTGAGCCCTCGCGCTAAGATTCAAAAAAATGGCCAGATCGTCTTTGCAGAGTTGAAAAGTTTCTCTTCTCAATTCTCTGAGCCTTCTATCGCGTCGTTCCGCCTTCTCCCTCATTTCCGCCTCAACACTCTCCTCTACCCGTCCTGTCATCTCCTGGCCTAACTCCTTCAACAACAACTCTAGAGACAATTCAGAGAGAGAGACTCCCGAAAATTTTGCCAGTGATAGCTCCATTGACGTATACTCGAGAAGGTGGGAAGACATAACATGGAGTTTTTTTATAGTCAACAGCTGAGCGATAGATATGAAGGTAGAGGGGTCCGAGAGGTAGCCGTCTAGGGCTCCCTCAAGGGGCCCATCGAGGTGTGCTTTGATATTATGGACGTCGCAACGACCTTTACCAAGAGCGCACTCATCCCTTATACGACTGAACATGTATAGAAAACAGCCGTGGGACCTTTCTAGTAGATCTTTGGATTCGTCAGGGTCAGATGTAGACTTCCCCCAACTCCGCAAGTTCACGCCCTCCAAAAATTTAATGGTCGCGACTGATAAGAAGGGCACTTTCTCCTTGGATCTGGTGGTGCTAGCCAACTTAACCGCTAGGGTAAAGTGTTTATCTGCCTCAGAGAACTGAAATAGTCGGTGAAGGAGGATTGCAAGCTCCACCTCAGCTCGGATTCTCAATTGGTCGTCAGCGTAGAAGTCAATCATCTGGAGGAGGACTTGAACGGCCTGCGACTTTTTATTAAGCTTTGTAAGGGCGTGACAGTACAGCAAATAAGTGTTAGGCCTGGGCCTGGGGAGTGTAAAGAGCGTGTCAAATGCCTCACAAGCGAGGTCAAGGTGCGATAACTCGGCTTTGCAGTGCTGCAGCTCATAGGTGAGCAGGTGCGAGGATCCGAGTACCAACAGGAAATGCTCACGCCGGCTTATATTCGCCACGGAATACTCTTCGCTCTCCAAGATTCCCTCGTTTTTGGCAATCTGAGAAAGCAAAGCTGAAAATCGAGCGAACTTGTAGGAATTGTATCCATAACGCTTGGCTAGAGATAGAGAGAGAGACGCCAAAGTAGCCTGGGTGTCTGCATCGTCGGGATCATCTTGAAGAGTCTCCAGGGTTCTCGAAAACGCGTGAGTGATGACACCGATCTTCAGCCGGCTCCATTTGGATTTTATTTTGACGTGAGAGGGGAAATCAGATGGGTCAAAGTCAGGAAAGTAGATATCCGCAAGCTCCTCTGGGGGTGCATTGAGCTCGAAGGTGAGGTTGGCGGATCCATGATCCAGGGAGTCGTTGCAGTTCGAAAGGAGAGAGATAATCTGCGGCGGAGGCGGGCTCGTCTTGTCACTGTACTCAAACCCACTATTGATACTTTTGATCGAGTTCGGCTGCTCGCCGCATTGTAACTGAGCCTTAGCTAGTTGAAAGAAGAGTCTCGAGCGGACATCAGGCCAGATTTTTAAAATCTTCGACCGAGGAGATGGCTTATCGGCGGCCGTGGCAAGTAGATTTGATAATGAGAATGCAGTTGCAATTTCAGGAGTCGGCGGTTTTTCGTCAGCGTTGGCTTCATGGAGGGAATGTGAAGTGGACGACCTCTGCGGTATTTCGTCAGCGCTATCTTGAAGGAGCGATTGTAAAGTCGAAGATGACACAACTGATTTTCGAACCTCCCCGACTTCTTTTCCGTTTGCCATGATTGTAGTCGTTTCTGTCGGTGACAATGGTGGTGATGGAAATGGAGACGGAGGCGATGATCGCGGTGCATCTTTTTTCTCTTCCGCATCGACAGTTACACCAACGTCATCGCAATCATCCCTACCCCAGCCAAATTCATCGCCTTGAACATCGCCATCGCCATCGCCATCGCCATCACCATCTCCGAACCTACTGCCGACAGGTAGACCGTCAGCATCCGTTTTGAAGGCGTTCAAAACAAACCCCTGAGGGACCTTGATGGGGATGACAAATTCGTTGGAATAATTACGGTTGGCAGCAGCCGTGGATGTAGTCACGATGCTATCATCGTCAGCGTTCTGAGGGTTGTTGGGAGTAAGGATTGAGTCAAAATTGCTCATGCCAGCCTGAGAAGCCATCGAAGATTCGAAGTCGTTAGATGAAAACTCCCCGACGGACTGAATCGTAGAGAGCTTCTCCGTTACTTGTGAGTCAATGTCACTATCCGAGATAGCTGACGGTTGGCCCTCGTAGACAAATGGGAAAGTGGACACAATAAAGAGATCCTGGCAATTCTTTTTGTCAATAAAGGAACTCTTAATCTGATTCCACTGGGCATCGGAGAGTTTTATCTTGGAGAGCTCTTCGGGAGATATCTCGTCGTTATCTGGGTTATCTACGATAGATTCGAGGGTTGGAGAGTCAAGACAGAGAAAAGTTGCGTTACCGTACTTTATGTTCCCAGAGGGTAGCGGGTTTTCTTCAAAATTGTGCGTGAATAATGATGTTGCTGTAGCGGCCGATTTTTGACGTGTGTGGGACCGGTAGGTGTTGGCCTGGCGAGACCGGGGAGGCGATCGGACGTAAGGTCGAGAGATTGAAGAACGAGAGGCCAATGATTGACTGTTGTGAGATGATGTCGAGAGCTGGCTGTGACTATCGACGGAGGAATTATCATCGCCAAAGTCCTCCTCTTCGTCATCCGAAGAAAAATCATTGTCGCCATTAATTAGGGCGTCAGAAGAATTTTCTGCGCCCATCCCGAGCGCCCGGAGAATATGGTCGTCGGACCACAGCGACTCCACATACTCCCGCCGGGTTACTTCTAATATTCCCTTCACAAAGGCGCATGCGTTTGGATAAGCGATACGTACATCTTCTTCATTTAGTCCCATCCATATGTCTGGAGTCCCAAAGTGGAGAGTAGGTGCAGATTTACACGACGTATAGTTGAAGTTGTGGTTCAGGGTCCTTCGGTAAATGGCACGAATCTGAGATCCAATCTTGATGTCCAATGCTGGCAGCAAACCCTCCTCAATGTCCTCGTCATCTGAGTCGTCATTCTCGTTGATAAGTTCGTCCTCAAGTTGGCGTAATATATCAAGAAGGACTTCAGGTTCGTTGACTACATGCTTGTCTAAGCGAATGACGAGGTTACTGCCACTCATCCAATTATACATGTTATTTTCGGGGGTCGAACGGTAGTTGGAGTGCAACGATGTAGAGTTGCAGACAATTGTTACTGTATGAGAGTCGTTTTGTGGAGTGTCGGGGGAAGCATTCTTTTTGGATGCACGCGAAAGCGGGGTTTTGATGAGAACAGCAGGATCTTTCTGCGATTTGCTGCCGAACCCGGTAAAGGTGAATTTATAGAGCGTATTTGGACGGAGGACTCCGGGGGTTTTGATAAGCATGGGAACATTGGCAAGGAGGAGACACTTCTTCCTGTAGACGGTTGCTTTGTTCTTCGGGAGACCAGACTGCTGCACCACAAGCATAGAGGTCACCGTCTCACTAACCTCTAACAAAACGGAGGCTGTCTTAGACGTGACTTTCCCAGCGATGGGCTGCAAGGTGACAAAAATTCTGTCGCATCGGAGTTGCGTACTTCGAAGCCGATTGATGACCTTGTCGCTGGCACTATTGAACTTAATCAGCGAGGTGAGATGTTGTGCCCGGGATTGAATGGAGTTTATGATGCGCTTTAGGCGCGCCAAGAGTGAGAGGGTGTCAAGTGCGGCTAGGGGTGTCTGGTTAGTCCGAATCCAATAGAGAAAATCATCTGGGGAAAAGTGGTGGCGAGTTCTCCCCTTGGCATCTGTGAAGGCGCGAGTCACGGAGTAATCCACCTCATCCTCGCTCGCCTTATCGACAAGACGGAGCTTGGAAAGACCACTATTCACAGATAAGATTAGCAGTGCTAGCTCATCTTCTGAGAGATCGTGGGTTCTGTCCACATCAAAGACGTCAAAAAGGAGGGAAGATTTTTCCTGAATCGTTCCTCGACAAAGAGTTGCTAGGAGTGCAAATACCTCGAACATGTCGATCCGCCGCATCGGGGGAAGACCTAGCCCCAGTTGACCGCCAATCGAAGCCCTCTTTGCAAACATTGCAAAGAACTTCGCAGCTTGGGTGATCTTGGATATGTACGATTTCTCTTGGCGGAGCTGCCTATCGTCGAGTTTTGGCATGTTTTCATAGGCACTGTAGTGACTGTAAGTGGAGACGGAGACATATGATTTTTTTGAAGTTTTTGTTGCAGTAGATCCGGTAGGGGAGGGCGGAGTGGGTGGTGGTGGTCTGTCTGAATAGTTTTTGCTGACTTCTTTTATCGGCGAATGGGCAGAATCTCTACGTTCCTGGTTGCGATTTGCCGCATGTTGACTCATGCTAGGCCTACATGCGTTCACAAAGGTCTTCCTACGCTTGGCTATTTCATTCGGGTTGGATGTCTTTAGGTGCTCCTCAATGGCCTCAATAGCTTGCGTGCCCAGGAGAGCTGCGTACTCAGGCTTGGAGACAAGAGACGAAATGTGGTCATCGTAGACAGGGACTGAAAACACGTCGCAGAAGCGGCCAAAAGTGAGGCTAAAATTCTGCGCCGTGTTGTCTGTGTTCCCTATCACTTTGTACCTATCCATAACCTTCCTGACTGACGCTACCGACCATTGCGCGTGCAGAGAAAAGACAATGTCTAAGTTTTCTAGTAGCGATGACTTTTCGTTTGCAGTGCCCAGTGACTTGACAGCAGCTGCTGGTGCTGCGGGGCGGGGAATCTTGGACAGTAGCTTCAGCATGTCGCTGTTGCCCTCCATTTTAGTTAAGGTAGTTGAGGGAGAAAGGAGCTGCGCCACAGAGAAGAAAAGGAGAGGAAAGATCCAAAGTGATGAGAGGTTGTCACCGTGTAGACTGTCAGGATAGTTAAGGGGGAGGGAGTTGTGTCGGGGAAATTAAAGGGAAAAGAAGGATTTAAAGTGGCGAAAGGTAGTCACCGAGATAGACTGACACGGAGGTGTGTCATAATTTTCTGGCGACTCGGTCACAAATTAAGTTTTATTTAGTTGTGGGGGGTGGGTTTGGGCGGCTTTTCTAAGCTGAAAACGCGAAAAAATAACACCTAAAAAAGAAAAAGACGTCAAACAATATCAATAAATAATATTAATTCTCACGTGAGTGTACCCCCTAATATCTTTTAGGCCGCTGCGAAATAAAAATACTCTTGAAACTCATTCTTTTATGTTTTTCCCAGTCTTGTTCCAGTCTTGCAATGTTGAAAACTGCTAAGCCAAATGAATGGATGATAGTAATTCGTAACGGTGAAATGGTCAAGGCAGGGATCGGACTTCGAGCTTGGACGAATCCCTTAACTGAAACAGTTACAAAATTCCCAAGTCAATTGGAAACAATCCATTTCGAGGCACAGCAAGTCACAAAGGAGATGCAAGGAATCGAGATCAGCGGCTTTGCAGTCTGGAGTGTGCACCGAGAGGGGGACGGACCCTTCAAATATTACAAATACGTTGGCACTGATAGTGATAAAGCCAATGCGAACATAAAGCTTGTTGCGGAGGCGTCTGTTCGCCATGTGATTGCTAACTCTAGCATAAACGAAGTGATGACGAACAGAAGCCTCATTAGAAATCAGATAAAGAAGGGGATCATGGAGGCCTGCAGCGGATGGGGTGTCTGGTGCGAGACCGTCGAAATCAAGACTGTGAATATCTGCAGTAGGCAGCTCTTCGAAGACCTCCAGGTTCAATTCAGAGAGTGTCAGCACCTCGCCGCCGAGAAACGCAGGCTGGAGACTCGCCAACAAATATCCGAGGAAAAACTGGATACTGATTTGAAGATTGCAGAGAAGAAGAGCAAGACTGATGCCCAGAAGATTTTGTTCGAGTCGCAGACGAGACTACAATCGCAGGCTGATGAAGCAAAGATTTACGAAAAGCAAGCTGAATTAAGGGTCAAGAAGATTGACCGAGACAAGAAAATCAGCAGGATGGAGTTGGAAGCTGAGCATGAATCAGCCAAACAGATAGCCGACCAAAAGCAACTGATTGAAAAGCAGCAAAACGAGCACACGCTCGAATTGCTGAGGTCAAGGATGGAAGTTGAGGGAGCTATGAGCGAGGTTAATTTGCAGAAATATGCCATTGACAGCACCAAAGAGATCTTCCAGAAGCTGCCTCTCAGAAACGTAGAGTTGACGAACTTTATCAACCCTAATGATAACGTGGGCCTTGGGGCACTGTTACCTGGCTTGCAGCAGCTCCAAGCGATCAGTACTGGGGGAGCACTCAAAAAGGCGTAAAAAATTATCACAGTATTGAGTGCAGATTCACCTCAAAAAAAATACACAATAAAGGATAAAGGGTACTAAAAGATTTTGAAGGGGGCAACAAAAGCTCCAAGTTTTCTTTTATTAGGAAATCTTCTTCTTCTTTCCGCTTTTCAAGAGAATTGTAGCGACTAATTCAGTCGCTACTGCGACCATAATACCAATCGAAAAGCCATAAACTGGATTATAAAGCATTGTCGAGATTCCAGTGGCCCAAGCTGTAACCTTTTCCCGGGTAAATTTGAGATCAAAGATCGATTTAGGCAAGAGCACCTCGGGGCCTACTGCCGCGACAACCATGGCTGCTAGCGTGACAATCGGCGTGAATGTAAGCAGCCCTCCCACGAAATTAACGAGGAGGAATAAGATCGTCCCAGTCGTGATCGTCGAGACAAAACTGGTGGCACCAAGAATCAGGGAAACAAGAGACCGAGAGAGGCTCCCCCCGATGGGTCCCCCACCAATAATCCCACTAGCTATACATCCGACTCCCTGGGCAAGCAAGTCCCTACGAGGATTTTTCCACTTAAATCCGAGTTCTGGAATTGATTCAAGGTGCGAATTGATCGCGACAATGCTTAAAAAGTTGACAGCAGAGAACACTGTCGCTGAATAGATGCAGTGAAGGAGCGAAGACTCAAAGTTAGAGAGAAAAGAGGGGGAGGTGAATGTTGCCAGAGGATTGTGGAAGCTAATGTCAGGAAGGATTGAGTCTGTGTTTATATCTTGTTTTCCCACGATTGCACCACCACGGGAGGCATAGCCACTTACGAAGCTAAAAAGCGTTCCCAGAGCTGTCGAAAGAATCACCTCAAGCCCTTTGGGGGATCGTTTCGGGAGGAACTTTCTCCCTTTTTTGCAGATGTAGATTGAGATGAAGAAGACGAAGAGCGGCTCGAAGTCATAGTAGTCAGTGTTGGTGAGGGTTAGGGCCAGTTTTTCTATTGCGGCGCTCCCGCTCATCTTCATCTTCCCTTTGAAGATGTAATCACTGTTAAATCTTCTGATGGAACTGAAAATAGGCATAACAAACTTCGTTCCAATTGAGTTCGCAACAATTTTTTGAGAGTTTTCGATCGTCGACTTGTTATAGTTTACGCAGTCTCTGAAGCCACTTGCAAAAATGCTCATGCTGCAGCCCCACTTGAAGCCGGCTTTAACACTGGCGGGGACTCTATGGGCAAGAGATGAGAACTGCATTAGTGCAAGAACTATGGACGTGACACCGGTTAGAAAGCTGAAGCAGCCTACATGGCTAACATAAGTGTCCTGAGAAAAATTATTGAAGGAGTACTCAAGATTGTTCTTGGTCAATACAGCAGTGACAGCGGTGACGCCGATCATTAAATTTGCATTCGTTGTCACCAGAGAAAACGCAATTAGCGGAGGCCCTGAGGTTAGAAGGGCATGTAGAGGAGTTACCCCCAGTAGGTGAGAATAAGTACAGATCTGAGGGATTGATGTTAGTGAAAGAAAAACACCAGAAATCAAATTTGACCGAAAAGAAGAAGGTGCTTGGGGTTGTTGATTGACTTGATTCGGCATCTTGGGACATTTACTGGGGGGGGTGATCAGAAGATGAAGGTAGCTTATGAAATCTGCTCCTTCCAAAACACGTGCAAAAACAACCCAGAAAAAACAAAAATAGCCCTATTATTATTATTACTAACCCAGACAGAAACTAATCAGGTGATCAGATGAGAAGTAGTCCGTTAAATAACCAGAGAACCTCTTTAGAGGATATTGAACTGGTTGACAGTGGTAACTCACCTTCTACAAGCTTGTCTCACACTCGAGCAAGCATTGCTGCAAAGAGCGTAATCTTCGCCAACGCATTGGCCGCGTCGAAAAAAGACAAAAAACTCGCCGAGTGCTCTAAACCGGTGCAATGTTTTTTCTCTCCGATTTATTTCTTGATCAGCTTCATCTTGGAAATCCTTCCTGAATACACAATGAGCCCTCTCTTTGCGATTTTTTGGTACGGGTATAAAAAAGGTCTCAACGTGATTCGCCACCGCTACCTCTTTCCCCGCGGTGATTCTAAAGCGATCCCACTTTCACTCATGTTAATCCTCTGGGTGTTGGACACTTGCCAGTGGATTGCAGCTTACAAATTTTTCACAGAAAGCGAGAAAATGCGCAAAAATGGCATTGACTTAGCTGAATTTGTAGTATTCATGGTAACGATTGCATTAAGAAGCGCCGTGATATCCACGAAATATGCCTATTTCTCCAAAGAAGAACTCCAGGCATTGCTCTCACCAAACGGGTGGGATGACGTTAAGGCAGCGAAGAAAATGCTTCTCGCTGGTTGGTGCGGTAACCCTAGATCGAGCGAATTACTGGAAGAATGCCTGGAAACTGCTTGCGATGCGGCGAGCGTCAATTTGTCAAAGGCAACTTTTACGATGGTTTCGCCTTGTGGAACGAGCCAGAAGATTATTTCTGCGAAACACTTAATGGGTAGGATCGTTTATAAATGCTTCGGCGAGCCGCTTGGAAACACCTCTAAAAGTCGCTGGTGTTGGGTCTTCTTATGCGCTCTCTCCCCGAATCTTTTACGGTGGACAACAGCAAATCCCTGGGGTGAAGGAAATTTCGAGACAAACTTTGTGGTTCTAGTATTTTTTGCAACAAATATAATCTTCGGATTCAACACATTAGCATTCGTAGTCTGCAGTGAGCACGACTTCAAACGAAGGCGGAAAGCGGCCTGCTTACTATCTGACTTAATTAGCAGCGGGGGCGTAGCAGTGGAAGATTTCTTCAGCAACAATGGAAGAGAAAGTGCTGGGGACGTCATCATAAAGTCTGATTGCTTGAAGCGCAGCGATTTCAGCAATTTTGGTAAGGTTTTCTTCGATATCCGGGACGCCAACAATGCGTACAGCTGGATGCTCTTGCGGAGTTCTCTTCGAATCTACGGAGCAAACTATTATGAACGTTGCCAGGTGAGCAATCAAAAGCGAGGAAGCCCTGCAGTTTTGACTTTTCCACATTTTAAAAATCGCTACTCACCGTTTTCATGCGTAAATCTCTCTCTCTCTCTCTCTCTCTCGCTATTCACGCTCGCTCAATGTAGCTCTTTATCAGTTACTATCTCGCCGTGGTGACAGCTTATTTGGTATACGTAAACATTCAGTATTGGGGGCGAACGCCGCACTTTGGCTGTGGGCTGGTTCAGATGGTCTTGGTTTCTGTGAGCGTAGGTGTTGCCTTTATGAAGAGTTTAAAAGAGGCCACCGCATTACAAGATAAAGTGTCTGACGACCGCCTTTTGATCAAGAAAGAGTTGCTGCTTATCTCAAGAGAGATCATTTCGCTCAAAAGTGATGGTATTGACGATGGGGCGACGAAGAAATCAAAGAGTTCGTACAAAGAAAGACTCGATGAGGCTCGGGAGTTTTTGCAAGTTTCTGACGATTTGATACAATTCGAAGAGGAAGAGAAGGACCCGACAGCGATTGCGGGCGTAAAAGCAGACTCGAGCTTGGTCAACACTTGCGTTGGCACCTTCATCTCTCTGGCTCTGTTCGCGTATGAGGGCCACAACAATTCTGATTGCAGCTACGACGACGGATTTTACCTGTGCGATGCAGAATAAATGCCAGGGTATAGATAGATGTTATAGATAGATAGAGAGAGAGAGAGTTAACGTTAAGCCTCAACACCGAATAAAGAATAGAGAACAGGTCGCTTTTCTGCAAAAACATTCACATTCACCCGCCATCATGTAATCCATGATGGATATCACTATCGCATATTCCACTACTTTTTAAGCCATCCCCGTTAAGAAGCGACCCTACAGATTGGATCGACATAAGGACCGCACTTGCTCCAGTTATTGTTCCCATCGAGAGCGCAATCAAACTTCGCCGGCCGCTTTTCGAGATAATCCTGTTCAGAACCACCTGGCCGAAAATAGTGCAGACTAAGCCCAAAATAAAAAGAAGGATGGCGTAATCAACCTTTAACATATCAAATGCAACGAAGCTGATAGTCGCCGTAGAGCTAGTGAACAGGATCATTGTCGCAGCTGTTCCGCTCGCAACTTCCGGTAAGCAATTTAAAGCTAGCATCAGGGGTCCATTTATAATCCCGCCCCCGATACCGAACATCCCGGCACAAAGACCACTCAGAATAGCAATCGAAGGGTATTTTGCGGTAGTATTTTCGTCCCATGCGATGTCCCCTTGCAGATAAGTGTATTTGACTTCTTTTTTGTCGAGATAGTCCCGAAGCAAATCCTTCCTAGACGAGAGGGCTGTTAACAAGCAAATCGGGAGGTTCAAAAATCCAATAAACCACCAAATTGTCGTTCCACATTCCATCGCTAACTTCCGTAAAAGCGTTACCACCAAAACAAGTGAGAACATTACCGATATTTTGCCAAGGATTACTTTTGGGAAGAAATCATACTCTCTTGCCAGAATCTTTTGAATGGTTCTGTTGCTCTCGTCCATCTCGCTATGCGGATGATTGTTATTGAAATCTTCCATCGTTAGATATCGACGAACAACTGGCACCGATGACTCCATCGAAGTCGAATCCTTGTCACCACCTGGTGTGATCATCTCCAAATTGAGGGTTGGCGACTGAGCGGGGGGATTCAATATTTCTCCCTTATTCTCCAACTTGTACTGCTTCAAACCCTTCCCTACAGTCTTATACGTCGTGTAGACAAGCAGAAATACGAGCAGCACGCTAGTAACCAAGCTAGGGGAAACTTTGTTAATATAAGTGCCAACAATTGCTCCAATGATTATCATCGGCTGGAACACACTCATGAGGTTGTAGTCGATAACTGGCCTTCCGACACATAAAGGGTGCGACTTTCTTCGATTGAAGTAAAAATTCCCTATAGCGCCACCAAAAATTGTGATGTTTGAGAGGGGTATAGCAAGCTCTGGTGTGAATTTGCCAAAGATGATGAATATTGGAACAAGAATCCCCCCCCCCGATACCACCACCAGCTGCGATGGAAAGCCCGACTGAGGCCATAGACACCATAACGGCATCATCTAAATTTAATGGCAGAAGATCCTTATGCACCATTTTCTTATTTTAAATTAAGTTAACTCCCATGCACCATATTCTCATTTAAGTTGACTCTCGCTCTCTCTTCGAACTTCGAACTCTCGATTTTTTTGACCGGGGTTTACAAACAACAGAGAGAAACAGTATTGTGGCAATTAATTGACAGCTGCGGTATGGTCTGACTGAGCTGTTAGTTAGCACTGGCTGACGATTGTTATTGTCAAATCAATTGTCTTTGACCCTTTTCTTTATTCTCTCTTTTCGCAACCCATACGGCATTCTCTCTCTTCCAAAATGCCGGGTTCCTCTCCACCACCAGCCGACGACGAGTCCAAGCCCATACTGATCTTGAATCCCAATGCAAAGAAACCACCCCCAAATCCTCCAATTTCTCCTAAACGGATGAGTTCTCCGGCCAAATCCCCTGTTGCCTCAATTAACAACAGCAGCATCAACCCCTTCTTGACCATCCCCGGCTCTCCCCAAAGTCCCCAAACTTCCTCCATCTTGACTGATGGTAACAACACTGAAAACAACTCCCCTTCTCCCGGAAAGCGTGCCGAGAAGCAGAACGTTGCTGCCGGACTCACTGCTTCTAAAGGATCCCTGGGCTCCCACAAAAAGAAGAAGAAGCCCCCACATCATCTTTTCCCTCCCCAAGTTCCTAAGCAGAATTTCGCCGCTTTATTGACCGAGCACGGGAGTTTCACAGCTGCTCGAAAAGCACTCCGGCACAGGCAGGACAAGTTGCAGCACGAGGAGATCCGAAAGAGGGAGGCTGATTTTGGGGAGAGCCATCTGGGGGCTCTATTTGACGAGACTGTGAGGCTTTCGGGGATCGCGGGGAACCCATCTGTAAATACCGTCTTTGAGAAGATGGACGAGGTACTGGAAATGTCTAAGAAGCAGCAATTCAAGGATAACAACAACAAAGAGCGGGACATAATTATTGCGACCCGTCGTTCATGGACGAACGGTGAACTGAATCTCCCTCAAAAAAACCTGGACGCCTTCCCCCCTTACGTCGCCTCTACTGTGACTCTCCAGCTAGCACCCCCCAAGAAGATGTCCCTGGCCCGCAATAACTTGGCTTCTCTCTTCTCTAGCCGCACTCCTCAAATATCTTGCCACCATGTGAATTATCTCACGGAGCTCGACTTGGGGAACAACAACATTGTCCACTTGCCCCACGACATAGGCTTTCTTCAGAATCTCCGCCGGTGCAATCTCGAGCGAAACCGATTGCAATCCCTCCCAGACTCCCTTCTCCTTCTGAAAGATCTCAAGGTCCTTAAGCTGTCCCAGAACAACTTTAAGGAACTACACGTGCGCATTGGGGAGCTATCTGGGTTGGAGCATCTTGACCTCTCGAACAACGTAATTAACATGCTTCCACCGACCCTTCCCAGGCTCCGGCAGTTGAAATTCCTTGACGTCAGCAGCAATGGTCTCGCCCACCTCGCAATACAACCCATCCTCCAGGAGTACGAAGATCGCTTGAAGCAGGAAAAAAATCTCGCCGCTGCGAAAGCTCGGGCAAAAAACGGCGTTTGGGACGAGGTTTATGACCGGGTAAAGAAGCAAACATGTTATTACAACAAATTAACAGGCGTGGCTTCCAACACCAAACCCATCGAGGTGGAGCTGGGTGACGAGATGGAAGACCCCTTTGCATTGCCAGAGCGCCTTAATAGATTAATCTCCCAGAAAGAGGCGCCAACGGAATATATCGAGCGACGGAAGATTCTAGCATCCCAAGGGACGAATGAGTGGAACCTTGACATGGACCCTTCATCCGGCAGAATTTTTTATAAAAACAATGTTTCTGGCGAGCAACAATTTACGATCCCTCCCTCTCTTGACACAATCGGGGGGTTGGTTTCTCTCAAGCATTTCAAGGCGAATCAAAACTTGATCCGCAAGCTCCCTGACAGTATATGTAGGATGACAAAGATGGAGGTCCTCGAGGCCAAGAACAATTACCTGGACGCACTTCCTGAGGACCTCGGGAATCTCACGAAGATCAAACGAATGGTATTGAATCAGAACGAGATCGCCACCCTACCTGAAAGCATGGCGGAGTGCACAAGCCTGGTCGAGCTTCAGATGACGGGTAATTACGTGGAGAGATTTCCCGATTTTATCAGCAAGTGTAAGGCTCTCAAGAAACTGATGCTTGGCAACAACTTCTTGAAAATACTACCCTACTCTTTGGGGTTCCTGACCAGCCTGCAGGAATTGCAATTGTTTAACAACCCGCTAATCGACCCCCCGTATGAGACCGTTATGGAAGGCTTGGAACAGACTCTTTACTTTTGTCGACAAAAGTACTGGGCGCGAGTAAACGGTCCTCCTCCTGTCGTCGAGATTCATGCCAGCGGAATTGGCAACGAGTGCCTAGAACTCCAGCCGGAGTTCCGCGACCGCCTTAAGCAAATGATAATAAAATCCGAGGAAAGCAAATCTCTCGAACTGCAGCAGCTGAATATAACCGAGATACCTCCCGATGCATATAAGCTTGTGGATATGAAGAACTTGGATCTGTCAAGGAATGACTTCAGTCGTGTTCCGCTGGTTTGGGCCGACGAGCGGTACGAGGAAGAGGACGAGGAATATTTGAACTTCATATCGCTCAACTCAATCTATTTGAAGAGTTGCGGTATTCGGGAGATTCACAAGAGTATACACCATTTGCACAATATAGTTGAGCTTAATTTGGAGGACAACAAGATAGAAGTGCTACCCAAGGAATTTTGTCGTTTGAGGAGGTTACAATTTTTGAATTTGAGCAAGAACAGGCTGTACGACTTGCCCCAGGAGTTCGGGAACATGGTCGATTTGAGAGAGGTGATCCTGGACATCAACCGTCTTGAGTTCTTCCCAACTAGCATCGGTAACTTGCGACACCTAGAAACGCTGTCCGCGAATCGCAACTGGCTGTATAAAATCGACCCCAATATTGTCGAATTGAAGAATCTGATCGAGCTGAATCTGGATGCGAATTTCATCACGACATTGCCCGAAAGTATTGGCGAGATGAATTTGACGGCACTTCGCCTATCTCACAATAGGCTTGCGTTCTTGGAAGACAATTGCTTAAGGCCCAATCTAATCAATAGCCTGGCGATCTTTTGGGTGAGCAGCAACAATCTGATCGAGCTCCCTCAGAGTTTCGTTGATATGAAATGTTTGGACGACATGAAGATCGAATACAACCCGATGCGCTCTCCGCCGATGGATCTAGTGCAAGAGGGGATGCAGACGGTTATGAGGTATTGTAGAGTTAGAGCAAGTCGAGTCAACGAGTTGAAGGAATTGTTGGTTGACGCCGGTTTTGAAACAGACAAGAGCAATTACACACCCGAGTCAAAGAATGTGCTGACGGGAGAAACAGGATTCTTAACTCCTGATGATCTGAAGGAGTTTGATGATGCGGTGAATTGTTTTTTGAACGGAAAGTATTACTTGTACCCTGCACCAGCGGGGGAGATGGTTGACAAGGTGGAGAATCTTCGTCACGAGAGAGAGTTTGTATTCTATCACATGATACTTGAGAGTCTACTGAGGACAATGGCCGATGAGGTAAAGAAGAGAGAAGTCAACGACCCGTTGAATCCTGCGCAGTTCAGTGAAAACTGCTTACGAGACGACATCGTGAGGCCATGGGGGCGGAACAGGGAGCAAGTAAATTGCTATGCTGTTCCAATCAAGGTGCTCCTCAAGGAGACGGAACCCAATTTTTATGTCAAGATTTTCAGGGAGTCTTTGTACGACTATGCCAAAGAATCGCTCCCTGACACGATTTTTGAGTACAACAACGAGGTGCTAAAGGACGCTCTGAATAATTTTGAGAGCCCGTACGGAATGGTGGCGGGTTTCGACAAAGTGGGTTATGACGTTTGTGAGTGCGTGGACGACGACAACAACGAGTTGAGACACTTTCCTTGCACTATTCCTAGCTGCGTGATCGTGAAAACGATATATACGGCGGCTGAAAGCAAAAGGAGAGCGGACGAAGAGACAATATTGGAGAGTTATTTCAGCACCTTTGAGCAGAATATCTACAAGTGGCTCGAGGACATGAGCGGAAAGAAATCCATTAGGGCGGAGATAGCAATAAGAATAAAGCAAACGAAAATCAATCTGGAAATGGCCAAGAAAAGACTTGTAAATTTGACTGAGAAGAATCTGGAGAACAGCAAAGACTTGCTGAAGGCGGCGGAGCAGAGGAAGAAAGACTTCGAGGACGGTAAGCCGTTACCATTTCATAAATTGGAGAGTCCCGAAGAAGCAGTCAAGGTGGTTGATGATGCTGAGGAGGCAGTAAAAAAGGTGGAGAGTGATATAGAAGAAGTCAAAAGCGAAATCAAGGCGTTGAAAAAGAGGAGCGGGATGAGTTCGACGTTTTTTGCTGACGAGGCCACGGTCGATCTGAACAAAAAGATGTGTCATCTGCTGTACAAGAAAGTTTACAATTACGGGAGGGAGCAGGCGAAGCAGAAAGGATGGCGGAGGCCCTGGGATGGACCCGACGGACAGCATTTTATTGATTACCAACTTGAGAGCAGCAATCCCAGAAAACTGGCGGGAGAGGGGGGCGAGTTGCCAGGAGAAGACAAAAGAGAAGATGGCAGCGATTCCGAAGAGGAGGACGAGGAAGAGATTGCCGCTGATTTTGCGAGTGCCGAGGCATTTGAATCATCAATCAATAAGATACTGAAAATGAAGAGCTTCGACTGGACTGACACCCAGGACATGAGCATTTATGATAATGCGCCGTACACAAGATACAACAACACCATGGGAACAAGGATTAACCGGTACACGAGGAATTTGGCATCCACCCTAACGGACTTCAAAAACCAGCAGCTGGCCAAGGTTGGGCTCGGGTAAAGGGTAAATGTGATGTGATCGGATGATAATTTGTAGCAATGAAATGTGTCTATTTTTTGGCGCTAAAAAAAATCTAATCTGTCTTACGCACGAAATTACCGATCGCATTTGCACCTCGGGGGAGCAAAGTAATATCCTTGAAAAGCCGCTTCAGGGAAGATATTTCATTGACACATTTGGAGCACATCTCGTCATGAACTTTCTTTGCCGACTCGATTTTCTCTCTCATTACTTCGTTTATTTCGTCGTCTATTTCGTAATTATCACCCGAAATTGGAGCCGCTTTTTCATTTTCGGTCGGATGGGCGAGAAGAAGCTGCTGAACTTCGCTTAGCTGTGTAAGCGAGCCTTTTCCGATCTCGGAGAGGTATTCTGAGTACACTGGGAAGCCAAGAGCAATGGAAGCATTGTTTATGACAAAGCGAAGAAAAAACTCGACATCCTTCCCCCATATTGAGTACCATGAAATAATTTCTCTTGGCTCCGCCCGGGGCGAAAAGAGCTCGTCGAATAAAGCTTTGACAGTGATCTCACAACTATCGGCAATTTCAGGGGCCACCTTACCAAAGACCAACCCCCAGCACCCAGAATCCCCCCTGTGGTTCGCTTGGAGAAATGGAATGGTGGTCGCTAAGAGATTGGGGAATCGGACGATGTAACCTCGGATCTTGTCATTTGACGTAACAAGAAGCAAAATGACTCGAGATATGGTAATTTTGCAGTCGCTGAAAAGGGCGGAGTGCTCAACCTTGTAATCGATCATCTCGGTTAGCTTGTTGGTCGTGAGGCAGAGCTCCGACAAGAGACGAGATTCAATTATTTGCGCTGCAGTCTTGTCTACGAGGGCTTTTGCCGTCAAGATAAAATCAAGGCACGAGCAGACTACGTCTATCATTCCGAGAATAATTAGTAGATCATCATTCACAAAGACAAAATCGCCTCTTTTCCCAAGTTTCTGGGTACTTTCATGAAGAATAGAAGCAAACGCGGCGAGTGTTTGCTTCGTAGAAAATGTGGAAACAATTGCAGAGGTAGATTTAATGGTTAGAAGGGATTTATGCACGGTCAGATTTGTGAATATCATCATACACAATGGCGAAGGGAACACGAGATCCATTATGTGGGAAAGGAAGGGAAAAATTTCATCGTCAAGGACAGATTTTGAAGATAGGATTCGATCCCGCCAGCAGAGGATCGCATGCGTGTAGGTGGGTGAATCTCGCTTATAACTCCGCCGCAGCAGTGGCTCGAACACTTCACTGATGTAATCGCTGGAGCAGCCGGATATCAATTTACTTGTCAGTCGGGTTGTCAGCTGTTGGAGGTAAAGACGCACATCCTTCTTTGAGAGAGCAGAATTTTGCCGAGGTGTGGTCATGGCAGCTACTGTTCTACTACTAGAGAGTATCTCATTTTGTTGATTAATCTGCTTCGACTTCTCTACTTCAGTGCAACCATCTTCATACTCAAAGTCAGAGTCATCGCTCTCAACAGCAAACTTTTCTTCCATTGAGTCTTCTTCGGTGGTTTCTGGAGCGTCAAAAAATCTGCTGTTTTCAGGAGTTGCGTCCTGAGAGACTGAGACTTCACCCCCCCTCCAGCTGCCCAAAAAATTTCCTATGGGCCCTGAAATCACCTCCTTACCACAGTCGTCTCCATCATTGCCACTGTCACTGTCACTGTCAAGGTCCAGAAGCAGCTGCAACGGCCTGAGGAAGAACACCCAGCAGCGAAGCTCACTAAAACCCTCCCACCAACACTCTCCCTCGCCAGATTCCACCTTCGCAATAGTTTCCAGAAATTCAGCGGATAGACCCGGAAAATTGGTAATTAAATTACGGAAATGCTGTGTTGTGTGTTCGTGAAGGAGAGGCTGATATGTTGTCAGGTATAGGTAGAGATCTTCCGTATTCGTTTCGTCAGGGGACGGAATCGGAAAGGCCGACATCCCTCCAGTCAATTACCGGAATGGCGGACAGAGTAAGACAATATTTTATAAAACCAATTTTTGCCAGCTTTATTTTTCGTCCGGAGTTTAAAAACATATAGTAAATCAAAAGGCTCTGTCCGTTTTTTCGTATAGAGTGAGTCGGTCGGATTTTCACGTGGCCAGAAAACCTCAAACATCAAAAATTGTACGCAACTGGATTGAATATAACAACCGAGCATCTGAATTGAAATTTCAAAGAAACAAAGAAACATAATGGCAGGCATGATGACCGCCCGCGTGTCCCAAGAGAACTTCGATGAGGTTGTGAAAGAGAACATGGAAGACTTTGAAATGTCTCCTGAGGACGCAGTAAAAGACGCCATTGATCAATTTCACAAGCAGGGTGTCTCCCTGGACAATCTGGACCTCTCCCCCCCGACGGACGAGAACCGCAAAGAGCGTGCCGATTTCAACGCCGCCTGCGAGATGCTGGATGAATGCGTCGCCGGTGATGGTGCCGTTGTTGTTGGATCTCTTGATGTCGATTCTGTCATTTCTGCCCTGGACACCATTGAAGCTCTCAGCACCCCAGATGGGGAGGCGCCAAAAGCTCCCAAAGGATACAAGATTATCACAAAAGATAGTATCTACCGGTCGCTTCTCGTGACAAACAGTGGTATCTTCACACTCATGTCATTTTTGGGTGTTACAGCAGAGTCTAAAGCTGCTGCTGATGACGACGACGACGAAGATGGCCCGCCCCAGATTAGCGACAAGAAAATCCTTCCTACCACATCCTCTTCTACGAATGATTCTGGCCCCTGTCGTCAGATCCTTTTGGCTACGCTCTCCCTCCTTCGCCTTCTCACCAAGGAGTCCCAGGAGCTCCGAGACAAGTTCCTCGCCCAGAAGCTTGTCATCAGGCTTCTTGGGGAGAAATCATGGAGAGAGGACGGGGAGGTTTGCGCCAGTCTCATCGCGCTCGTCAAAATTACCTGCAAGGTGAGAAAAAAATTCGATTTTTTTTGTGCGTAAATCGTTCAAACATAACTTCTAACCATTCCCCCCTCCAACACAACACATTTACAGAACACTGAAAGCAACAAGGGCTACTTTTGCACGGGCGGGGGTATTAATGCCCTCATGTCTTGCGTTGATTTCCACCTTGAGACCAAGGAATCCAAAGTCTTGGGGGAGGTGTGTATGACTGTCGGAGTTTTGTGCAAGTTCGACGACTATCGGAAAGAAATGAGCAGGTGAGTACAATTTTGTCAAATCTTTCATATGCTAATTCCTTCAGCTACAAATCCCTGACCCGGTTTTGTTTTTATTTACGCCAAAATCTTTGTCTATTTGTCAATTTGTCAATTTGTCAATTTACAGTGCCCATGATAACGCCAAAGAAGTGAGTAATCTAGGCTTCATCCCGGTTCTGCACAAGATTGCTGCCCTTAGCCACTCCCAGGAAAATCTCCAGCTGGCTGTTGCTGTTATGAACGCGACGCGAGTTTTGTCTGTGAACGACGAGATCGTCCAGACCGTCGTCGCGTCTGGACTGCTCGACTGGACCAGGGTTTCCCTGCAAAAATACACCGACTCGCCCGGACTCGTGAGCGCAGCCATTGGTGTCTACAGGAACATAAGCGGGAACGATGAAATCAAGAGTAACCTCTGCACCAATGGAAGTCTGGATGAAATGCTGAAAGGAATGAAGAGGCACCAGTCCTCTACCAGCGTTCAGGAACACGGCTGTGGAACTATCGCAGCTATGGCGCTTCGCCGCCCAGAGAATGTGTCGATAATTGTTTCTATGGGAGGACACACCTCCGTTGCCACCGCAATGAAGCAGCACCCAAAGCACGTGGCGCTACAGCGCCAGGGTTGCCTTGCAGTTCGAAATATGATTGTGAGAAATCAGGATCTAAAGGAGGTAATACTGGAAGCCGGCTTCGAGCCAATATTGAAAGCAGCTGGACAGTTTCAGGGGTCTGTTGACGAAGCTTATGCCGCTCTGAGAGATCTTGGCTGCGAGGGCATTGGCATGAAAAAGTACGACGAGACCGGCAAAGAGATCAAACTGCAAATGTTTGGGGAGAAGAAAGCCAACTTTAACAGCTCATTGATGGAGACCAAAGATATCGAGAACAGGGTCAATGCAAATGCCAAGGCCCCCGCCCTGAGCAATCCAGAGCTATTTTAGTGGGAGGAGAAAATAAAATCGGAGAGGCGCCAAAAATAGTTTGTTTTGCTATCTCTGTCCTTATAACTGCTCGTTCTTCACCTACTATATTTTTAACTTTTATTCGCAGCCTTTAAAACATCCACAGCCTCTTCCAAAATCTCGTCAGTTTTGCAGTAAGCAAACCGCAAGATATTCTGAGCATTGTCTATGTTGTCAAGGGAATAAAATGCCGACGGAGGAATCGTGCCGATCCGCTTCTCGATACACAAGTAGCGCGCCAAGGCCCAGTCGCGAGGGAGAGGATTTGTAGTGGGAGCAGCAGGGGAATCAAAATTGGTGAGGTAAGCGGAAGGGAGTTCGATGTTGCTGGTGTCGGCACAGATAAAGTAACCGCCGTTAGGGGCAATTGGGTTCATGTTGGCTGCCAATAGAGCGTCGCAAAGCTTGTCACACTTTCTCTTGAACGTAGCTGAAAGCCAATCGTAGTAGTTACTGTGATTTTCAAACGGCTTTTCCGCCTCCTCAAGAGCAATTGCCACGGCCTCCTGATTGGTTGTGGGGATGCTGAAACAACACCACTGCTGCACCCCCGTGATGCATTTGATGAGGTGAGACGGTCCAACTGCCCACCCAACCTTCCATCCAGTAGCACTGAAGGTCTTACCAGCGCTAGATAAAGTAAGAGTGCGGTCGAACATGTCCGGGAGCGAGGCAAAGTGTATGTGCGGGGAGCTATCAGGGTCAAAAACAATCCTATCATACACCTCATCTGTGACAACTGTCAGGTTAGGGTATTTCAGTACTATATCCCGGATCTTCTCCATCTCGGAGAGGGAAAACATCTTCCCGGTGGGATTGTGGGGTGTGTTTAATATCAGGGCTTTGGTTTTTTCACTGATCTTCGACTCCAGGTCGTCAAAGTCAAGGGCGAACGCATCGTTGGCGTTTTTCTTATTAGGAATGGTGCGCAAGGGAGAAAATTTGGGCACTCCGCCCGCAATTTTGACCTGAGCAGCATAAATGTCAAAGGCAGGCTCGAATAATACAACTTCATCTCCAGGATTCAGGAGGCCCTGCATCGCCAGGTAAAGGACCTGAGTGCAACCGACGCCGCTCGCAATTTCCGTCATTTGATCCACCTCCCGACCAAGCTCACGGGAGTACAGTTCGGAGAGAACCTTCGCAAGTCGAGGATGGCACTCAGGCCGGGTGTATTGATTAGACTTTATGTACCCATCATTCTCCTTGGTGTTTGCAGCAGTTGACCATGCATCAAGACAAAACAGAGGCGGTGCGAAGTTTGGAAAGCCTTGACCAAGGGTCACGGCGTTATGCTCTGCAGCGAGGGGCGAAAACTCAGTCCAAACTGTGGGATGATCCAGCCCGTTGAGCCTGGATGCCTGGAAGGACGACATTGAACGAGTCGAAAATCGAGTTGGGGGACGAGTCAAATGTTGGAGGCGGGACAAATACTGAAGTAATCTCATGTGCTAGTGGGCTAAACAAGTGGAACACAAGCAAAAAAGAGGAGGCTGGGCGCGTAGCGGGTTTCAAAGCAAGTGACAGCGGTATTTTAAATGCGAAAAAAATAAAATTATAAGTCGGTGGCACAAACTCACGTTCCACTCTCTGATTGCGCTGACCCTTCTCTCCAACTTTCTGTCGACGGACTTGCCCCTGTTGATGTCTTCCCTCCCTCTCGCTGCATTGAACGTGGTCGCGAACCACCTCGAGGGCACTGAGATCGACACCCTCCGAAAGAGGAACTTAATGCTCGAAAAGAACCTTAGGGCCCTCCAGAACCAGACCCACGCGCATGAGGAATGGTACTGCGACCTCGTCTGGGCGGCCCGTAGCGATGGCGAAGACGAGAGAGTCCTCATACGTGGCAAGTATGAGGGTGCCGAACTCGACAGAATGGAGCACGAGCTTGCGCAAGTATCTTCGCAAGTATCCCCTGAAGTGGTGCACTGGCATCATGGATTCAACTCAGGGATGCTCGCAGCCTCGAGGTTGTACAAAGCCTTTGCCCACGCCGGCACCCAGAGGTCCGAGTGCTTCGGCGAAGATTCAGATGAAGAAGGTGAACCTGATCCAAATCCGGACGGCGACAGGGAGAATGCGCTAGAGTTTTTCCCTATGCTCGACACCCCCTAGGGGGGCGGTGGGCTGTGGGCGGTGTTACTACGCACGCTTCGAGAGAGGGAAGTAGGGGAAGTTAGGGGCGAAAAAAGATGAGAACATTACAATTGGGGGCACGAGAAAAGATAAGAATCAACGTGTCAAACAGGTGTGGAATAAGACAGAAAACTAAAAGAAGAGGCAAAAACAACTACTTTAATTTCAAGTGAACCAAACAACCAGGGGCTTTTAGCCGTTTCCACAGAACAGATACAGACAGCGCGCCTCTTCCTTTTTTTCATGAGCTGCTCTTGTCATGAGAGCTTACTGAGCGTGTTTTTCACAACACCTTCCCACACATTATCTATTACACTCTCCTGCCAAGATTGGAGCTTTCTGTGTGGGTGTTCAATGGCCTCTATCTCACTTGGATCCTCAACGTTGCTGTCCTCAGGGTCGATTCCGAGCAACGCCTCAACAACTCGCAGTCCGCAGAAAGGCGTCGTTACCTCACTGTACCCTCCCTCATGGCAAAACAACGTGGGCACACTATGCGAAAGAATCGCCTTGGCCATCTTCCCGAACTGTCCGCTGGTCACCATCATGTGGCCGAGAGGGTCGTGAGTCGATGCGTCGAAACCGCTGCTCACAAGGATCAGATCCGGTTTGAAATTTTCCAGCAGAGGACCAACAATTTTCTCAATGACGTGTTGGTAAGCGCCATCTCCACAACCAGGAGGAAGCGGCACATTGACATTGAAGCCTTCCCCCCTATTTTTACCGATATTACCAGTCCCACCGCTCTTAAGCGGGTAAAGTCCGTCTTCGTGAATTCCAATCACCAGAACATCTTCCCTTCCATAGAAAATTTCCTCTGTTCCATTCCCGTGGTGAACATCGTAGTCAACCACAGCCACCCTCTTGGCCAGTTTATTTGCAATCGCATGCTGCGCCGCAACCGCGACGTTGTTGAAGAGACAGAAGCCCATGCCTCTGTTGGACTCTGCATGATGCCCAGGCGGTCGGCACAAAAGGTACCCTGATTTTGTTTGAGTTTTTGGGTCCAGAATTTGCTCGACAGCATCAATGGCACTGCCGGCAGCAAGTTCAGCGATGTATTTTGAGCCGGCTCCGTAGTGGGCGTAGTCACCTGCATCCCCCGAACAGTCAGACTTGAGGCTATCGTAATAATCAGCAGTGTGGACACGACATATCTCTTCCTTCTTTGCCCGACGCAGAGGACGGCTTGTGTCGCACTTGCTTGCCACTCCGCACACCTCGATCAAGTTCTTCACGCGTCGCTTCGTTAGCTCGTTCTCATAGTTGTGCAAGGTTGGTTGGTTGAATTCCCGGGTTTCGGGAGAAATGGTGGCAGGCTCACAACCTGCCATCGGCACCCCAGCAGTGTGCCAAAAAAAATGTTCGTGTGCAATAAAGAGAGGTCCGCTCATATTGATGACGATGATATACTGATGACGCTTTTAGATAACCCTGTTGGACGTAAAAAAATTATTCTCGTCGTGTCGTCGTGTGTGCCGCAAAATAACAAGAGACTGTCTCGCCATCTGACAATAAACAAGAGACTGACTGTCTCGCCATCATCGTCATGGTAGTTATTATTGAACAAACAGCATCTGATCGATCTGTGACATCTTTGCAGTCATTTGTACATCTGCTGAAAGGAAACATTGGACCAGGCTGCCTATCACTCCCATTCGCGTACTCGAGGCTCGGTGTTCTCAATTCTATCGTCATCACTCTCCTTCTCGGTTTGGCGACATCTTATAATAGCATCTTACTGATTGGTCTGGCTAATGCTGCTCCTCCCGTGGATGAAAAAGCCGACAGTGATAAACACGAAATTGCCATGCTCCCAAGCTATCCACAAATTGGAGAGCGCGCCTTTGGAAATCGGGGCAAACGCCTCATCAAATTATCGATTCTTGTTCAACAACTATCAGTCTGCACAGTCTACTTTTCTTTCATGTCCGACAATATTGTGAAATCAATCCCTTCTGACACCTCGACCCCTCTGGGTGATCCACGTTTGATAATGACAATAATTTTACCGCTGGTTGTGCTTCTCACGAGCCTGCCTAATCTTAAGATGCTTGCTCCCCTCTCTGCCTTTGCGTCAGCCCTCCTCTTAGCCTGCTTCATAATGCTGGCGGTTTGCGGAGTAATTAACGGTGACGCTTCGACAACGAATGATGACGACGCATTAACGACAGCTGGGTACTCGCTCTCCGAAAAAGTGATAGCTACGACAGCTATCCTCTATTCCTTCGAGGGAATTTGCCTGGTTCTGCCAGTTTCCGCCTCTCTATCTCTCTCTGCAAAGTCGCGTGAGAAGTCAACGTACATAATCGCCTTGACAGTGGTGACACTTACCTTCTTGACTTTTAGCCTCGGCGCTTTGTATGCTTTTGGAAAGGTCACAGATGGGAGCATTACGGCGTATTTGATCGAGAGAGAAGGATTGTTCCCAAATGGAGGCTGGCTGATAGCTGGTGCCAATGTCACCTCGTGTATAAGCGTTCTCTGTACGTACCCTCTTCAGCTTTACCCATGTTTGGAGCTCGGGGACGAGGGGGACGGAGGAGTAGTGGATGTGTACGAGCCTGTCGGGCAAAACGACGAGGAGTCGAGGCTAGTGGCAGCAGGCGGAGCTTCGTGCAACGAAGCCAATTGGCGACGTCGCATTAAGTATATTCTCTTAACTTACGCCCTTGCAATGATCGTTCCAGATGTTGGGTTAATGATTTCATTGGCCGGAAGTGTCGCTGGCACCTCAGCTGCTCTCATCATCCCTCCTGTACTTGAGCTTCAATTGAATGGCCTCGAGAGCTCATCCTATCGGAGGATATGGCTTTTGGGAATCGTGGTTTTGGGTGTTGTACTAGCTGGCATTGGAGCGGTTACAGCCTTGATTAAAATTTTTCAGAATTTTGAGTAGTAAACTCCATTCCTCCACGCTTTTTGAAAAAAAAGAAAGTAGCTGGGCATAAATAGCCGCCCTTTTCTAGATGCTATTATACGATATTTCATTGTTTAACTGATGACGCATGCCTTGCTCTGGTTGACACGGAGGTCACCACCATTGTTGTTTTCGTTGTTGTTATTGTTGCTTCTTCGCCTTAATCGCCTCCCCAGGCTCCTCCTGTTGTTGTTGGCAGGATTCACAATTGCATTCTCATCATCGTCGACATTGTTTCCATTCCCATGGAAGACGTCATTGTTGTTCTGGGTTGGCGGGACGTATCGGGGTGGCACATGACCTTCGGACCGGTTTGCGAGGATAACCTTTTCCTTCTCTTTGAAGGGAGTTATCCCAGGAGGGAGATCTTCACGGCACATCGGACAATTATTCATGTCAAAGTTCCTCGTTCGCTGCAAGCAATCGAGGTGAAATTGATGTCCGCAGTGAGTGATCACTACGTAGCGGCTGCAAGTGTTGTCGTCCTTCTTGTTAGGGTTCTTCTTCAGAGGGCTCATGCAAAGCGGGCACTCATTTTCGATATCGTCATCAATCGACGAAGATGCAGTTGTTTTTGCGGGCGTGCACAAAACTTCCTGGTGGCCCGTCATAGCAAGCCTGATGGATTTATCATTTTCGTCGTCGCCGTTGTTCTCTTCCCCCCTTCCACTATCTACATTCAATGTGGCAAGCTGACTCCTCAGTCTGAAAATCTGCACCGGGCATGAATTAATTAGAGTGGGAATGTGATTATGGTGTTCAGGTGGTTTTTGGTCAGTTTTGCGTCGATGGTAAAGTCCAGTTTCTAGATTTGAAAGAATCCGAGGAAAACGTCCAAAATTAGCACGACTCACCTCCGCGTCCTTTTCTTTCATTAACTTTTTCAGCTTTGTCGCTGTGCCTGTGTTTGCCTTAATGTTGCTGTTGTTAACGCTGCAAGAGGGCACAAGAAGAGGACGCAGAAGAAATGCAAATGCAAGCATGTTAGGGCTACAGTATGCGATTGAATATCGTCAAACCCAGAAAAATGCACTCACCTAATGTTTCCCAATGGGGCTCGGGTGCTGAAAGGAGTAGAGCGAGGTTGTCGAGGGGTGGGGTTGGGGGTTGCCAAAGGGAGAACAGTGATGGGTACATTTTCATCCCTTGCGGCGGAAGTAGTGGGGTGGATTGAGGATAGGAGATTAGCAGATGAAAGCGATTGCTGCCGAATGTTGGTCAACCAATCATCGATGTTGTTGTCGTCGTTGGAGTTGTTAACGTCATCAACCCTGTAACTTGCAGACCTACTCGATAGAGCGTTCACCATGGCCGTATTCTCATCAACAGAGTACTGAGCAGAGACAGAAGACAGGACGTCAGAAACCAGTGCTTCTGCTGCGCTTGTGTGAGCTGCGAACATCATCTCCGGAAGGGAAAGGTTAATTTCTACCGGGTTTTATGAAATTTTTCTCGTCCTAAATGATACAGCAGCAAAGAAGATTATTTTCGTAACACGGAGAAACCGAAAAAAATCTGCAAGATAAATTTTAGGATTGAGAGATTGCGTCAAATGGGATGAAACAAACGGCTGAATTTCGTTTTTAGAAATTTTCAAGAACATAAATAATATTTCAAAGTGATGCAGCGAAAAATCATGCAATTCCTACTGCTTTTGGCACTAATACTTGCCTCAAGTGTATCCAGTACACGGCAATTTTCTCCCTTACGGCCTGTTCACTCTGCTGAGATTCCCAGGTGTACAAAGTTCCACAATAATATTCATGTCCTGCGAGGAGGCGGGATAACATCGAAACTATCGAAACTAATAGAGCTAAAGCAGATGTTTGATTCATCCCCACTACTCTCTTGGACCGCTCTAACAGCTGCAATCTCCATCGAAGTTGGAGCCTCCGCCATGATGAAGACAAGTTCAGACTCTGGTGATATCTTCGGTTATCTCATGAGTGTTGCGTACTTCAATTTGTCGCTAGCATTCTTCTCGCTCAGTTTGAACCAGATTAGCGTTGGACTGGCATACGCTGTTTGGAGCGCGCTTGGAACTGCCATGGTTTATGCTTATAGTGTGGTCAATTTTGATGAGCCAATTAACTTGCCCAAGGGACTAAGTTTGATTGCCATAATTGTAGGGGTGAGCGGGCTGTCATTCTAAACAGCACATATATCGGATGGGTAGAGCACACAAAGATCATGATACGTACATAATACAAGACATAAAAATGATAACATTTCCTTGCAGCAGTCTGTGTTGTGTTGTCATGTGTGTGTTTCTCTCTTCTCATCGCTTTTAGCAGCTTACATATATTATTCAAAAATTCATCAACACAGCAATCACAAGCACCTAGTACCCCCACACGCTGTCAGTCTTAAAACGGCTACCCCTACCCTTTGCCCAAACCGTATTCGAGGGAGAAGGCCTGATAATGTCCATAACACGTGGGTTGTGTACCTCATAAATTGGCCCTGGTGTGCTCATAGTAAGGGAGAACTTAGGCTCATACTTGAAACGGTCACCACTCCCAAATGCTACCGCAAAGTCGGGAATCTCAACTTTAGGGGCGTAAATTGCATCGGCAGCATTGCTGCTGTGCAGAGCCTTCCTCTTGCTCCTCCCAAATCCAATCCCCATGGATTTCTCCACCCCATTCTTGTACTTCTTCTCGATGTTGTAGATTGGACCAGGATTCTTTGCCTTACTCTCCATGCCTTCGCGAGGAGCATCTTGAAATCGAGGTGCTTCCTTATTGCGAGCCTCGCTGCTGATCAGAAACTCCTTATCAACCTTGTAGCTCCCCGGTCCAGCATTTGGGTTGAAGCTGTCACGCTTATTCTTCATGGTGCTCTCCCAATCCGCCCTTGTGGAGGTTCCAAAGTGGAGATCCCGCACTTGTTTGTCCAGTTTCACCTTGTAGATAGCGTCAAACTCATTGGGAGGTCTCTGCCAGGCAAACCGTTCCTCTCCAAGGTTCAGCTTCATTGTTTTCCCATGAGAAAAACCATAACGAGTGTTCACCTTGTAGCGTGGACCATTGTTACCTCCCATTGATGACAAAAAGTTGGACTACTGAATTAGACGCGGTGCCTTCTTGGTACAACTGTTGGTTGCAAGTCAGTGGAGAAGTGATAAAGTTGGTGAAGTTGACGGGTCAGTTGTGGGAGTACGGAGGTATAGGATGCACTGCACGGATTAAAATTTGGTTCCAGGTCGAAGTTGATTGAGTTGCCAGCCGAACAACCCTTTTAAAGAAAAAAGAGAGGTTATCCAAAGTTAATGGGGTGTGTTCTGGGTGCTTTGAGCTGTGCTCGTGTGCTCGTGAGATCGTGGCGCCAGGAAATGGTAAAAAGGTTCAGTTTGGGTTTAAATTTAACAAGCCAACTTTTCGTCCTTACCATGGGACTAATGAACGCACATTGTGTAAGTATTGCATCCGTATTCGCGTGATTTATCGTGCCACCCTCCCCCTCCCTCTCCCTCAAATCAGTGCCCGCCTTCGTTGTTGCTTTCCCCTAATGGCTTCTCTATCCTTTATTCGCCTTCTCTAACTCTATTCTACCCCCTTCGCCGTACTTACTCGCGCCTCTGCCCTGGTGGTTTGTTGTCTCCGTCTCTA
>Ga0115557_1000376_pt1 | contig 31114 bp, 25 predicted proteins | sample COGITO_mtgs_1104_FD_87280 | JGI IMG/M metagenome (GOLD analysis project Ga0115557, IMG submission 87280) | Pelagic marine microbial communities from North Sea - COGITO_mtgs_110421 | ecosystem: Environmental > Aquatic > Marine > Epipelagic | place: Germany:Helgoland, sampling site Kabeltonne...
GATCCTGTTGTAGATTCCGCTCCCGGCGGAACCCTTGCAGCCATACCGATCAACGGACCCACTTGCTCAGACGACGGAATCACTTTTGATGGCGCCGACGACTACGTAGATATCGACGACTGGCATTGGGGAGGCAGAACATCTATTGAAGTTTACGTAAAAAACAACGGTTTTGGTAGTGGGGCAAAAGTAATATCTTTCGGAAATGGGCCAGATGACAACAATTTTCAACTTGGGCTTAATGGGAACTCCAATGAAATTGATGTTAAAGTATTTCAAAGTTCATCACTGGCGAAGGAGGTGATCGTCGAAGGGAACTTTTTTTCTAATTGGACTCATTTCGTCTTTACTGTATCAGGATCGACCATGAAGATTTACGAAGAGGGGAAGTTAATTGCTACTGAACAAGATGGTTGGGAGCCGCTAAATATGCTTCGCTCCTACCATCTTATTGGTGCGGAATCTTCGAATAGCATAATGAATTTCATGGACGGAACGTTGGGCTACCTAAAGTTGTGGCACGGCGTCGAGCTGTCGGATCAAAATGTGAAGGACATGCTTTGTCCTGTTGATTGTGGACCTGGACTAGGGTGCAATATTGCCACTCAGGCGTGTGTGGACTGTCCTATCGGGGCATTCAGTAGTTCAACAAATAAATTGCCTTGTTCGTTTTGCCCTTCTGGTACTACGACGTCATGGACAGGGGCAACATCTGCTTTGAGTTGTGAGTGCAACGGAGGATACTATTCACTCGGAGGCGAGTGTAACCAATGCCCAGCGGGGAAGGTAAGCACGTTTGTAAATTACTTGACTACCGACAGTTGATCCTACCTATCGTACTCATTTTTTTTACTGACTGGCACAAATTTAACTTTTTTTTTTTGCAGTTTTCGGTGGCTGGTGATTCGAGCTGTTCATTTGCTTGCCCAGATGGATCCTTTGTTAACGGACAAAGCTGTGATTTCTGTCAGCCGGGTAAACACCTTTTGGCAGGTACAAGTTCTTGCATCAGCTGTGACCCGGGAAAGTTTTCTGATGGTAGGGCTACTGAGTGTGCCCTCTGTACCTCAGGCACTTACGAAGCCAATTCTGGTCAAGCAGAGTGCACAGGATCTTGCCCAAATCAACAGACCTACTCTAACTTTGGAACAGGTTTGACATCTCAAGAGGACCTCGGCTGCAAGACTTGTCTCTGCCCACTCGGTTTCAGGTGCGGAGTGGACAGTAACGGCACTTTTTCCACTGCGACTGAAGACTGTGTCCCATGCTCTCCTGGGACCTACGCGCCTTTTGGAGCTTCGGAGTGCCTACCGTGCGACGGGCCTGGCGACTATAGTGGTGAAGGCGCGCCTTATTGTAACGTTGCTTTGGCAGGCTATGTCCCAAACAAGTTCAGAAATTTAACAGTGCCGTGCCCAGCAAACACAAAATCAGAGCAAGGCCATTTTTGTGAGCCTTGTGAATTGAATAGCTATAGCAATGAGGGCAGTTCATCTTGCTACAGCTGTATTCCAGGAAAGCGCTTTGACGAATCCAGCAACTTTGACAACAAGTGTGTCCCATGTGGGGCAAACACTTACAGCTCCAGTGGCGAAGGAACTGTGTGTGCTAATTGTCCCGTTAACAGCTACAGCAACACCGGGGCAAGCAGCTGCTATCAGTGCATTCCTGGACAGTATTATGACAATTTCAGTGGTGCGGCGAATAAGTGCGTTGAGTGCGGTGAAAACACCTTCAATCCGTCCGGCAGTGGAACATTTTGTGTTCCCTGTCCAGAAAATGCCTATTCCAACCCTGGAAGTTCGGGGTGTTATCGTTGCCCGCCCGGAACCGAATATAACAACGCCCTTCCACCACCTGAGAAATGTCAGGTGTGTCAAGTTGGTTCCTTTTCCTCTTCGGGGGCATCTTGCGAGCTGTGTTTAGCGTCTAGTGGTTGGGTTGGTATGAGCACGGGTGCTTTAAGCTGTGAATTTTGTGGGCCGGGGACATTCGCCGACGTGACGACCAATGCTTGTGTAAAATGCCCCAACAACACGTTCTCCCTCGGTGGTTCTGACGTGTGTGTCGCGTGCGAGCTGGGGAAAGTGTCGACAGCTGGTTCTTCCGCCTGCAATGGGTGCGATCCTGGGACTGTACCCGTTGGCAACGAGTGTGTGGACTGTACGGCGGGCAAGTATGCAGAATATGGAGCAGTTGAATGCTCCAACTGCGATGGAGAGGGGCAGTACAGTTTACCGAGGGCACCTATCTGCTCCTTGGCCCCCCCAGGGCAAAAGCCAAACAATAATCGTACCGGAACCGAATTATGTCCAGTCGACTACATAAGCATTGGAAGCGCTGATAGCTGCTCACCATGCCCACAGGGTGGACACGCAAACCCCGGTGAATCTTTTTGCGAGCTTTGCAATCAGGGAAAATACTACGAACCCTTGTCGAATACCTGCAAGGCCTGCCCCGAGGGGAAAGCCAGTGAATTCGGCGGAAGATATGAAGACTGTCTAGACTGCAACGGGCCTGGGGAGTACACTCTTTCCGCACAGTCGCCATTTTGCAAGATTGCTGGCCCCGGACAAATACCGTTCTCCAACCGTTCAGGTGTGACTCTTTGTCCAGTGAACACTTATACAGTTGGTTCTAGCGATGTTTGCTCCGACTGTGCGGACGATTCGCACAGCGGTCAAGGTGCTTCGTCTTGTAGCAAGTGTTCTCCTGGTAAATATTACAAACAGAGCGCGCTTGCGTGTCTTCCTTGCCCAAAGGGTCGCTTTTCGATGACTGGAGCCAAAGACATTTCAGGTTGTTTTATGTGTGGTCCAGGTCAGTACGCAAGTTCTGAAGGCACGGACTTTTGTACTACTGCTGGTCCAGGCCAGATTCCCACAGCCAACCGCGAGGATTATGAGCTATGCCCTATCTACACGTATACCGTTGGTTCTAGTGACAATTGCACGTCCTGTGAACAGGACTTCTACAGCAATGAAGGTTCCTCAAGTTGTGAAAAGTGTTCCCCCGGTTTGTACTTCTCGGAAGCAGAATTCAAGTGCAGGCCGTGCCCAAACGGGACATACACTTCAACTGGGGCATCTAGTATTGACGGTTGCCTAGCTTGCGACGGTCCAAGCGAGTATGCCGACGAGATTGGGATGACCGTCTGCAAAATATGTGATGGGGGTAGCATTCCTAATGAGGCACGAGACGGATGCGATCTTTGTGAACAGGGGAAATATGCCGCTTATGGATCGCTTCTATGCTCTGATTGCGATGATGGAGCTGTGAGTAACTCTGGTGCTGCTGCTTGTGACCTTTGCGATGCCGGAACTATCCCTAGCGAAGCCAAATCCGAGTGTATTCCGTGCGATGCGGGTCGCTTTGCCAAGTTCCGATCCATATTATGTTCGTCTTGTGAAGAAGGAAAATATTCTGGTGCTGGATTAAGCTCTTGTCAGACATGCCCTCCAGGGACAATTGCCTCCACAAATTCTACGGTTTGCATTCCCTGCGAAAGAGGGAAAATTGCTAACTATGGCGACAAAAAGTGCTCTGACTGTGACCCTGGGTACTACAGCAGCAGCACTGGCAGCAGCTCCTGCCTTAACTGCAGGGAGGGTAAATTCAGTAATACGTCTGCATACGAGTGCAAGCCCTGTCCCCCAGGCTCAATATCCGGTACGGCTTCATCGTCTTGTCAAAATTGCGATGTCGGAAAATTTACCCAAGATGGCATCGAAAATTCTATTTCGGATGATAGCCCCAGAAATGGATATACTTCTTGTTATCGGTGTGATACTGTTGTGCAGGGCTCGTCAACCAACAAGCAAGTTCAAAATCATGGCAATCACACCTGCGTTTGTGACAAGAATTTCCATGATGCCGTCTATGAAATTCCTAATGGAAATGGTAGGGAGGGCCACCGGTGCGATTTGAATCAAAACATTTGCGTGGACGGCGGAGTCGAGTCAAACGATGACTGTGTCGACATATCTCAAGTAGGAATGTCAATTCGTACCTTAAAGCTCGCGAAAGATTTCTGGAGAATATCTGAGTTCAGCAATGAGGTACTCAAGTGCAAGACGGATGGTGTTTGTCTGGGAGGCACTGACCCTGAAAAATATTGCGCAGAAGGCCACATAGGTCCGTATTGCGCTGCGTGTGATGACGGAAAAGCGGACGGTGGAGATGGTGTCAAGTATGCAATGTCGGGGAGTGAGTGTGTGAAGTGTGAAGGGTCTTTCTTTTGGACATTTCTTCTGCTATGTCTTGTCATCGTATTTCTGTTTTTCTGTTGGATATACCGTGATTTTGACTTCGACAATGTTTCCGTCGCTAAGTTGGACGGGATCAAAAATAAAGTGGTCAAGTTGATGAAGGAAATTCCTAGAGCTATCGGGACCACTGCGCAGATGATTAGGAGCGTCCGTATTCAGGCAAAGATCGTGTTGAGTTATTGCCAAATAGCAACTGGACTCTCTTTCAACTTCAAACTCGTTTTTCCGTCTCCCTTCAAGGACCTCATGGGTTATTTGGGAGTGTTCAATTTAGACCTCTTCAACATTTCCTTCGTGCCAATAGGCTGCGTGTACGAGATGCATTACTGGCGTAAAATGTTTGGCTACAGCAGCCTTCCACTTATGCTGATGATAATCCTGATTTTGAGGTATTGCTACTTGCTAAAGATTGACATAACCAGGTACTTCCCTTTCAACATTTTGCCATGGGCCAAACAAAAATTATTTTGTGCGAGGAAAAGTGTCAAGGTAGGAGGAGAAGTCCAAGAATCAAGCGCTGACAAGGAGACAGTCTATAGTTGGGATCAACTCAGCAGGAAAAATACAGATTACCTCGAGAGAAGGAGAAATGTGTTAAGAGGTGGTGTGACAAGCAATCGTCGGGGCAGCACGAAGCACATGTGGGCAGAAAATCACGATGAGTTCCCTGAAGAAGAAGCATCAAATTTCTTCAAGAGGCAAGTCGATGCTGTCATGTCTACATTTAAAGTGATTGGCAAGAGCCTGTATTACTGGTACTATGGAGGGAAAGAGAAGTTCGATCTCATCAATGACATAATACGGCTGCAGCATGAGTTGCAGTACAAAGTCAACGCGAAAGTCAGGGTAGTAACGGGCGAAAGGAAATGCTGGAGGGTCGTGTTTCCAAACGGAGAGGAGAGCAAGGATATCCTAGAGTTGGAACAGCTCATAAAACCAGGGCCCTTGTGTTTAAGCACCCTGGCTGCAGAGTATGGAAACAAAAAAGGCCCTAGGAACCCTGTGTCTACTGACGAACTCCTTAAGTGGCAACTGAAAAGCGTCGGAGGGGACAAGTTGAAAACTGGGGTGATCACTAACGTTGAAGACGGGATCTGCACTGTTGAGATTGACGACACATACTTTTACCGCACTTCCTCCATTGAAGGGGTTTCGTTTTCTGACGAGAGAGATTTGCTATTTCGCCAACGATTCGCAGATGTGCAGAAGCGCGAGCGTGTTACTATCATCATGGATGCCGATATAACGGTGGAGAGCAGGACATCTGAAGCTGAGAGGGAGAGAGACATTAAAAGAATGGTGGAAGGCAGCCATCGCATCTTCAATCGATTCAGCAACAAGAAAACTATCAAGTTCTACAGTCGGAGCTCCCTGCATGTACTCCCTTCTGAATTCAAGGATAAGGAAGAAGTAGAAAAGAAGAAAAACAGTTCCCTCTACAAATTGACGAAACCTATCAAAAATTGCTGGAGGTCATTCGTGCTCTTTCTTAGGGGGGAGACTAATAAGGATACCTACAGTACACCAACCTTTTCCTCTTGTTTTGAGGCGAAAGAAAAGAGCACTCAAGAACGCCGTGCGGCGGAGGCAGCAAGTATTTTCAACATGTTCCTGTTCTTCAGCTTTTTAGTCTTTCCCGCTGTTAGTACGAAAGTTCTACACACCTGGGGTTGCGATAAATTTGACGACGGCTTTCCTGGCAATGATTCCCCGAACGAGGGGGAGTTCCTGAGGAGCGATTTTAGCCTCCGGTGCTACACTAGTAATCATTACTGGTTTCTGGCGTGGGCGGCGGCCATGGTCGTAGTCTATCCTTTCGGGATTCCTTTTATGTATCTGGTCCTATTAGTTGGCAGCAAAGATGAGCTTGACCCGGGTCAGGATAGTTTTGTCTCGAAGGAAGTCGTCAAGGTCGGAAGTGAAGTTCTACACAGCCAGATTGAAGGCCATACAATTATGGAGACTGCCATCAATGATGGGGTTGGAAAAAAAGTTATTCTGGACGAAATAGGTGCCTTGAAAGAGAGCATAAGAATCAGAAACATTAACGCTACTGTGGACTCAAAGGTTGCACGGTTAAAGTTTCTATACGAAGCCTATGAGCCCAAGTACTTCTATTTTGAGGTTGTTGAGAGTGTGCGTCGTTTGTTGTTAACGTGTGTCGTGGGTTTCCTTCGGCCAGGGACGGCCGCTCAAATTTTGATGAGCATCATCCTATGTCTTGCTAGCATGAGAATTTACAGTGGCTCGAGCCCTTTTGTGTCGGAAAGGATCGATAAGCTAGCTGAGATAGCACAGTGGCAGCTGTTCTTCACCATGCTTGGGGCGCTATGTTTGCGGACTAACCTAGATGGAGAAGACGAACTCGGGAAATATACCTTTCAGATGGCGTTGTTCCTCATACAGATGATAATTCCAGTTTTAATGTTGATGCAGCGGTATTTAGGAGGCAAGGATAAAGCCTTGGAGGACGACGGTGACCTCGGTGACAGAGAAAGAGAGGGTATGTTAACCAGCCTCAAGAAGACTATGAGTGACAAATTTAAAGATGTCAACGAAAAATTAGGCGATGTAAAAAGCCTTGTACCCGATTCTGTGAACGAAAAAATCGTATCGACGAGGGAATTTATCAACTCAAAGATAGCAGACGGCAGGGAAGTTATCGAGAGTAGCAGCCAATTCTTGCTTGAGGGAATAAGCGAGGATATGTTGCCTGGGGAGCGTTTGCAGGTAATTGCAGAGTCTGTCGGCAGTAATTTTGGAGATAAGCTCAGACAAATGACGGTTTTGCTCGAGGGAAAAGTCGCAGAGGTCGATGTGGCTGAGAGGCTTAGAGATTGCGTCGCATCTGCTGTCGGAGGAACTGCACGAGTGTATGTGGACGAGTTTACTAAATACTTTAATGAGAACAAGAACAATCCTGATGTCTTGCAGATGAGCCACGCTAGCGGGTTGAAGTCGGCAATTGCAAAGTTAAATGAGATGAAAGACGGGGTCACAGCGGAGTACAAGATCAAATCGGAGATGATCAACAAGCAAATTATGCGAGAGAAAGTGACAGAATATATCGAGGGCAACCTGTGGGAAATGAAGGAGTTTTTGAAAAGTACATGCAAGAGTGAAGGGAAAGCATGTGTGAACGACATCGTGGGGAAGCTCAAAGAAGATGCGACGTATGCTATTATTGCCCGCGTGATCGGAGGCGAAAGCGAGTTAGTCAGGAAAGTTGAAGAAAAAGTTGATGCCGTCGCAGAAATCATTGTGGATGGGGCTGTTAACGTGCTGTTCAACCCAAACAAAGTGGGAGATATCCTTAGGGAAGTGCGAATTGACGTGAAGAAAAGTGGACGTGACTTGCTAAAAGAGCTGGGCGAAGAAGGCTTCGAAATGGTCAGGACTATGGTTGAAGAGTGCAGTGTCGAGGGAGGAGGTCCACTCTTCACTAAATGTTTGGATGGGGACTTGGTAGATAGAGCCAAGGCTGCATGCGGCGATATGTTGATAGGCTGGAAAGAAAAAACTGAAGAACTCGTCAAATCCAGACTGATAAGGGCTCTCAATGTATATGAGATAGAGTTCGATGTGGCGCTTAACAAAGACGCGCTCGACGTTAAGCAAGCAAACTTACAGGCTTGGCAGGCGGCTTGCGCTGCGCTGGAGCCAGAATCGCTCAAAGACAATATGGTGAAAGAGTTGAAGAGCACAGCTGTAGAGGAAGCGAAGGCAAGGATGGAGGAACTCAAGGACTTCGTCAAGGGTGTTCTTCGCAGGGAAATAAGGGTCACAATAAGAGGCGAAATCATCCCAGCGATCATGGATCTACTTGACTGCGGTGACAATGTGATGATATTGGTGAAGGGTTGCGAGAAAATGTTAGTGAAGGGACTTGTCAAGGTCGGCGACGAATGTGTTGAATTGCTCTTCAAAGCGGTCTTCATCAGAGTTAAGGAGAAAGGAAATTTGCCTGATTAGGAGAATTTCAATTGCCATAATAATGTACAAATGCTGAATGCTATGAATAGTTCTTAGAAAAACGCGCATTTGTTATAATTCATTTTTTTTGGTCGCCGCCATAGTGCCCTGTCGCTTCAGCCAGCGCTCGAAAGAGCCAACGACAGCCGCACCAACAAAGAGAGGAGCAAAAAACCAAATCAGTTTTACTTTTTTTGGTGACCCACAGTAAAAGTAAGCCGTAATCGTTTTATCAAGGAGATCATTTCTTGCCGCAAACAAAGAAAACCAAAGCAGAGCGTTTAAAGACCCGATAGCAATTCCAACTAGAAGCTGCTTTAATGTGTGCATCTGCTTCATGAGGCGATATCGCAGGCATAGACATATGTACAAAATTGATAGGAAGAGAACGTCTACCCTACTTCTTGTCAAGTTGAGGACAGCAAAAATAAATCCAAGTGACATGCCGTGACTGGATGGCATTCCCGGGTCAGCAAGAGGAGAACCATCTGGGCGTTTTACCTTCAAAATTTGCTTAAGAATCTTAGACAAACCCGCATTCATAACTGCAGAAAGTAGAAAGCTGAGGAAAAGAGGGGAGCTTGGCGAATATATGAGGTGCAAATATAAGACTGATAGGGACACAGTTAGACTACAAGAGGACCCTAGTATGGTGACAACTTTTTTCATTGCCCCGGAATTAGCACTGTCTTGCACAGAGGGAATTACAGAGAGGATCGGGATAGGTGATTTTATCCCACTTCGTTGAGTTGGTCGATGAGCAGTTGTGAGAGCTGGTGCTGGAACAAACGCGAACCCCCCAAGCAAGCCACCGTAAGAGGTAATGAACAGTACAACAATTTGTTTCATTAACATTTACATTTCCCTCCAAGTGTGTTCTTGTTTTCGTGTGGCTATATAGCACAGGACGGCGGCCGAATGAGAATGATTGCGTCGATCTAGGGTGTGCTATGCTCTTAATGGGCCAAAAATATTCGATATAAATTTTGGAATAATTTGTTCGTTCGGTATTGAAGGGCGAAAGACGGTGGAAGGCAGTAGTAGGCAGTAGTACTATATAGTGATAGGGAACGTCGCGTGTATTTTTTTTTCTCTATCCCTTTGTTTCAAACAAAATACAAGCATCCCTCTTTTTATAGAATTTTTTCACATTACTCCCACACCCCTTGCGACATGCCTCTGGTTGCCAAGCCGATCTTCTGGACTGGAGATCATCCCTGATAGCTTAAGTTCTGCGTGTTCATTACCGAGCTTACTTCCTTTTGCGGCCACATTGTTCCGCAGTCTCACTTCTGGTTCAGCAAACTCGGGAATGAGATCAGATGCTGTGGGAGCGCAGCTCTCTTTAGCACGCAGCCATCGTCTGTCAACAACCTTCCCTACCTTTTTCCTCTCAAAATATGCAGAGTCGTTTTCATCTCCACCAATTTCTTGTAAAGCGCCATAAATGTTCTCTTTGGGATCAACATTTACAGACAATTTTGAAGCAAGCTTACGGGCAATTTCATCGTGTTCAGTATCAATTGGGACATCTGCAGGATCAAATTCCTGCATAGCCGCTTCCCTGACTGTTTCCTGATAGTACAGGGATGAGTTGAGAACGGGTTTGCTGAGTGGATGTGGCTTTGTGTAGTCGGATGCTGCTTTCAGTGACTCCTTCCTGTCCGTGTCCACTCGAGAATCCTGCTTTGGTCCCTTGTCGCCCATGGTGTCCTGATGCCGGTAGCTTTGCTGCTGCTGAATTGGAAGTTGAGTTCTGGGCTTCTCGACTTCAACCCAACTTGACTCATCAGACTCGTGAACCCTTTCAAAACAATTTCCCTCTTCTTCAAGACCGCGGCTACCCTCGCTCTCCCCGTGCAATTTCCTGTCTCCAATATCCTCCGTGAAGCTTCCATCTTCCACATTAGCGCCGTCCGCTTCCGCTTCTGTCCTTGCCACCGCCCCTCCTTCACCCCTTACTCCCCCCCTCTTAACCTCGTCGAGTAAATATCTTGTTGGACTAATGCGCCCTCCGAGCCCGTCTCCTTTACTACCCTCGCCACCCTTCTTCATCTGCGAGACAGTTTTTACTTTCCTCTCCTTGGCGAATTCTAAGAATTGCTCGAGATCTTCTTTCTCGGCGTGTCTCTTGGTAGCAGCCTCCCTGTCCGATGCAACTGCCTCGACACGCTCTCCCTCATCGTCATAAACAGATGGTACTTCAGGCATATCGCGAGGCAAATCTTCCGTTGCCCATTGGTGGATTTCCCCCCCGCTTCCAGTCACTGTCACTGTAGAAAGCAAATCGTCGAAGTCAATTGATACAGTTGAACCGAGTACCTTGCTCTCTGCGATACTGACTAAGCCTATTGTGGACTTTTGCGGGACGTGTAGATTCGGACGATAAACACGCACGACACCTTCACTGTCGCCGGCGAGACACAAATCTTCGATTTTTTCATCTTCAACATTGCTCGCCTTCGTGGCAACATATGTCACCATCTCAATGCTTTCACTGGTGTGATTAACAACACCTCTAAGGCTCCAGTCAGAGATGCAGCCGTCACCTCCCCAAAAATATATTGTACCGCTCTCCATTCCAGCACATATTCCTCCGCCACCCTTACCATAACTAACCCCAGTCTTGCGATCTTCCAAGCCATGACACCATCCGCTCAATGATCGAACCCCACCGGCGCCTACAACAAGCTCTCGGACAGGGTGGACCTTGAAAGCAGGTCCCCTACCGGGTGATTTTCCCGCGAATATATCATATGACCATACACGGATCGACCTGTCAATGCCCGCTGTTAGAATGAGCGAGAATCCACTGTCGCCAGCTCTTGTCAGAGCGGTCTTCAACCCCTTCTCTTCACTACTGATATTCTCTTCCTCCTTAGCCGCCTCCCTCAGGCTAGCTAAGCTCAGGAAATTGTCGTCTCCGCCCAGATCCTCAATTTCCCCCTCGTTTGGATCGTTTTTCTCGGCAGAAAAGTAATCACCCCCACCCTTCCCCCCAATGAACTCAACGTCCAAAACAGGACCAACGTGCGCCCGGAACTGAAGGTAGTAGGGGCTCTCAATCTCCTTCCGTCGGTCTTCGCCTCTCTCAATGAAACCTCCATTGCCACACGCGTCACTTTCTTCCTCTTCGTCCCAACCAAATCGTCCCTGGCCTTCACGCACCTTGCAATCCACTGTCCAGAGACGAACGTTACCACAGTCATCACCGGTGACGAGCACCTCTTTTCTCATCGCCTTCATTACGTTAACCTTCGCCAAATTGTCGCTTGTTGGAAAAGGTAGACAAGATCCCCCACGCCCGGTAGTTGTCTGGGTCCGGTTTGGGAGGCAGGCGATGATGGGGCAGGGAGAAGGGTCTGGCAGAAGCAAAAGCACACCCTCAGCAATTTCCTCTATGGCCACAATCTTCCCGTAAGTTGACGGTTTGGAGGTCTTCTTTTTCAACAATTTACTCTTGAAGCCCTTCCGAGTTTCCACCCCATAAGCAACACCCCCAGGGGGGGTATGGTCATCCACAGCAGATTCAAGTGGATTGGTTGTCACTACTCGGAAGCGTTGGGGAGAGTTGTTCTTCGTGTGCACGTTAGGGAGGTACATCACAGTCCCGCCTTCGTTTGTGCCAACAAAGTAACCGTCGCTTCCCCCTGTCATTGAAACGATACCGTTTCCTGATGGACAACTCGACAAGGGTGAGATGGGATCAGAAGAGGTAATGTCCATGAAAGAGAGGAGAGATGTCGTCGATGTTTGAGTTCCAGTTGTGAAACCGGACGTAAGAAACCCGGTGTGTACACCACGTGTAGCGGATGAAAGCGCCATGGGTGAAAGACGATGGGGGGTAGGAAAAATGGTGGGAAATCCGGAGGGGATTTTATTTGAAAGTTTCCAGGTTTTATTCAGGAAAAAGGCGGCTGTTAGGGCTCCAAGTTCAATTTCGAGGGAATTTTAGAAGCGATTTTAACCACTGGGGCGAAATGGGGGAGTTAACACGTGTGATACGAAAGAGGATCAAAATTGCGAAAGGGAAAGGAAGACGTGATTTTTTCTTTAATTTCTCAGAATTTCGCTTCACGCGTTTGTTTGTTTGCCTCTACCTTGTCCTGGACGGGACGAAGAACAAAGATTTTAGCCGATTTTACAGTAATAATCCCGCCAGCTCACCTGCCTCTGTCCCATGAAAAAATCCGTAGCACTGTTAGCAGTCGGATTATCATCTGTCCGTGCCTTTACTTTCTTCGTGCCAGCTCGATGTAATGTAGTAGTGCCTCACAAAACATCTGTGCTCCGCTCTGACAAAGCTAGTGAAAATGATGGGAATGGTCTTGATCTTGACCTTGGGGAGATGTTTGAAATGTTTGATGCTGGTGAGTTTTCCGTTTTTTTGTTTCGGGGGCATTTCGGGTTGCATTTCACTTTTGTATATTGTTTGGTTCCTTGACATTACAATGATCTATTCCCTCTTAATTAACAGCATTCTCCTCCCTGTCGTGTATAGCTGAGAAAGAAGAAGACTTTGAAGACACTGTCAAGAAAGTGAAGGGGGAGTAAGGGTGCAGCCATACCCACAGTGTCAGATTGTCTTGATCTCGCAGGGATTTTTTTATGTGACACTTTCTGAACCCTGTTAAAAAATTGAATATTGCTGAGCAATTGTGTTCGGATCCGCTTTATGCCATTTCCAAACCTCTTTCGTTTAGTTATAATATATAGTAGTGGTTTTATTGTCGCTCACTTTACACGCACATAGACGTCAAAGGCATGTTGGGACTATCAGTTAGAACTTCCAGTAGCGAGTTAGAGTAAACAGCGGCAAGAATGCACAGATCAAAATGATGTCAACACTCTCGACCATTATAACCCTTCTCGTGACGTTGAAAGGCAGCATTTTTACAATGCTACTTTTCCGCTTTACCACACTACCAGATCCTGTGCTTCCGTCGTTTTTCCTGATTTCTTTCAAGAGTTCATTAAGCTTTTTCTCCTCCTCTTTCGTGTTGCTCTCATTGCCAATTATCTTCCTGCCAATGACATGGTATCGGAGAATGAACCAGGTAAAAAACAGAACAGTTGAGCAGAGATGCGGGATGAGAATGTTGTCGGGCATGGGGATCCACTTATAGTGCAACTTGTCAAGCTCGCTCACGAAGTGATCGGGGAAGAACTTCCAGAAGAGGCTGTGCTCTAGTACTGCGATGCTGAGGACCAGCCAAGTCGCTGGACCGATTCGAGCATTGTCGGATTTTGATTTGCGGGTTTGTTCTACGTAATAATAAAATTCTGCCACAGCTGGCATGCTCAAGAAGCCGAAGACAGCTAATCTTAGCTTGTTGAAAATGCTGTCATGTGGAACACCCATTACGTTCATCATCAAGAAGGTGTTAAGCTCAATGAAGATCATCACAAAGATCAGGCACATGACCTGCAGCAGCCTGACGGGGCTACTGAATACTCGCCACTGAAAAACATGGGAGTAGGGGTTGATCACACGAGAGATATAAACGTCATTCTCTTGTTCATGCTCTTCGATTTCGCCCGCCCAATCAAGCGGCGCACCGACAGTAGCTGATTGAGCCAAACTCATGTCGTATTTGGAGTGCTTTTTAATCACAGGGTCGTCACGGCCGTAGTTACTCATCCAGCGGTTGACGTGAGTGCCCATCCACATGCCTAAAAGATTCGCCCCGAATGTGTCTAGGAAGACTGAGTCCCACCAGCATTCCTCAAACTCTGGCACGACGTAAGTGAAAGTAAGCTCAAGGAACTCAAACATCAAGGCAGCAATCAGACATACGCCCCAATCGCGGAAGATCATCATCTTCCCCATCCATCCGAGCGCGTGGGAAAGAAACCAGGGCGCGAAAAAGATCTGCTTAAAAATCGCCAAGGGGGAAACGTCGCAACTACCCATTGTCTCGGCCTTGCTGGCTTCTGTCTCTTTGACCCACTGCTTCCAGGTGCCGAAATCGCCAAACACACTCTCAAATATCCATCTCGCATCTTTGTGGTTCAAAACGCTCATCGCTACAAGGAGCATACCGTAAAATGCCCCCCAACCAAAAACAAGACGCCAGAATCCAGGATGTGGGAATACAGTAATAAGATCGCGGACCTGCATTGAAAAGTATATTTTTTAAGTAAAGCGGTCAGGAAAAATGAGCAAGAAATCGACGGGAGGTGTGCCAGTAGCATACTACCCAAGACTTAACACTGGTGTGAAAATCAACCGTCGCGCAATGAGAACAGGAGACAGTATGATTCGGCAAGAGACGCTTCAGGAGACGCTTCGGTTACTATCAGCCTGTCAAGCTCTCACCTGCAGGAAGGCGAAGACTTGGAACGCCAAGAAGACGACCCCTAAACTTAAACGAAATGCTTGTTTAGGGTCATTCATGTCTCCACTTTCGAATCCCCCTAGGTAAAGAATTAATCCAAACAAAACTAGTGAGTTTACCAACTGCCTTGGCTTCTCAGAGGTGCTACGGAATTCTGGGTGGCTTATCTCAGTGTTTGTGTTGCGCCGCATTTCAGGGTCCCTAAAAGATGGCCGCGGATGACTACCATCCTTGGACGAGAGCCTTCGAAGGCTCTTTCTTCTTCTCCATTCCTCGATAACCCTCTCGTAACCCTTTGTCAGCTTATCGATCGCCGCGCCTGCCTTGGGAAACTGCTTCTTGAGCGCTTGAGGGGACGCAAAATCAATGTCATAGTCAGGGTTACAGTCAGGGAGGCTGGTGATTCCCATATAAGTGAAGGGAGTTTGACATCCGCTGCTCGCATTCTGGCAATATACCCCAAACCACGTCCCCTTCTCAACGATGTGCTGCAGTTCATTGCCCATGCCTCCCAAGGATGTGAACTTGGCGTGTGACCCTTTGCTCTTGTCAAGCTCAACGATCACAACAGGCGCGCCCTCGTAGAAGTGAAAGACTTGTGTACTCGTAATGCTCTTGTGCAAAAACGTGTGCGTGTCCGTAGGGAGCAGAAATTTACTCACGCTGGAGCTGCTGTTCGGAGAGTGGTGAGTTGATATGAACCCATTTAGAACACTTGGAAACAGCTTGTGTTGCTGGATGAGCCGCTCTATTTGTACCTCCTTCGGCGGCATTTCCGCAGACTTGTTTTCTTTTGGGACAGGGGAAAACCAACTCATTGGAGGAGTTGAGGAAAAGTTAGTTGAAAGAACTAGGGAAGGACTTCAGTTTGTGGGTGGCGTAGGTTTCTTCGTCAATTTGAACCAGTGTAGCAGTCAGAGCGCGCCAATACACCACGGGTATTAAATGTAAGAGAGATCCTGGGGTGAAATGACAACAGTTAGGGGAGAGGGGAGGTCGAGAGGTCGAGAGGAGGAAGAGACTTTTTATTTAGTGGGCATGACTCTCAGTTTGGTCAACTTGTGAATTTTCTCGATTATCTAGTCCCTCGACCTCATCATTGATCAGCCAGGCCACAAACTCGCGCAAGAATGGTAAATCTCCTCTCCCCGGCATCAGGTTTGATTCGCCTCATCACCCGTCGGGGACAAGAAGCTCCCCCTACGCTTGACAATGAGTTTGACTGGATTGACGACGCTTACCTATATGCATTTCTCTTTACTCTGACAGTACTGATCTGTTTGTCAGATTTACCAAATTATCTTTGGAGGCATGTCTACTATTCCTATGATATGTTATGGGCCATTTTCTATATCGCTTTCCCAAAAACAAGTGACAAACTCTTCACAGATGAATTCCTTAAGACATATGAGACAATTCCAAGGGACAACGCCCAGATCAAGAAAGGTAAAGGGCGTATTCTTGGTCTTGTATTAGTCCAGGGAGCGCAAAATTCAGGCTGTCATCTCAGTTACTCGCGGTTAATGCAGCGAATCACACGAAGAATGAAGGACGAGAAAAACATAACTGTGGTCTGGGAAGTAAATCGTTGGGCAAGGTGAGACAGCTTGAGTAATCATTAGAGAGTTGCCATAATGTTTGCATGAGTAGACCCCGATGCAATGTGGTGCGGTGCGGATGGTATATTTTCATCTCCTGTAGTCATCTCGTCCTTTCCTCAATTGGATTCTCACCCCATCTATGCATTCTCTTTGTTTTCAGTTTTGAACCGATGGAACACGCTCGAACGAATTTGTCTGTGAGCAAAAATATGAACTTTATGTGGCTCCGGCGGTTGATAGGCGACTATGTTGGGATCCCAGTGCTTTTTCTATATAATGAGTGCAATCTAGTTTCATTAAACAAGAGTGTCACGCGCCTTGAAGAAAGGATAAGCAAGCATTTCGTGGGTACCACGCCAAATTATGAGATTGGTCTGTGTTGCCACAGTTTAGGAGGGCCTGTTGCTTATCGATTTTTGCAGAAGAATCGCAATAGGAAAATAAGGTGAGACAAAAGTGACCTCGTTGATCGGACGTCCATATAGTTGTTGTTTGATAATTTATTTACTGATGAGGTCAATAGCGTGCAATGTATCCTGAGAATGTACATTTAGTGGCGGTCACAGTTCCGTTAGATCTACTTCCTCACCATTCCCCCATGCCCACTAATTATCGCATTTTTCACAAAATTTCCACTCTGCAGCAAATTGCTTACTATTGGCTCCATGAACCACTACTGCAACCCTCAGTGTGGCCTTGGTGCGCCTGATAATGTTGGCAGTGCTCCTTCGTCACCTAACCGTGGCCGAGGAAGTCCAACTCGAGGTTCTTTTGATAACAGTGGCTATTTTAAGCGTTGGACAAGTACTGGCACAAATGAGCCCTTCTTTCCGTTACGAGTTCCACACCTGGACATGATTCATGGTAATGATTTTCTTGCATTTCCGTTCTATAGCAGCTGCAAGTCTGAAGATATGCTCCCAGAACCTGACAGAAAACACCGGACTGTGTGGCTCAAAGAACACTGGAACCCGCTGGTGTTCGCCCACACAGCCTATTATCACAGTGAAAGTTTTTACCAACCCGTCATTGATTTCTTAGCTGAAAAATGAAGAAAGAGTTTTACTTTTGACTTGACTTTAATGATGTATGCCAATTATTGGTCCTCCCTCCTCCTGCACTCTGATTCTGATGAATAAAAACTAACTCTAGAAATAATAAAAAGACAGAACCGGCTCACTACTACTTACTTCTTCAACTTTTCAACACAAAACACATTTGATCATTCCTTTCTACCCTAACATATATTAAGTTCCAGAAATGACGGCGGACAACTCTATATCATTCACTCTTCCTTCTCGTTTATTTAAACCATCACAAACAAGTACAGTCTTGAAGACTGTCGATTGCCATGCTGGAGGGGAACCTGCCCGAATAGTTTTTTCTGGGGTACCACCATTTCCCTCGGACTGTGACACGGCTTTAAAGAAGCGAAATTACATGATGGAACATTTTGACCACCTTCGAAAGGTTTTGCTCTTGGAGCCCAGAGGATACCCATGCCAGAATGTTGACTTTGTTTTCAAACCTGCGAAAGAAGGTGGAAACTTTCAGTACGTGATTGGCGAACAGAACAAGATCTATCCGTTGATGAGTGGGCACAACACCATAGCTACTGCTACAGCTTTACTCGAGAGTGGTGTAGTGAAAATGTCATATCCTCTGACAAAATTTACGCTAGAATCGCCAGGTGGTCCTATTGAGATCACTGCAGACTGCGACGATGGTGCAGTCCACTCTGTTACTTTAAAGAATACTCCCTCATTCGTTGAGATCCTAGACCTAGAAGTCAACGTCCCTCACGGAGGTGTTGGAACTGTCAAGGTTGACATCGCTTATGGCGGGATGTGGTATGCAGTCGTAGATCTGAAGCAATTCCATGACCATCCCACATTAAACATGGCACTGGAGTCAGCCAATGGTTCAAATCTGGCGAGGATTGGAGAGATGATAAAAGTTGCCTGCCGTGAGCAACATCCAGTCCAACACCCAACAGAGGACTATCCAGGAGTGGACATTCTCGTTTTTCGTGATGGTAACCGCAACACAGTTCCCATGAGGTAAGTGTGACTGCTGGGTGAGCAATATAAATGAATCCTTAATTTGTGTGATTTGTGTGTTTAAGCCATTTTTCGCCTACCACAAAAGAATATTGCTTTTTGGGGGGAATACAATCGCTAATTCTATGCCTCATGGGGAATATAATTGCTAATTCTGTGGCTCATTACTTTGTGCCTTCCCTCGCCCAAATGTAGCAACACCGACTTAAAGTGGGACAAACCCGAGACATGGACATCTATGCTTGATCGAAGCCCATGTGGAACAGGAACTTGTGCCGTGATGGCAACGATGCATGCACGGGGGCAATTAAAAGTTGGAGATGAATTTGTTCACGAGAGTATTGTCGGGTCCGTATTTGTTGGCAAGATTATTGGGACAACAGCACTACCCGATGGCCGAACAGCTATTGTACCGACTGTGAAAGGTTCAGCATATGTAACACAGTATTGTGAAGTCGTTGTAGACGATCAAGACCCGTTCCCGCATGGGTACACTGTCAGCGACATATGGTAAAAAATTTCAGTAGAAAAACATGATTTCTTTTTTCGGGAAAGTTCTCTTGTGCTAAACTTTTCTTGAGCCATTAGTCCGAAATTAGCACCGCACTCTTCGAACTCTCTGGAAACTCTGGAACCTGGAATTCATTCCCAATTCTTGTCAAGAATTAAAAGCTGAATAGAGGTAAGTATTTTACCAAAACGTGTGTTCCACGGTGTATGTCGTATATGAAGATGTCCACTGAATCCTTATTTCACCCTCCCCACCTGTTTCTTGCCTTTCTAACTCTCACCACTTGGAACTCTCAAAAAGAAGACCCTTTTCACAGGCAGGTAGCATGTATAACAACACCAGCTCCTCTCACATGGAGAAGGGTGCCCCCCTTCTCTCTGTTCATGACCCAAGTTCCACCCAATCTAACAAAGTGGTGGATTCTCAAGGCTCCCAGGGGTTCAGGGACACCCCCTTCCTCCTTCTTTTCATGGGAAACTGCGCTGGGATCTTCTACCTGGCCTTCTCGAAGGGCATGGCCCAATTTCAGAGCGACACTACATCCAACACTACCTCCACTGATGATTACGATTCCGATGACACCGAACCGGATGCGACGGCTTACAAACGCCTGAGTATTTGTGTAGGCTTGTTGATCTGTGTGACTGTGATGCTGTCATCCGGCTTCTTAGGCTTCTTGATCAGACATGCGGCATCAAGCATCCGGGTTTGTTTAAAGTTCAACATCTGGGTGTATTCGTTCTTCGCGCTTGTTTTCGCCATAAAGAGGTCCATCGTTGGTGTGTTGATTTGTCTATTTTTTAGCCTTCTCTCTGCCTGTTACTACAGACGTGTGAAGTCGAGAATTCCATTTGCGAGTAGCAATCTTAAGGTAGCATGCTCCGCCATCAGGTCTCATTTCAGCCTCTTCTTTGTGGTTTGGTTCACAAGCTTCTGCGGTGTCGCTTGGGTTTTTATTTCTTGCTTAGCGAATATTGGGCTCTTCACCGAAGTCAATAATGGTGAGCAGAAGGAGCAGGACAGGAATGCCCTACTCTCGTTTTTAATGCTCATCAGCTTTTACTGGGGAAGTCAGGTTGCCCGCAATATTGGGCATGTCACTACTGCCGGAGTCGTAGCTTCTTGGTGGTTCGAGGTGAGGCAGCGCAATTATCATTGAAATTGAAATCGATGTGATAAGTCGGAAGCATTTCCATGGGTAGTGAAGTTTTTCTATTCTGTCGCCTAATAATATAACTGAAATCAGCCTAACAATCCCGATGCTTTTTTCTCCTTGTCTGGAATTCAATGCAGCCTGCCCGCCAAAACATTGTTGGGTCAGCCCTCTGCCGCAGTTGCACAACCTCCCTTGGGTCTATCGCCTTCGGTTCGCTTATCGTTGCGTTCATCCAAGCTTTGCAGCAAGTTGTCGACAGATGCCGCAGCAACAATAACGGCAATCCTTTCATAGCCTGTATTGCAAGTTGTCTGCTTGCTTGCCTGCGTGACATGGCCGAGTATTTCAACCGCTGGTCATTCGTCTACGTGGGCATTTACGGAACGAGCTTTATCAATTCCGGAAAGAATGTCATGTCCCTTTTTAAAAATCGCGGCTGGACTGCCATCATTAACGACAACTTGATCCAGAACGTTTTGTCAATTGGCAGCGTTTTCGTTGGCATGATAGTGGGCTGTGTTGGGGCTCTTATCCCTGTTGCAAGTGGAGACTGGATCAGTGGACTAAGCCTTTTCAGTGATTTGCCCGACGACGCTCCTAGTTGGATTCTTTTTGCAATTGGCTTTTTCATTGGCTTGGTTATCAACCTTCTCATGGTGAGCGTTGTAGACAGCGGTGTTGCGACTACTTTTGTCTGCTTTGCGGAAGCCCCTGGGGTCTTTGAGAGTACACACCCTGTCTTGTTCAACGATCTGGCCAGCGCTTGGCGCATCGCCCACGGTGACTGTTTTTAGTCAGGCCAAGAGAGTGTGTGATGATATTAATGATTAATATACTTAAACAAGTAAAGGGTGCCTACTATTAAGTGCTTACTTTTTTCCGGCTCTCCACCAATTCCTTCCCGAGGCAATCTATGAGGATGCAGTCGACTAGGGCAGCATTTTCCTCGCTCCATCTCGCTTCTGGTCTGGGGTATAATGGCTTTGACCGATCGTTCAACCAGAAGCCATCCCAGTCTGACGTTGTCTTGATGAAGCGCTTTGCAAAATCTACCCCGCCCGACTCAATGCAACCCTTCATGATTACATCAACATATGACTGCAAGATCGGCATCTCTTCGTCAGCCTTCCTACGTGTGCTCCCTACATAAACGAAAACTTCGTCACTCGCATCGATCTCAAGCTGCTGAGATAGATCACGATTAAAAACTCTCACTTGGTCATTGTCTAAAAGTTTGCGAGAATATCCCTCTTCCCTCTCATCGAACCGCCTAATCTCAGCTGATGAATTTCCATCGACCGTACATAAAACCCCGTAAGTCTCTCCAAATTGAACCTCGTTAACGCCCACCGCAGTAAAAATATTTGCTGAGGCACTCCAACTTCGAGAAAAACCGGATACCCTGCAGAGGCGAGCATTGGTAAGAGACCCTGTGATCAGTCGCGATGACTGACATATTAGCGACCCGTAACCAAAAATGTGCGCGACGGGCATATAAAGAGGTAACAATGAATATAGTGTTATGACAAAATAAAATTTTTAATTTATTTCCGCCTCGTCATTTATAGCAACGTCAGCAATTATTGCATTAAAGCGAAGTTATGAGGCGTTCCTCCATGCATTTCTCGAGGGCTGTGTCGCCCCTCTCCACTCGCTTTTCTTCGATTCCTCTCTCCCGAATCCGTAACTATGCAATAATCGCCCATGTAGATCATGGCAAAAGCTCGTTAGCTTCACGTATCCTTGAGCTCACAAAACCTCTCACTGATAGCACCAAAGAAATTGACGACCTTGCTGGCAATAAGGGCATTGAGTTTTTTAAGGATGTCTCCTGCACCAACACCGCCTATGATCTGTCTGTTTCCGCTCGCGAGGACATTGCCCTTCTAGACACCCTTCAAGTTGAGCAGGAGCGAGGGATAACAGTGAAGTCTACCACTGCCAGTGTCCTCCATAGGCACCCCGAAACCTCTCTCCCGTACTTGCTCAATTTCATTGACACTCCTGGACATGTAGACTTCTCCCGTGAGGTGACTCGGACCTTGCGTCACGTCAATGGAGCTCTCTTACTATTCGATGCTGTCCAAGGTGTACAGGCTCAGTCCCTTGCAGTGTACCAAAAGGCCCAGGAAAAGGGTGTCACCTGTGTTCCCGTAATCACAAAGTGCGACATGACCGATGCAAGGGAGGTGGAGATTGCGATCGCTATCAGTGAACTTTTCGGATTCGATCCGGACGAGGTCATCCTTACGAGCGCCAGGAAGAACGAAGGGATCGGGGATGTACTGGATGCGGTAGTGGAGAGGGTGCGGTGCCCTGATGATTGTAGTATCGTCACAGATGAGGGGGAGGAACTGACGGCAATCAACGTCGTAGACAGCTGGTACGAGATCGGACGTGGCGTTGTTTGTCTTATTAAGATGTTAAGCGGTGCTGTGAAGGAGGGCGATAAGATTCTCTTGGAATCGCGACCTGATCAATTTTATTCAGTGCAGGAGATTGGCGTGCTCCTCCCAGGAAGGCATAGGTGAGCGAAAATTAAATTGTTTGTTCAGTAATATATGGGCGATTGAGAGGTCACGTTGGTTGCTTAATTCCAATGGATGAGGGGTTGACGCGTAGTCGTAGTGCCCTTGGTCCCCAATCTGACCAATCTAATTCTTTCCTTCGGGATTTTATTAACTTGTAATCGTCGCATACCATCGCGGTGTGGTGCACCAGGACCAAGTCTCTCATTAAAAACCAGTTCGGATACGCTATTGTTGGGATGAAAAATCCTAGGGACGCCAAGAGTGACAGCAAGTTTGTCTTGCAAAGAGAGTCGAGCAAATGGAGTAAACTAAAATCTACAGTTTCGTCTATTACAGAGCCATCTGTGATTTCTTCTCCTCCCGGCGAGGACGGGTCGGTGTTATACGCTAATGTGCATCCAACTGAAGCAGGAAAGTTTGAGGAACTTTGCGCAGCAGTCGAAAAGCTGGCGCTGAACGATACCGGGCTCGAGGTTACTAAACAGAAGGGTCCTGGAGATGGGGGAGGTGGTGGAGAGGGGGGGGATAATTCCACTTTGGGACCAGGTCTAAAAATCGGGTTTCAGGGGCTGTTGCACGTGGAGATCTTTCGCCAGCGTCTCCTTGACGAATTTCACGTCGATGCGCTGGTAACGAATCCCAAGGTGAAGTACACTGTCGAATACTTGCCCAACAAGAAGCGCCCGAGGAACAAGGATCTACCAACCGTCATCGAGATAGAAGACCTGGCAGAATGGCCTGAGGCTGGGTCTAATTTCATCGTGAAGGAGCCGATGGTTAATCTGAGCGTTATGGCTCCCCACGAATACGCAGGGAAGATAATGGAGCTGCTGAGTAGTCGGAGAGCAACTGAGATGGAGACGCTGCCCATCGACGACCGTACTTGGCTATTCAAGTGCAGGATTCCTTGGGCTGAGGTCGTGAGCGACTTTCATGACTCCTTGAAGAACATAACAGCTGGGTTCGCTAGCTTTGATCTCGTGCCCGCTGGGATCGAGAAGGCCAACTTGCAAAAGGTAGACATCTCGCTCAACGGTGATGTCATCAATGTGCTGAGTTTCATTGCGCATTGTGATATTGCCCAAGGTAGAGGCAGAATAGTTTGTGAGAAACTTCAAGACACTATCCCTCGACAGCAGGTACGCTAGACTGGAAATAGTCGACAATCAAGTGATCGCGCGGGTTGTTTTTAGGGGGGTCGTTTTTACCACAAGCGTTTCGCGCTCACAATTTATTTCTCTTGTCATGCTCTACTTACACCACCGAACGCGTGCAGTTTCCTATTGCGGTTCAAGCAAGGATTGGTAACAAGGTGATTGCTCGCACCACCGTTAAACCCTACAGGAAAGACGTACTTACCAAGGGAAGCAAGACAGTGGGAGGGGGGGACGTGACGAGGAAGAAGAAACTGCTCGAGAAACAAAAAGCCGGGAAAAAACGAATGGCTGCTGGAGGCTCAAACTCCAATAGAGTGCAGCTTTCGCAAGAAGCATTCACGAGTGTGATAGCGCGTTGAATAAAGTTTAAGTAGACTAATAATATTGTTTAGAGAGAAGGACAGAAAGAAAGTGCTCTCATGGGCATATAATTCGTCGTTCAAAATGTACTACCGTTAATTGGCCAAAATAAGATCCATCCTCACTCCGCCACATCCCTCGCATAGGTGCCTTTTTGCCGTCACTCTCTTTCGTTGTCCTTTTCGGGGAGCCCCTTTGCACCAACCCAGCTTAGATAGCAACTCCAAAAGATGCTGCAAATACTGGTCGTTATTGAACGTCCGCTTGCGGGCACAAACCTAAAATTAATGAAATTCATGGGCCACCACATAGACGCCGATGCAGCAACAGTGTTGATCAAGTCAGATCGATTCTTTGCGTGGACTTTCTTTCCTATTTCGTCCCAGTCTTCATTTCCGGACATTTTTTCGTCCCAGACAACACTGAACGTCAAATACGCCCAATTGACGAAAGGTGATAAAATGAAGCCCCCCAAAACCTTCTTCCCAACTGCTGGTCCGCCAACTCCGGGGAAGATTTTATCTAAAAATCGAAAATAATACATGAAAAATGGGGTATAGGCACAGATAGACCAACAACACATTTTCACCGTTCGCATGTGGTCCCAGGAGGATGTTGATGCTTTTAACACGGTAGAGGTAGAAGAGGGTGTTGTTCCACTCTCATGCTCTATCGTTTGAGCGACCAAATCTCCCCCCGTAAATATCACAAGAGCGCTCACAATGTTTGTTCTGAAGAAATTGTGCTGCAAATGGTGATTGTAACGTCGAATTAACCGCTTGGCAACGATTTTTGCCATGAATATGCAAAGAGTGTTGAGTGGCAATGGTAGGAAGTAGGAAGTTACATTTTTTTTTTGGCCATGCACGAAAACCACGGGTTATTGCTTTATGAGCTGAGGTTCTGAGAGTTAGTTTAGATAAGTTATATAGGTTTCGAGGTCAAGACCGACCAAAAATCCTCACTCGACACTGCTTACCCCAATCACAACTCTCTAACCTGATCTGTCCTCTACTCCGCAAGAAAATGGCATGGCTAGAGGTACTTGGCAACATTTTCTGCGGCCTCATCATCATCCAATGCTTATTTTATTACATAACGACAGTTTACATGTTCAGACGTTGTCATGAGGATATCTTTGGGATTCCTGCTGCAGAGGTCCCTGAAACAGCCCCAATCGTGGCGATACTGGGGTTTTGCTGTTTTGTGTTCGCAGCAATGTTACTCCGGTCTATGATTCAAACTGACCCTTCCTCTTTGTTGTTTGACAGCATCTGCCTCTTTCATGTTGCCCTGTTTACTGCTTTTGCAACTAATATTCCCAAGCAAATAGTAGTGCCACCTCTCCTAACGTCTCTTGCCTCCACCACATTGCTCTCTTTCCATCTCTTTCAACATAATGATTGGATGTCGCCAAGCAATGCCCTCTACATGCTGCTCATTTTCATAGGAGCTGTTGGGCTCTTGATAGTTATGATAAGTCTCCATTGGAAAACTCGAGAAAAGCTAATAAAGCGGGTTTCAAAAGCAGAGAAAAAAATTGAGAAGGCAAGGAGGTGGTTCTTCTTCTCCAAGGGTGACACAAGCGCAGTGTAAATATAAATCACTGCTTGCTTCTTTGAATGACCCCTCGACGTGGAAAGATAGGTATTGAAACAAAAATGAACAGAGGTGGATCTGCTTGCAACTTCATCCAAACTTTAACCGACGAGGAGGGGGTCGAAGATTTCGTCGGTGAGCGTGGTAAACAAGAACATAGCCACTTGGGGTGTGACAATGTTCAAGTGCATAGCGCCTAATTCTGCATTGTACTGTCCAAGAAGCGAAGGATCGAGAGAGCAATTGTGTGGGAAAAAAGGTAGCCATGGAAGAGGCAGCACACACACCAGACTACAGCCAATTCGTGTGCTTTATGTCGCTTTAGTAGTTTTCGATAACACCTCACCCGGCCTTCTTCATCACCTACTCTACAGTCTACACCTTGAGAATAGGGAACAATGAAGTCTCAGGAATTGAGAACCAGACTTTCTGAGCGCACAAGAGGTTGAAGCTATCCATCAAAACTGACGATAATTTTGCTGAATACGGTAGATGAAAAGCTGTCGATTTCTCGTGCAATCTCAAAAAAAATTGATCGTAATTATTCAATCATTTCTTCAACGCACACCAGCTTAAGCATCATCCTTAGGAATTCTGCATCACCCCCTCACTCCATGATTGCCCAAAGCTGGAAATCCTTTATGCTCCCTACAGAATCTCAAGGATGCAATTATTTCCCCTCTTGCATGTCATAAGGATTTCCATAATTTTGTATTGGGCTGAAAAAACTATCACCATTGTTTCAATATCTTGACATCTGAGATCTACTTTCCGATCATGCCCGGTAAATCTGCACGTCGACATTATCAGCTGTTGTCTTTCTGTAGCCTCTGCCGTTATCGCCTCCACGATCGAGTAGCTCCTGCGTCAAATCGAACAGCTCGCATCGTTTCCTCTCGTCAAGCGCCTCTTCGCTGACTTTAGTGTCTTTGCACGCCTCTCCAAAACTATCGAAAGTGTTGCTAGAACCTGGCGTAGCGGAGTAGAATCTTCCAGAGATACCCTTCAGCTCCGCTGACTCCATCATGTAAGTCAGTGCAGATCCACCCCACGCCAAATCATCGCTCACACGGACCAATTTGCTTGCAAAAACGTTGAAAACGCCGATAGCTGCCTGGTTCTGCTCACGGAAAAGCCCACTAAATATTAGTCCGGGAGAGAAACAATTAACAGTGATAGTGCTCTCGCTGTCCTTAAGCCTCTCTGCAAGCTCTTGCGCAAAGAGAATATTGCACAGTTTGCTATCTTTGTATGCCTTGTCAGGATTGAACGGTTTCCCATCGACCATATCAAATGTTCTCCCAGATTTCAATCCATCTAGATTGCCTAGTGATGCTGGCGAACCCTGCTTTCCTCCAGCTGTTTTAGGGTCGTGGACGCTACTCGCTGTGATAACAACCCTACCGTTTTGTTTGTTAATATTGCTCAGCAGAATCTCAGCCATCAAAAAATGTGCGAGGTGGTTCACCCCCCAAGTCGTCTCAAATCCTTCTGCTGTACGTTCCACAGCTTTTTCGCCAAGTCCACGAGCAATACCAGCGTTCAAAGCTAGTACGTCGATTTTTATATTACCAATTTCTTCACAGAAGGAACGAACTGAACCCAGACATTTCAAATCACAAACATAAAATAACACAGATCCAAGTGGCTGGGTGCTTTCCCCAAGAATTTTGTCAATATCGCCGGAAAGTCTCCTCTTAGTTTCATCGATACGGATCTTATTCCGAATTGGGCAGATAATGGTGTACTGTGTGTCTCTCCTCGTGATGAGACTCTTCAAGGCTTCATAGCCTATACCACTCGAGGCTCCTGTAAGAACAACGGTTTTCGACGGTCTATCATTTGGCGATATTGTTGGTGTGAGTTTGTTTGAAGAAGATGGAATCAAAGTTGTGACACCAGCCGTAAGGATCGCGGTACGCCTGTCCATCATCGCTGACATTGTCAACGGTTCTGCGCCGATAAACAGGGTAAGGAAGCATACGAGAAAAATCATCTTTTATTGTTGGGAAATGTCCCAAAAGCACGTGAAAAGCGCTCCCAGAACATTTTTCGGGCAATTTCGCCCCTCTCTTTTTTTCCTTCCCTCTCTCTGTGTAAAAAAACTTAAAACACCTTGCAGGATTTGTTTAACGTGCCGATTTTTTGAGGTGCACCTCCAATTCAAAAAAGGGATATTAAATATCGTGTCCATTCCTTCGAATAAATACTACGCCAACACAAAAAACAAGGTCACTATTCTGTACTCCCCTCTTCTTTTGGACCCCCCCTGATGCCCCATTTTTTTTTCATGATGACTCTGTTCTGCTTTTTTGCCCGAAATACTGTCAGCTATATCCATCGGGCGTCACTCTTACAGTCTTCCATGAAGTCTCTTTCCCCTCTCTTCTCTACACTGAATACAACCTCCACAAAACCTCCCTCTTCGCCCCTACCGCCTGGCTATTCGACTAAACTTCAGAATTCGCACTCGCCACTCTTCTCCTCTTTATCCTCTGGTTTGGGTTCCACGAAGCCATTGATGACAACAATAAATCAGCAAGAACAACTCCTTGCTGAGATAAAAGAGCTCACTGGAAAGGATGACTTGAATATGAATAGCCCACAGCAACTGTCGAAAGCTATATTCGGTGAGCCTGGTCAGCAGGTTTCTATGGAGAGGCTAGACTCAATCGCTGGAGGTGGGGATGCTTTGGCAGGGAAAGTCTTTCGATGGAAGGTCCTGGAACGAAGTCGTAGGAAGATGGTCAGCTGGGAGGAAAGAAAAAAGCGATCAGGGGGGTTGAGGATCAGCAGCAATAGCGCAAGATCGTATAGTACTGAAAGTAGCGGAGTCGAATTTGATGATGATGTGAATATTGACGAGAATGACCTTGTCGACGATGATATGACGGGTGACTTAGTGGATGACGACTCTTCTGCTTCAACCATTAACGATAACGAGGACATTTCCTCCCCTAGAGAGGCGTCACTACGTCCTCGGCGGGAACCTCTTTTGCTAGTTGATGCGTCGGCTTATATCTTTCGGGCGTACTACTCCATGCCTCCGCTCCATCGCTCAGACGGCACCCCCACAGGTGCTGTTCTCGGGTTTTGCAACATGATTAATCGGCTGGTCCTTAACAAGCTTATTAACGGCGAGACCCCAAGGCTTGTGCTCGTTTTCGACGCCAAAGGTAAAAACTTTCGACATGAACTGTATGAAGAGTACAAGGCAAATCGGCCTCCTTGTCCTGTTGATTTGATCCCACAGTTCGAGCTGGTGAGGGAGGCTGCCAAGGCATTTGGGATTCCGCAGCTTGAGGCGGCAGGATATGAGGCGGACGATGTCATCGCTACGTTGGCGACAAGAGCCTGGGAAGAGGGAGGTAGGTGGCGCGAAAACGTTTATCCTTCAGGAGGAGAATGTTGCCCATCATGTTGCCATGTTACTCAGTTTCAAATGTCTCACTCCCACACGCCCTTCTAAACGCAGTCAATGTGAATATTGTCAGCAGCGATAAAGACCTGATGCAACTAGTGACGGCTCCTTCGTCAAACCCCTGCAGCATCCACTTGATTGACCCGATGAAGCAACTACGTGTGGATCACGACAAGGTGATTGAAAAGTGGGGAGTGAGTGCTGACAAGCTAGGCGATGTTCTTGCACTTGCAGGCGACACGGCTGACAATGTCCCTGGGGTAAAGGGAATCGGACCGAAAATTGCCGCGGAACTGATCAATAGCTATGGTGGACTGAATGGGGTTTACGAAAATGTTGAGGGGATCAAACAACCCAAACGGAGAGAGCGTTTGGTTGAGGGAAAGGACTTAGCAATGCTCTCAAGAAAGCTAGTCGAGTTGGAACGGGCTGTTCCTCCGGGCAAAATAACAGGGATGGAAGGAGTTAACGTGTGCGATTTGAGGATGGAGGGCTTGGATAAAAGTAGACTGCTCGATTTCTTCAAGAAAATGGGGTTTCGTGATTTGAGGAGGAGGGTATCGAACATGATCGCCTCGAAGGTTTAATACGCCACACAGGAAGGGGAAAAGGCTTACATCGACGAGAAGGAGGTAAAATTATGAAATGCACCAAAATTTTTAACGGTAATAATCATGACATTCGAAGCGCTCCTTTCTCTTCAAAGCATCGACGCCTCAAGACATTCGAAATTTTTCGTCCCCGCACTCTGTTCAACTGTTCCCTTCCTCGTCCGCTCCGAATGTGAACTGGAAGTTCTTCTCCTCCACACCTAAGTCCCCGCTGCCCCTCTTAATCTGTTCGTCGCCGTCGTCATCGATTGAAGTGCACCACAAAACGTTCATATCGCTCTCAGTCTTCTTGTGGTCCAGTGTCATGTTATATTCATCCGCAAGAGCCAGGCTTATTAGGTAACTATCGTACCCACTGGATCGCTTCCTACGGTGCCCAGCACTAGTAAGTTCTCTGGGCGACTGCCCAACATTGTCCTGTAGAGACAGCAGCTCCTTCTCTACGCTATTGCTAGATTGCGCTGCAAAGCTGCCTCTTGGCCAAGTAGTAGTCATTGCTGCCATTGCTTGGCTCTTGTCAACCGCTTCGTCGACGATGAACATCAACTCGCCGAGCATGTCCTCAAAGGAGGAACGACGTTGATTGATCTCAGCGCTTATGCGCCTTAAATCAGGGTGCGGGTCGAATTGAGCTTGGTCGTTGAAGTGAACTTGCCCTTGCCCTGTCTTGGGTGCAAATCTTGTATCTTTCGTCACTTGTGAGACGGACCCAGTGTTTCCCTTAACGTCCACCTCAGGCTGAGAAATGTGTAAGCAAATTTGCCTTGTTAAGTAGTGAAAATTCATGTGCTGCTATTTGTCCCATCATTCCTTCTCACCTTCGCCTTCTTCGGCTTCGCCTTTTTCACCTCGACATTGCCATCAGAAGACTCGTCGATCAAGTTTTTGTTGTATATACTCATTTCGTGATCATAGCGAATGTAATCATTGGCTGCAAGAGCGTCCAATTCTGTGCGCTCTGCAGAACTGATCACAGCCCAAAGCTCCCCTATTCTCTTTCCCAACCTATTGAACTTCTCCCTCCCAATGTCGGATCCGATTGCTCCCGTCAAAGCGGCGCTCTCGCCGTCTAATTCCTCTTTTTGGAGGCGAAGGCGTGTGCGTTGAAAGAAGAAGTTATATGCAGACCGAGGCCTCTTCGGACGGTTCGGATCTTTCTTCTTTTTTGGGGGAGCAGGAGCAGGTGGCGGCGACGACGAGGATCTCATCTGTGACAAATTACAGGGAATTGTGAGTTTTTTGTGACTATTCTTTTTTGACTTTAGAGCAGCGTGATCCAAAACCTTTTTCGAGCTTTTCTCGAGCTTTTTTCCCCTCTTGCCTTAACTCCCCCCACACGACAAACTTAACTATAAAACCTTTACGTAACCCTTCTACAACTTTGAAGGAACTGCCTCTGCAAAAAGAAATACCGACATACCCTTCTCTGACTCAAAACACTTTTTTCGAACACTGACTTCGCCTCAATTTTGGAAGAAATTCGACCTTCCTGTCCTCAAATCGCTGTGCCCGCGAGCCGCCGTTTAACA
>Ga0115557_1000387_pt1 | contig 30636 bp, 11 predicted proteins | sample COGITO_mtgs_1104_FD_87280 | JGI IMG/M metagenome (GOLD analysis project Ga0115557, IMG submission 87280) | Pelagic marine microbial communities from North Sea - COGITO_mtgs_110421 | ecosystem: Environmental > Aquatic > Marine > Epipelagic | place: Germany:Helgoland, sampling site Kabeltonne...
CTTCCAACGTCGATATCGACGACATCTCTTCGACCTTAAACGTCTTTTTCAAATCTCTTGCACGAGATGATCTCTTCACCAACGCTCTCGTCTCCGTATTCACCTCGTGCAAGAATTTCACATCATTCGCATTCAATCTCGGAAGAATGTGTTGGAAACAAATATCGTCGTTCTTTACGATCAAACTCCACACATCTCTCTCCCCGATCCGCCTTTTCTGCTTTCTCGTCGTCACTCCAGAAGACATGACGTTTGTCTCGCGACACCAACTTCTCCTCTTCTTCTTCTTCTTTCTCTCAAAGTCTTTTTACTACAATGGCGAGATGATTTCTTTTTCGTCAAAGAAGAAAAATTGCCGTTTTTTTATTCCTCGAGAGAGAAAAAGAAGAGAAAAGACAGACGTCTTTTACGTCAAAACAACAAACGTTCCCTCCAAAAACCGTTAGTGCTTTCTCTTCTTTCGCCCGTCGTCCGGGCACCCGCGGTGGTTCGGCGAAACGCTGCTCTTTTCCCTTTTTCCTGACGCGGCGGCCGACAAACAACGCGCGGCCGGCGATTAATTGGAGGGTGAGAATCGAGAGACGTCGGTGACTGCGCGCTGTGAAAGAAAATCATGCTCGAAACGAACGGGAAAACCGAAGACGAGAGAAAGAAGAAGAAGAAGAAGAAGAAGAAGAGTTTTGAACAACTCTTATTCGAGGATTGTCCGAACGGATGCGGTGAAGAAAAAGAAGACGAAGATCAGAACAACAGGTATTGCTCAGACGGAGACGAGATGGACGCGAACGCGATCGAGCGGCTTTTCAGAGCGTGCGAGAGAGTGTGTTCTTCGTCCACGTCTGCTAACGTGACGACAGCCTCGACGACGACTTCTTTCGCGGCGAGAAGACAAACGCAGCGCGAACGAACGAGGGAGATTTACGAACGGTTAAAACCGCACTTGGAACGCGTGACGGCCAGAGAAGTTGGGCTGCTGAGGTGGAGAGAAGATTTCGTCGAGACGGAGGAGGAAGAGGATACGACGAGCGGTGACGATACGGAAGAGGAAGAAGAGTTTGCGCGGGACCCGCTGAAATCGCTCTTCGCGAGCATGTTTAAGAGGGCGAAGAAGAAGAAGATGAAGATGAAGAAATCCTCGTCCGTTTCCGCTCAGGCTTTTAACTTTCTACTAGGAGGGAGCAAAGAGGGAGGGAAGCCGCCCGCAGTGTACAGTCAGAGGATTTACGGCGGCGAAGACTTTCAGATATGCACGTTTATCATTCCCAAAGGCATGGAAATCCCTTTGCACAATCACCCTGAAATGACGGTGTTGTCGAAATGTTTATACGGCTCGGCGAGGGTGCAAAAGTATAAATGGGCGGATGGTAAGTACGAAGATACGACAGCGTGTAAACCGAGGGGGTGTCATTTGGTGTCGGGTGATGTGATAGTTGCATCGGGCGGTGGGATTCAGGTATGTTCACCGGAAGAGAACATACACAGGATAGTCGCGATTACGGACGTGGCGATATTGGACGTGTTCGTGCCGCCTTACGACGTGAATGGCGATAGAGATTGCACGTATTACGATTTGGACGGAACAGAGAACGAAGAAGCTGAAACTGAAACTGAAACTGAGGAGGAGCTAGAAATAACAGAAATAACACCGGAGAGTTTGTTCACGCTCGTAGAAATTGAGAATTCGCCGTTTGAATGCTTGGCGATGGAGTACAGAGGACTTAAAATCTCCTCCGTGAATAAGTAGTTACATAAAGCACACATAGAAGTCATACGCATAGAAGTCGTCATTGCGCGTTGTACAATAAGATAGAGAAAAACACCTCAAAGAGATACAAACAATAGTAACTAATTTTTTTATTGCATCAAGTCTACGCTATACTCATCCGCTATGATAACAATCGGCACTTGCACCAATGGAACCTCCTCGGGCATGCCTTCTGACGGCGTCCAAGATGAAAATGTCGTCAAGAATTTGGTCAAGAAAATCACGTTCATGGTCGTCGCTAAGTTAATCCCCGGACACTGATGTTGACCCATTCCGCCTGGGAAGAAACGGTCTTCGCTCTTGGAAGCTTCGAGGAACCGCGAAGGATTGAACGCTTTCGGATCGGAGAAGGCGGATTCGTCGAGGAACGCGATGCGCGGGTCCGCGGTTAACACGTAACCGGCAGGAATGTCGTACCCGCAAAACGTCCTATCCGTTGGGTTTACTCTCAACCCACCCGCGGTTTGTGGGTGAAATCTCAACGTTTCCTTGGACACCGCTAACAAATATTTCCCTTTTTGCGCCAACGTGGAGAGCGTCTGTTCTTCTTCTTCTCGCAACGCCCGCGCTTCTTCTTTCGCTTTTTTCAAAACATCCGCGTTTCCTTTATCGCCTAGAATACGTATCGAGTGTCCCATTAACGCAGCTGCCTCGATGTACGAACCCCAAACCATCAAAACGACCGTCACGGCGACACGTTCGTCCGAAAATGTATCGCCAAACTCATCCGTCGCCTCGGAGTACTGTTTTAGAAAGAAATGTTCAGGTGCGTTCAACTTTGCCTCGTCTTTTTTAATTTCCAGATAGTATTCGAGCACGTATTGCGTCAGTTTCTCCAACGCGCTTTCCCCTTTCTTAAACGTCGGGTCAAACTTTCCCAACGACAACAATCCGGCGTTGTACAAATACATTTCCTCTATAATACTATCCTCGGGCACTTTACCCAAAAACAGATAAAACAACGTCTTCAACGCGAACCGCTTGATATCTTTCCCAAGAAACAAGGGCACTTTCCTTTGCTTCAACTTATTTACGAATTCCTCCGTTCGCATCGCGATTTCCGGCACGTACGTTTCCAAAGCCTCTCTTCCCAACACTCTCGAAAAGTTCTTCCGAGTCGCTTTGTGCTTCGCGCCGCTTTGTTTCAACGCGCCGTACTCCGTGTGTAGCTCCCTGAACGTCTCCGGCAACGCCTCATCCGCCGGTAAACTCGCCTCGAACGATTTAAACTCATCCACGGCTTCTTTCGACCCGAACGCGATCGTCGGTTTGAAGAAAAAAGCCGTCTTGAAAATCGGTCCGTACTTCTTCACTCTCGTTTCCACGAAAGCGTTCGAGTCCATCAGATATTCGAGCGTTTCTCGAACGCCAAACAAACCGACTCTCCCGGGAGGCATTTGGGCTTCTCTCCCCGTCTCCTTTCGTAACTTCACCCCTAACGTGTGCAAGAAATCTTCATCGCGAGCATTCGCGTCGTTCACCGCCGCGAACGACGGGACTCCACGGGAAGAATACCTTTTCGGATGATGATGATGATGATGATGATGACGATGATGCGTTTGGTGATTTCGATGACGACGACGAGGACACGGACGAGGGAGGATGAATCTTCTTCTTTTCCCGAACAACGAAAAGGAAGAAGAAGATGAAAACACAACCACAGAATCTCCTCGTCGTCTGAGAGTAGTCGTCGCGCTTTTGGGTATCATCTCTGTTCTTCTTCTTCCGCGCGGTGATGCGTAAAATCGTGCGCAAGCTGTGTGTGTGTGAGTGTGTCTCTAAAAGCGCTTGCTTTTTGTGTGGTGGTTGTTAAAAAAGTGCTCAAATTTTGAAAAAATGCGAGAGAAAAAGAAAAAAGAAAGAAGAAAAAAAAAGAAGATATTTGGCGGCACTTTTTTCTCTTCTTTCATTTTCTTTCATCACAAAAACCAAACGCTCATCGAACAACAGTCGCCTTTATGTCGTCGACGAAATCGACGACGAGAGAACAAAGAAGAGAAGACGTGGAACAATTCGTCCACGAATTTCTGCGCTCGAAATCCGTCGACGAGGAAGTTTTAGAATACGTGAAAGATTTACTCTTGGACCTCATCTTCGAAGAAGAAGAAGAAAACGAAACTCCGGACGTGGAATCGATTTCGGAGAATGTTGGAGACATGTTGGAGGCGTTCGTGACGGAAGAGGAGGTGAGGGATATGTGCGCGAACGCGTTGGTGCGGGCGAAGATGCGTGGTCGTGCGGAGGAAGATGCGAGGCGAAACGAAGGAGAGGAAAACGGTGAAACGGAAACGAAGAAGCAGAAAACATTTTTGGTGGATTTGCAAAATATAATACTCGGGTTCGGGGCGAAGATTCTGTTGAAACCGACCGCGTTACGACTTGAGAAGATGAAGAGATACGGCATTGTTGGTCAGAATGGCGCCGGGAAGACGACGCTGATGAATCGAATCGCGGCGAAAGATATTTTGGGTTTTCCGGAGGACGTGAACGTGGTGTTCGTGAGACACGAGATTTTGAGTTTATCGAACGCGACGGTGAGTGAGTTTGCGAGGGAGAAGGAAGAAGAGAGCGGTGGTCGTGGCGACGAAACCGCGTCGTCTTCCGAGGCGTGCTTGAAAGAGGTTGGGTTTGACAATAAGATGATGGGAAAGAGAGTGAACGAATTGTCCGGTGGATGGAGGATGAGATTAGCAATCGCGGCGGCCATGACGCAACAGGCGGATTTGTTATTACTTGACGAGCCTACGAACCATTTAGACGTGGACGCGGTCGAATGGTTGGCTAACTTTTTGATTGCATCGAATTCTACCGTCTTGGTTGTTTCGCACGATTACGACTTTTTAACCAAAGTGTGCACGGACATCGTGCATTTTGAAAACCAAAAGCTCACGGTGTTCGACGGCGGGTTCCCGGGCTTTCGCGCCAAGAAGCCGAATTTAGTCTTGCCGAGGATGAAGAAAGAAACTTTGGATGCTATTTCGAAACACGCGGAGGAGAATGGGTTAGACGTGGACGATGGGTCGAACGATGGTATGAGAGGAGATGCGTCGTCGCTGGATAAATCGAAAGAACTCGCACGTCGCGAAGCTTTAGGATTGGAGAATACGGCTGGACTCGTTTCCGCGATGAACAAAGGCGCGATGACTATAGGAGGAAGCAACGGTGTCGGTAAAAATGAAATAAACGGAGGCATTCGAGGCTCGAGCGAAAAGCCTTTGCTCGTTTTCCCAGATCCAGGCGTTTTAGACGGTATTAAAAATCGCGGCCAAGTCGTTATGAGACTCGATGACGTCACTTTCAAATACGACGGCGGCGAGAAGAACATCTTAGAACAAGTGTGCGTGCGCGCGTACTTGGGTTCCCGAGTTGCTATTGTAGGTGCGAACGGCGCTGGCAAAACCACGTTGATGAAGAATATCGTTGGCGAGATTGAACCGCAATCGGGAACTATTTGGAAACACCATAATTTGAGGATAGCGTACGTCTCGCAGCACAGCATGCACCATTTAGAATCCAATCTGCATTTGACGCCGAAAGAGTACATTCAAACGCGTTTCTTCTTAGGAAGAGACAAAGAGCTCGCGGCGATGAAAACTATGAAACTAACTGAGGAAGAAGAATCCGCGCGATTACAGCGCGGGAACGTGAACGAAATTCTAGGAAGAGCAGTCAAAGGCGGCGAGTTGTGTTACGAAGTGAGAAAAAACGGCGACCGACCGGGCGTGACCAAGTGGGAGCCCGCAAAGTTTTTACACCGCGACAGTTACTGTAAGAAAATGTGTCTCAATTTCGACGAGACGTACAAAGCGATGCAATCTGGTTTAGATGTGCGACCGCTGACGTCGACGGAGGTATATAAACACTTGGCGGATTTCGGCATATCAACCGAACTCGGGGATGGGAACATTCGAAGAATGTCCGGAGGCCAAAAATCGCGCTTAGTTCTGGCGGCGGCAATGTGGAATAAACCGCACGTCATTTGTTTGGACGAACCTACCAACTACCTCGATAACGAAACGTTGAAAGCTTTAATTTTCGCGCTGAAAAAGTTCAGAGGTGGTGTTCTAACCATTTCGCACAATGCCGCGTTCGTCGGTGAGGTGTGCTCGGACACGTGGCGCGTCTTCCAAGGCAAAGTGGCGAGTTCGGAAGACGAACGACGAGGCGTAGGGAGTGCAAAAGTCGGTGGATCCAGACGCAAACGACTCGAACGCGAGAAAAGAAACGATGAATCACCTGGCACTGCTAACGATGGGAATGAAGATAACAGCGAGACGATATCCGAGGAAGATGACGACGACGATGTTGATCGAACGGTGACGGGCGTATTGGCGTCTCGCGAAACGGCGCTCGATGTTAAAATCGAACGGTTTTCTATGCAAGTCAACGGACAAGAGCTGATTTCTGAGTGCAACTTAGAACTAAACCACGGGCGTAGGTACGGTTTAATCGGTCAAAACGGATGCGGGAAATCCAATTTACTTTCTGCTATTGCCAAGAGGGAGATTCCTATTCCGGAGCACGTTGACATTTATCACCTTCGTGAAGAAGCCGCGCCTTCAGACCGAACCGCGCTGGAATCGGTCGTCGACCACGTCAAGTTAGAGATTGAGAAATTGAGAAAGAAGGAGGAAGATTTGATGGCAAATTACGGTCCCGGCGACGAGCGTTTACAACTCATTTACGAACGTTTAGAAGAGCTCGATCCGTCCATGTTTGAAACGAAGGCGGCTGAGTTATTATTCGGTCTAGGCTTTGATAAAGATATGATGCAACGCTCGACGAAAGACATGTCTGGGGGATGGAGAATGCGAGTATCGTTAGCGCGCGCTCTTTTTGCGGCTCCTGCGTTACTTTTACTCGATGAGCCTACGAATCATTTGGATTTATCCGCCGTAGTTTGGTTGGAAAACTATCTCGCGAAATACGACAAGTGTTTAGTCGTAGTCAGTCACTCGCAAGATTTTCTCGACGGTGTCTGTACGCACATTATTCGACTCACAAATACGAAACTCACGTATTATAACGGTGATTACGAAACGTTCCAGCGAACACGAGCGAGCGAAGATTTAGTCAACCAGCGCAAATACGACAAAGAGCAAGCGGAAGTCAAAGCGATTAAAGAGTTCATCGCCAAAGCCGGTACTTTTGAGGATAAAATGAAACTCGCGAATTCGCGTCAAAAAGTGCTCGATAAGATGATCGCGGCAGGGTTGACTCCCGAACCGAGCGAGGAGAGGAACTCGTTCCGTTTTAAATTCCCGGATTGCGGGGCAAAAATCGCGCCTCCGGTTTTGCCGTTCAAAGACGTCACGTTCCGGTATCCGGGAACCGAAATAGACATTTTGAAAAACGTAGATTTTGGCATCGATATGGATAGCCGCGTGGCGTTGGTTGGTCCAAACGGCGCCGGTAAGTCTACGTTGTTGAAATTGCTCGCCCAGGATTTACAACCGACAACTGGCGTCGTCGAAAGACGAAACGGCGTCATCGTTGGTAGATACACGCAACATTCGTTTGAATCTCTCGATCCGCGCTCGACGCCGTTGGAATTTTTTTCCGGGACATTTCAAGACATGAAAAAGCTGGACGATTATTGGCGTTCGTATTTAGGAACATACGGAATTTCCGGCAAGACGCAAACGAAACCTATCGCGCTCTTATCCGCGGGGCAGCAATCGCGTCTCGTCTTTGCGATGATATGTTTGTCCAAACCTAACATTTTGTTATTAGACGAACCTACGAATCACTTGGACATAGACGCCATCGACGGGTTAGCGGATGCGATAAATGAGTACAGCGGCGGATTAGTTTTAGTATCGCACGATTTCCGCTTAATCGAGAAAGTGGCAAAAGAGATTTGGCTTTGCGAAAATCAACAAGTGACGAAGATGACTAAATCCATTCGCGACTACAAAAAGAGTTTAGCGAAGAGAAAGCTATCGAAGTAAATTTTGAAACAGTAGATGTAGTTTAGAGATAGATAGTCGTAGTATTAAAAGATGGTAAATTTAGCCGCCGCAATTGTTGTAATAGTTTAGTATTATGATCACAAAATTGTACCGAGGTATATCACGGGCCCTTATTATTATTCAGATTTATTAATTACGACTGAAAAGCCCTGCGTGTTTATTTGTTTCTCTTCTCTCTCTTCTCTTCTCTTATCGTCTCGACGCGAACATCGCTCCTAACACCGCCACACCGGCCACAACGCCCGTTATTCCAATAATCCCATCCCTGGCCAAATATTCCTCGCACGCCTGCCTCAAATTTTGCGCCTGGACGCACGTCGGATCTACGCTCAAACACGTAAACGCGTTGTCTCTGCACGACAAATAGTCGTTACGATTGTAATACAATACCGCCTTCAAATAATACCTATCTCTATGCGTCAAAACGTCGTCCCACTCTAACGTCTCGTCCATCAAAATATTCTCCGCGTGTCTCAAATGTTCCTCCCGTCTGCTGTGCGACAACGCCCACGCCAATCGAAACCTCGCCTCGTCCAACTCTTTTTTATATTTTTCCGCCTCCTCCGGGGCTTGCGACTGCGCACACAACCTCGCAAACTCGCTCTCGGCCATGATCACGTCCTCGGCGGAGCTCACCGGTAATCCTAAACTCGACGCGGACGGTAAAAACAATCGCTCCGCTTCCATTTTCGCGTTTCGGGTGAACGTGGAGATCTTATCGCTGACCGACGTGAAATCCATCATCGTTCGTTTCTTTCCAAAGCGCGAATGTTGATTTGGTTTTGAAGAGAAGATATTTTGCCGCAAAAGCGCTTTACGAGAAAAATAAAACTCTCCTCTCGAGATCGCTTCTTCCGTTTCTCTCTCGTCGGTTCCAAGTTTCCCCGTTCGTCTCTCTCTCTCTGTATATCTTCACACCACGCGCAGTGGTAGCAATAAAAGAGAAGGATGAGAGAGAGAGAGAAGACACACCACGACGCGCTTTTGGAGAAGAAGCGCGTTAATGCGTACGTTTCGAGATGTAAAGTGCGGTAAAAAATGAGGAAAGTGAGAAAGGTCTCGTCAAAAAAAAAGAGGAGCCCCTTCTCGACCTTTTTTCGTGTTCCTCTTTGTGTGTGTGTTAACTGCATTCGCCACTTCCTCCCCGCACAACAACAACAACAACAAGAATACCACATTTTATCTAATACTACTACTACCCTACTAATGCCGGCAACGACTCGACGACAGGCATCGTCTTTATCTCCTCGGGTGGTGCGAGAGATGACCCCGTCGCCTCGGTACAAAGGCGTTTTGAAAAACTCTGGATTTAATTTTTTACCCGATGGGAAACGTTTTCACGTTTTCGGGATGATGTCGAGAGAGTTGGAACTCATCGTCTGCTGTGTGGGCGTGTTCGTGTCGTTTAGCTTATTCGCGGTGATGCAAGAGGACGTGTACGAAGCGCAAGGAGAAAACGGAGGGGAGAGGTTTTCGATGACGTTTTTTGCGCTCGTGTTCGAGCGAGCGGTGAACGCGTTGTGCGCGTTGTTGGCTATTTTTGTCTTTGGTGGGAGTGGGTATAAACTGCCTCTGAAGGAAATTTTTCACAGCGGGTCGTCGCAGATGTTAGCGATGGCGGCGTCGAACGAGGCGTTGAGGTACGTCAGTTACCCGACGCAGGTTTTAGGGAAGAGTTGTAAGATGGTTCCCGTCATGCTCGGTGGGTTGGTTTTAGGAGGGAGGAAGTTTTCGAGGTTTCAATATCTCTCGGTCGCGTTTGTTACGTTTGGCGTATTTTTGTTCAACTACGGCAAAGCGTCGTCGTCGAGCGGGAAGTCTGCGAGTGTGACGGAAAACTCCACGTACGGTTTGAGTTTGATTTTCTTATCCTTGGTGTTCGACGCCATTACCGGCGGGTTGCAAGATAAAGTGAAAACGAGCACGAAAGTTTTAAATCCGGGTCACCGAAAAACGGCGAAACCGAGCGCGCACGAGAGCATGTTGTATACGAACTTATCCGGAGCCATCGTCGCGTTGGTCTTTGCCATATTGACGGGTCAAATCACCAGCGGTTTCGCGTTTTGCGCGAAATACCCGAAAGTTTTGAAAGCGATCGTGAGTTATTCCTTAGCCTCCGCGGTTGGCCAAAATTTCATCTACCACACCATCACGAGCTTTGACGTTTTAGTCCTCACCACGGTCACGACGACGAGAAAGATTTTTAGCACCGTCTATTCGGTATTTAGAAACCCAAACCAAACGTTAACGAACATCCAATGGACCGGGTGTTTCATCGTGTTTGCGTTTTTAGGAATGGAAACCGCGGAGAAGGTCCACAGGAGCAGGAATATAAACGCCGCGCGAGGCCGAGCGAAGCTCGTGTGAAGCGGCGCGCGTAAAATAGTCAAAGAGAGAGAGAGAGAGATCGCGAAAGAATACTAATACTAACGACAATAATGATAACACTAATACCGCGTGCGGGATAAAAAAATGATCGAGTAAAACGTTCTTCTGAGACGATGATAGTATCTTCGCGTCGTCAAAGTCTCGTTTTTTTCCTCCTCGCTTGGATGCATCGTTTTCTAAGCTTCTCGATTGCTTTTTTTCTCTTTTTTTTAAAAAGCAGTTGAAAGAGATAAGAAGCAAGTGTCTGCATCGCGTCACACTTCGTTTGCTCTTTCGCGCGGTTGTATAGTATCAGAATTCCCAGAAGTAGTATTCTCGCACACACCACCGAGCGCGACACCGCTACAGCGCTGCAGTATACACACACACACGCACAAAAAAAAAGAGCAGATCTCTCTCTCTTAAACGCGCTGATATCCAAATCTCGTCTGCATTCCAGTAAAAGGTATATTCTTTAGCACGGATGACGACGACGACGTCGTCGATATCGATACCGACGATGCACGGCGCTTCTTTTCACGCTTCGCGTTCTTTGTCTCTGAAGACGAGCGCGAAGAAGGGTTGTTCTTTTTCGAACGATGCTTTGTTGAAGAAGAGAGGCCGGAAGAGTTTCGCGCGGAGCAGGAGCACGTCGTCGTCGCGCGATGGCGTCGTCGTCACGCACGCCTCGTCGTCATCACCGTCGTCATCGTTCGCAAAGTCTGAGACTTTGTTTTGGCCGGAGTCGCGGCGGCAGGGGAGAGGACGACGAACGATGACGACGACAGCAACACTAAGAACAACGGAAACAACGAAAACAGAGGCGATAGGACGTAACGAGAGTAGGAGTAGCAGTAATAGTAGGAGTAGGAGTAGGAGAAGAATAAGAATAAGAAGAAACAAGGCGATATTCGACTCTCGGGACGAGGATAAAGAAAGCGCGACGAAAGCAGCGACGACGGCGGCGGCGGTAGATTCTTCTCCCGAGAACCAAGGGAACAGAAATAGTAGTAGTAGCACTTCTTCGCCGACGGAGTTACTCAAAACTTTAGGCGCGAAAGATATCGTGGACGCTTCTCGAGATTCCATAGACGACGAGCGAGACGAGACGAATTCAAAGACGACGCTCGTCGCGTTTGGATGCGTTCTGTTGGGGATATTGGCGTCTTCGGTGTACTTTAGAGAACCAATCACGGAGGCTTTATTCGGATACGCTTCGTATTTGGACTCGCTCGGTCCCGTGAACGGGCCGTTGTTGTTCGGGTTCGGGTATTTCGTTTTGGAAATGTTCGCGGTGCCGGCGTTTCCGTTGACGATGTCTGCCGGGGCGTTGTTTGGCGCGTTTGAAGGGACTCTGGTTGTGGTGAGTTCCGCGACGGTGGCAGCGGTAGCGGCGTTTCTTGTTTCTAGGTACGTGGCCAGAGACTCGGTGAAAAAATTGGCGAGCGAAAAGTTCGGCGAGCAGTACAGGAAAATCGACGAGGCGATTGGAGAGAATGGATTCGGCGTGGTCTTCATGTTACGCTTGAGCCCACTTTTACCGTTTTCCGTGTCCAACTACCTCTACGGCTTGACATCCGTCTCGGTGTTGGAGTACGCTCCGGCGTCCTTCTTGGGCATGATACCGGGGACGGCGGCGTACGTCGCGAGCGGCGACGTCGCGCGAACCATTTCCGCCGGCGGAGGCGCCACCGTCCAACAAATCGGTCCCGCGCTGTTGGCGCTCGGCTTATCCGCGCTCTCCGCGTGGTACGTCGGTAAAATCGCCTCCAACGCGCTCTGCGAAGACGATGAAAACTTCTGCGATACCACCTCTTCTGCGAGTTTCGACAAAGAAGAAAAGAAGTGAATTCAAACATAATATAAATACTACTAAACACAAAGAGAGAGAGAGAGAGAGCGAGAGAGAGAAGAGATGTTGTAATACAAAGAGAGAGAAAGAGAGAGAAAAAAACACACAAAAAAACTATTTAGGGTATCAGCAAAAAAAAAGGCGCAAAAATCGAATCGTTCCCTCTGTTTGCTCTTCGCGTCATTATTCCTCTGCACCGCGCGCGCTTTACATACACGCACGCAAACACACACACAAACACAAACACACACAAACAAAGGCACTTTTCGTTGCCCGCGGATAAACATATCGTAAAAAAAAACAAAGGAAGTTGTCTCTCTTCTTTGCTTTTTGTCTACAAAAATGACTTCCTCCTCCCCCGCTGCCCGAGGAGGACGAGGACCACCTCCTCCTGGAGCGTTGATGAACGGAGGAGGCTACGCGACATTCGCACCTCCAGACGACTCTCATCGGCGATACGACGAGGAGGAAGGACTGAAGAGGAAGAAAATGTCGTGGCGCGTGATCCTCTCGGCCATCTTTGCCGTGCTCTTCGCGACAACGTTCGTCGCCTCGTCTGGTGGCTCGATGACGGGGAAAAGCCGCGTCATACCGAGTGAATTGGACATCGCGTTTGCGCGCTACGGGAGCGAAGAGCCATCTTTGGTGAACGATCGCAAATATAAAATCGAAGACGATTACGAAGAGTACGAGTACGATCACAACAGCGGGCGCAAAGCGGACGCGATATTCCGCGGCGCGAGAAGTACGGCGAGTCATAAAAAGAATAAGAGTACCATTCACGGATCTCCTTCTCCCTTGGAAAGGTTGAACGCGAAACTCGGCGGGATGGTATGGCCGTTCGATGGACCAAAACCGAGCGGTGATAAAGAAACAGTGAAAGGATCGGTGCCATTTAAATTGAGTAAGTTAGGTGCGGACGACGGGACGGGTACGTCCACTGCTACTGGGGTAGATCCCGGAACGGCGAACGACTTGACCGAAGACTCCGAAGCCGAAGTAAGCGCCGAAGAAGCGGACGAGCAAAAGAAAATGGAAAAACAAATCGAACACGAAGAAGAGGTAAACGCGACCGGTTTAACTGCACCAGCTATAGACGATGACGTAGATATTTACGACCCGGCTTTCCACAATCCGCAGAAGGAGTTTTTATCCGCGGAGGGTAGAAAGCGATTGGAGGCGTTTAGGAACCCACCAAATTTGAACGAAACGACTTTAGATACCGGTAGGTTGCGTAGGTTAGGTAGAACTTTATACTTAGACGGGAAACCATGGTTAATGCGCGCTGTGTGTTATTCTCCAGTGCCAGTAGGAGCCGACCCGGATTGGTTTGAACCGTATGGGGATTATTTCACGTCCAACTACGCCGGGATTTTTGAACGAGATATTCCTCTCCTAGCCGATGCCGGTGTGAACGCGATTCGTATTTATACGTTGAAATATTCGCACAGACACACGCAGTTCTTTGATTTGTGTCACCAGTATGGGATTGTTATTATTGTTGGTTACGATTTCGAAGACGGAACCAAGTCGTTCTTCAACGACGAGGAGTCCATGACGAAAGTCCAAAGAAAACTTAGATCGCAAGTTAGAGCCGCAAAGCACCCAGCCATTGGCGCTTGGATTGTAGGAAATGAGTTGAATGGACCGTGGAATTTGTTCGTTTGCGATAAAGATTTAGCGGAGAACTTTGGCATCAGCGGGTGTCAATTCGAAGATTCCATCGAAAAGTTGATGAAATCCGTCAACTTGTTGTGCTCGGTCGTGCGTTCCGAAGGTGTCTTGTGCGGAACCGCTTTAGCGAACGTGAACTTACCGAGGACAAAACAACACGTCGTTGGGATGCAAATGTGGGGGGCACTAGCGTGGATTCGTTATTCAGACGTGTGGATGGACCAGCTCGACTTCTGGGCGGTGAACATGTACACGCGGAGATTTTGGTCGCCGCTCACTTTGTTCAAAAAGTATCATTTAGTTTCCAAAAAGCCGTTCATAGTTTCTGAATACGGCGTAGATGCGTATAAATTAGCTCCACAACACGAAGGATGGAACGGCTACGATACTATGGGCGAAGAAGACCAAATTGCCCAAGCCGATTGGACGACGTCGATGATTGAAGATTTAGAAAAACATGCCACGACGTGCGCGAGTGGCTGTGGCACGCGATTCGTTACCGGTGGATCTATTATGGCGTGGGTGGACGAGTATTGGAAGGGAAAGGCAGTCACCGCTGTGCCGACCACGGATGAAAGAATTCCAATCATCGAAAAAGTCTGCCCGAGTTTGAAAGAAAAGTTACACTCTCCGTGCGGCTACATGTCGCCGACGCAGCCAGATTTATACACGTCTGAGGAGTATTTCGGGATGATGGCGGTAGAAAAAAGGTGCAAAGTGAATCACGTTGATTTACTTCGACCGAGAGCGGTTTACTTCATGTTAAAACTCCTCTGGAAAAAAGGCGGCACGTGTACGCCGTTTTACGGCGGTGAGGAACTTCAAGCGTACGATCCACTCAAATTTCCAAAGTGTGGGGAAGCAATCAACGATGCGCACAACGCTTCCGTGCACGCGTTTGCACACACGGAAGCCGAAGCGTGGCATCAAATTAAGTTGAAGCCGGGACAGTTGGTGCCGCAGTTTGCGTTTTTCGAGAACTTTTCGGCCATTCTGTCGCATCCGCCGGGGCTCATTAACCCGACAGCCGTGTCGTTGCAGTCGCCGTACTTGTCTTGCCACCACCAAATGTTGGTGCACCAAAAGTCACCAACTGTGTGTCCGGCACCGCCGACTTTCGCGCTCGACGTCGAAGGTTTTATTGCAAAAGAAAACTCGACGTGGACGCAGCCCGGGGATACCTCCTGCCCGGGGACCGACGGATACGATTTGAACATGCTTGATCTTAAGTTTCAAACGTGGCTCAAACTTATCTTTATTGGTTACATCATCATTGCCCTTGGTTTGAAGCGAAAACAGTTGGGCAGAATTTGGAGAGATGCATTTCACGCGCTGGTGAGAGCGAAGACGCCGGTGTTCTCGTGGTTTTCGAAATCGCACGAACCAGAAGAAATTGAGCTCACCAAAAAGGCGGCGCAATCGACGAAAAGTCCTCCTTCTTCGCAAAGGTTCGCCGCCGATTTGGCTTCTGAACCAGCCACGACGAGTGGGCAAGATTTAGAAGAATTAGAAGGCGAAGACTTGACGCGCCGCGGTCCGGAGCCAACCGGAAAGTCTGAAATTGAACGCGCCGTGACGAAATGGCGGAACAAAATCTTGCCTATCGCGCAAGAACTAGCATCAGTCTTTGGTTTCCAAAGCGCCGGAGACGATAACGTTGGTGCTACGGTTGAAAACGTCGCGGATCGATTAGCTGGTCAACTTTGGAACATTGGCTCGACCGAGGAATCCAAAGGCAAGGGTGAAGATTTTATCATCGAAAAGAGATATGCGAAGTCGTTTCGAAACTACGTTCGATGGCGTAACTTTGTTGGTGATTTAGGCATTATGCACTCTGGATCGTTAGAGTCACAAATGGGGCAGAACAAGCTGAGATCGCTCGTGCTCTTTGAGTGCATCGCGGACGAAGCCGCAAACTGCCGCGGCATGCCTGAAATGATTGCATTTCTTTTTCACGTGTGTTCCAACGCTATCACTGCAAACGGGAAGCCAGTGAACTCAAAGGTCATGAAGTTTGAGAAGGGAGACTTTGTTGAGTCTATCATTATGCCCGTGACGGAATTCCTCGCCACGCAAATTCGTTCGGATTTGCGCGTGTACCGTAGACTTGGCTACGACGATATCAACGAGTGCTACTTGATCCCAAGTAAGTTAAAGCGAATGACAACGAACGATACTGGGGATGGAACGACGGTGTCTTACGTGAACTACAGAAACTACATGCGCCGGGCACGCATTGCAGCGGAAATCGATCAGACACTCGGCGCAGTTTTCGAAAAGACGCACAACGAATTTCTTGGATGGACCATGGTCCTTTTGAATTTCCACAGAATGTTCACGTTCATGACGTGTGCCTTTGCATTTATGACTATTTACTTGTTCGCAGGTTTACAGTGGCAATATTACTCGTTCCTGGCAGGCGTCGCGGCTGGATGTGACTTTTTCGTTGAGTTGCAAGTCCTCCTCGTGCACCGTCGAGAACTCTACAAGAGCAAGACTATGAGCATTGCAAAACTTGCAATCGCTTCTGCGGCGTTGATTGTAACTGGTTTGACTGCTTGCGGTCTCTTTTCTTTGACCGTGTTTGCTCCAATTGGATACGCGTACATCGCGATCAGTTTAATTGATTTTAGTGGACTCGTTCCGATGGGCGGCCAAAAAGAATATTTAGGCACGAAAGAAGATGTGAGCACGGATAGAAGCGACAGCTTCCGGTATCGTCTCTTCTGGATCGTCGTATTGGCGGCTAAGTTCTTATTTGACTTCGTATTCATCCTCTCGCCGCTTGAAAAACCAACCAGAGCTATTTTACAGCTCGATTTGTACTGCTGGGGGTACGACTTTGCCGGCGAAGACTGCGATCAGTACGATTACAGCGATATGTTACCAGAGTTTATGATCCACATCGTCCGCATTTTCCGACGACACACGTACAAGTACCTTGTCGTCATTCAAAGATGGCTTCCGAGCACTCTCTTGTACTACGCGGATACCTTCTTCTGGTACCTCATCGGCTTGGGTATCGCCTCAGCTTTTGATCGTTTGCGTTGGAAAGGCGTGGAAGACGGATGGTCGAAAGTTGTTCGCGAGCTTCCGCTCAAGATTGCCGCTTTTGGGGAGAAGATTATTTCCACTCAGCAGCTCAAGCCAATGCCGGCATCGTCGCCTTCGACACATTTATGCGCGGAAGCTGCTTCGGAGCAGTGGAGAGAATTTGCGCGTGCCTGGAATGCGGTGATTAAATCTTTGCGCAAGCGTGATTTATTGAGCGACGAAGAGCGCAGCGCGCTTTTGTTTGCACCACTGAATGGAAAAACTGTGAAGAGTTTCCTCGGTGGTGATTCTGATACGTACGTGTTATTCCCTACAATGTTAACCGCGCCGGTATTTTCGAAAGTTGGCGCAGAGCGTAACGCGAGTATGAAATACGCCTTGTTGGGATCAGTCATGTCGCAAATGATTGATGTCTCGGCGTTCATGTTTGTTTGTATTTTAGGCGTCGTAGATTCGAGCAAACGCGCAGAGTTTTGCACGTTGTTGAAGTCAGCGACGGATCTGATGGGCGTCGTCGTTCGCCGAGAGTCGACGCGCGCGCCGAAATGGCTCATCGATATTCGCACGCTGGTCCACGACGGTATCAAGTTGATTCGCAAAGCACGCGACGATGAAGAGGACGCCTCCGGCAACTCACTCGTTGAGGCGTGTAAAGTTTTCAAGCAAAACATTGAAAAGTCGATTGAATTGATCAAGAACGATATCGTCGCGGATGACAACGAAAAGTTATCGGCAGCGCACAAAGAAACCAACGTCGTGTTGGGCCAGGTTTGCGATTCGTTGTTGAAGGTGCTCTCGGATTCGACTAAATTAGAAGACGCGTCGCACGTACGATCGCGAGTGAAGCCTGCTCTGTTGACCGCTCCAGGTAGGCGCGTTGTCGACGTTCTTCACAGAACGTTCTCCACTGCGAATCCTACGGGGGAACCAGATTGCGCGGAAGCTCGGGAAATTTTAAGATTTTTCTTGGAATCTCTCACCGACCCGCAATTGCAGAAAGCCAGAAGTGTCTTACAAACGCCGGCCTTATCCACGCTCACTCCCATGTACGTCGAAGAAGTTGAATTGACGACGGACGATTTGAGGGAGCAAATCGATGGGGAGAACGTCTCCACGTTTCGATTTTTGACTACCATGCTTCCGCGCGAATGGGCAAACGTGCTTGAACGAACAAATTTACGTTTGCCACACCAAAACTACGAAGCGTTCTTGGATGAACTCGCAGGGAGACGCGAGACGAACGCGGAAACGGCAGAGGATGTCGCAGTTCTTGCGACAATCTCGCGTTGGGCGTCAGACCGTACGCAGACGCTCTCACGCACGGTGAAAGGCTTCTCCTCTTACGCAGATGCGTCGAGAATATTGGCGAGACTGGAAGGCATAAAAGAAGAAGAGATTGAAGCGCTCGTTCTCTTGAAGTACGAGCACGTGTTATCTTGCCAAATGTACGGCGTTAAAGGCTGGGAAGCCAAGGATAAACAAATTGTTGAGATGTGCAAGGCACATCCACACACCGTACTCACGCACTACGAGCAGCCCGATTTGGCGGCGAAGAGTATGGAAGACGCGGGGAGCTATTATTACCTGTGCCGATCTCGAATCGATTACGAAGAAGATCCTGCCGGCATTATGAAGCTCACGCATAGAATTCGCTTACCTGGAAATCCGATCGTCGGTGAAGGTAAGCCAGAGAACCAGAATCTCGGGATTGTTTACGCCAGAGGGAATTACATGCAAACAATCGATATGAATCAAGACGCGCAATTATCTGAAGGTTTGAAAGTGCGAAATCTTATCCGTACTTTCGAGGATGATGATGATACTGTCATCGTTGGTTTCCCCGAGCAAATGATCACCGAACAGAACGGTTCAGTCGCGCAATTTTCCGCTTTGTCTGAGCAAGTGTTCGGTACAATGGTTCAGCGGTACATGGCGAAGCCGCTGTGCGTGAGGTTCCACTACGGTCACCCGGACGTTTGGGATTTGGCGTGGGTCCGATCGAATGGTGGTGTCTCGAAAGCTACTAAATCTTTGCACTTATCTGAAGATATCTTTGGTGGTATGAATGTCATATTAAGAGGAGGGAAAGTGCGATACGTAGGTTTCAAGATGGTTGGTAAAGCCAGAGAAGTTTCCTTTGACGGCGCGAACCAGTTTCACGCGAAGATTGCTACCGGTAACGGTATGCAGCTCATTTCGCGTGATTTCCACAGATTATCAAAGTCCTTCGATTTCTTAAGAGGTCTGTCGTTTTTTCAATCCTCCGCGGGCATAATGTTCACGGAATTTGTATTATTCGCGTCACTTCTTGCGTTCGTAGTGACCAAACTTATCATAGTTATGGTGCACGTCGAAACGTACTTCAAATCTGGAGATGCGTTCGATAACATTGGTTTCCACGAGGAAGTCGGTACGCACAATATATATCCATCGCACTGGTTTATTCAAGCGTCCTTTGTTATGGCTTGGCCAGTCATGTTAGAAGGCTGGCTCGACGGCGGCTTTGTGAATATGTTTTCCAAGCTGTATCACCACACGATTACCGGAAGCTTTATTTTCAATATGTTCATCGCTAAAATGAGAGGTTTTTCATTGGACAGCTCAATCAATACCGGTGAAGCGGCTTACATGAAGACTAAGCGTGGCATGACCATGCGCGCTGGTTTCGTCAGCTTGTACTCTAAGTACGCCGAAAGTCACATCAAACCGGCTATAGAAATGGCATGGGTGGCGGGGGCTATCATGTCGCTCTCTTCGCTCGGTCCTTTACACGAATTCTTCTCGAGCACTTGGCACGTCTGGTTTGCAATTTGGAACTTAACTATGGCACCCTGGTTATTCCATCCGCAAACGTTCAAGAGTGGCATGATCAAGTTTGGTATGGCTGAGTGGGTCTGCTGGTTGGACTCTATCCCTCGAGGAGATGACGAGCGCACGGCGAAGGAGAAAGTCAATGCCAGACGCGGTTTGGGGAATAAACCAACGTGGTGGACTTGGCGCGCAGATACGATGCGTAACTGGAGAAAACTTCCAATGTCTGTAAAGTTTTGGCACGTGTCTTTGAGACTCGTTCCTGGACCTATAATTGTTTCCTTGGCCGCGGCTGCAGCGCTGAACGTCGGAGATGCCTCGTCTACCACTGCGCTGCGTCCAATTATTATCTTGACTTCTGGTGTTGCCGCTGGCTTATTAGCGGCGGTGTATTACTTTGCCTTATCGCCGCAGTTCTTGTGGCCACACAGATTAGTGTCTCTCGCGAAGCGATTTGCTGGCAAAGGTACGTTATCTGAAGTTACGAAGCAATCCATTGTCTTGATTTACGGCTACTTTTTCAAAATCGTGTGCGTGGTTTTGCATCACTTCCTCTGTCAAAGATTGTTTTCGGCGCAAATGAATCAATGGGATTTCCTTAATGCCGTTGTCTTCGCAATATCTGGCTACGTGTTCATCAGCTGCACTTCAGCAGTCTTTGGTCTCATCTCGGATCAGCCTCCAAGAGCGTTCCGAGGGCTCATGTTGTCCTTTCGCTCCTATGGTGACTTCATGGCAAGAGAAATCGATATCATCAATGGTACGATTTTGCACATCGTCTTGCTCGTTATTGGTTTGTTTCCAATATCGTTCATACACGCTAGAGCGTTGTTCAACCGCGCGTATGCGGCCGTGTTGACGGTTGAAATGCGCAGACGAGAGATGATTGCGTCCATCAACCGATCGGACGTGTCCTCGAGAGCGCGTCAAAAACTCTCTGGATTTAAACTCTTCTTCAGAAAAGTTATCGGCTTGCACGTGAAGTCCATGAAATATAAACGTCCGGCACCGACGGTCTTGCCAGATGTGCCTCGCGATATGACCGTTCCAGGTTCTGGGTCGGCCATTAATCCGAGATGCGAAGATATCAAGAAACGCTTGATGCCATTATTCGAACAGCAAGCTACTCTTTTTGGATTCCAAAAGACGTGCCCTGATTCGAACTTCTCGGAAACACCAGTTGAAGTGAAATCGAACATGCACAATGCACTTGAGAACATGTCGCGATGGGTTGAAAACACCATTGCCACGTATTCCGACGAAGCTGGTATCTCCGAAGACGGTTTGAGTGAGGCGCAGTGGGCGGAAGCGATCAACCACTTACACGGCCACATGTTCTTAAACTTCAAACACTGGGTGGATTACACCGGTATGCTTGATCAAGCACAGACAAACGCGGACGTGCAGGCATTCGAAATCGACAACAGTGGTTCGGAAGAGAAGAAATCCCCGATTCTTGCGCTCTTCATGGCACAGCGCAAAAGTAACGAAGTCTTCTTCAACAACGTCAATCGGGAAGAGTTCTTGAAGGTGGAAACGAACGCGAAAGCCCATCATTTGGCGATTTGGTTTTTGCTTTACGGTGAATCCGCTAATTTACGCCACATGTCTGAAGTACTCTGTTATCTCTTTCATTGCGCATTATGCGCAGTTACGCTCGAAAACCGTTCAGAAAGAGATCCCGAGACCAACGCGGAACTCATTTTGGCGCAACCAGTAAAGGGGTCTGAAATGCCATACAAGGAGTGCGATTATCTCAACAACGTTGTCACTCCGATGTACTTATTCATGCGCCGCGAGTTGAAGGAACGCGCGAAAGCGCCAATTGTTGATCGGGTCATGTACGATGACGTCAACGAGTTCTTTTGGGAGTACAATAGGTTCAAGGAAGTCATGCCTCCAGTGGACGGCCATGCGAACGAGGACGTCGAGAAACGCGAAGCTGAAATGCCAGAAGAGGAAAAGCAGAACCGACAACCTGAATTTATTGGTGTACCTATGGAAATGCGCGACAACCCACTTGATCAACGCATGTACGCACATTTCAGAGCGTACATGATGAACAAGGCGAAGCATCCGCTTGGTGCCGGCGAGGGGTTGTCGAAGACATTTTTCAAGACGCATCGCGAAGTTGCTGGATGGTTCAGTCTTTACGTCAACTTTAACACGGTCATCGTATTTCATGCGGTGTGCTTCCACATTTCGTGCGTGTGCGCATTTGCTGATGGTTTCGATTGGGGATATGTGTGTACTGCCGCAGTTACGCACGCAGTTTTGAAGCTTATTTGCGAGTTTGCCACCCTCTCCTTTCGCAACTTGAAACAGGAATCCTTCGAAGATTGGTTCGTTATCATCACGCGATCGCTCGCGTTTATCATGATTCCTTTATTTTATGGGTTGGAAAAGTCTTTCCACCCGGATAGTAAAACACCATACTTCCAAGCTCTGGCTGCTGTTTACGCCTTAGCCATGTGTGGCGTCATGACGTCGGTGATCAAGAGAGAGCCCTACATGGGCGGCAGTGCGCAGTTCGCAACACCGTTCCGCGAACGCTGCATTTACTCCATTTTCTGGATATTCGTGTTGGCCACAAAGTTGGCATTTGGTCACTATCTTCTTATTCCTCCCTTGCGCGAGTCTGTGAATGCATTGCAACATCCAGATTTGTGCTGGAACAAGGAGTCTGATACGTACACCTCGTGTATCAACTTGGACGGCGACGCGTTGAAAAATGCTTTGCACTTTGAGGCGAGAGAAAAGTACTTCTTGCAAGATATCACTAAAGAGGAAGAATTGTTGGCTGAGCAGTTAGACCCGCTCGATTACGACGACGACTACGAGGAAGATAAAACTATGCGTCGTCGTACTTTATTATCTGGTGCCGATTCGGGAAGTTTTGATCTCTCGGGAAATATCGGCAAGCTTGCCGCCATCTTGGGTGGGGGCGATAACATCACGCCTCTCGCCTCATTGGGCTACATTGGTGAAGAAATTGAAGGTGAAATCCCGTCGAGTTACTACGATGTGCACGCGAGTACCGTTTTGATGTACCTCATGACAGTAATGCGCGTTTTACCGGCGTTGGTAACGTACTTTTGTGATACCTTTGTTTGGTACACCGTGTACGCGACTGCCTTTACAATTGCGCTTCAGTGGTGGGGTAAAATTTCGCACGCGCAAAACTGGAGCTTCTTCTTGCGAAGCTTCTCGACTATCCCGTATCTCTTCTGCGACAAGTGCTTGAACAGAAAATGGCCGAAGCCAGAGTTTGTCGTGCGTTCTGGCGAAGGGAGCCAGAAGATGGCAGAGTCGGATTCAGAAGACGACATGGAGAACCCGAGCAATAAAATGCTAGGTATGGCGAAAGGTTTGAGCGATAAGCGAACAGGTAAATCTGGTGGTGGTTACAGTGCGCACATCGATGAGATGGACGATGATTCAAGAGCTGGCAGAGATTCTTTGCTTACAATTACGGAGAAAATCGACGAAACGGACCCAAATGCATACGAAACCAACCCGGCGGACTTCTGCGCCGATGCGCTTGACATAAAGTGGCAACACTTTGGAAGAGCGTGGAATGCAATTGCGAAGAATTTGCGCGATCGTGACCTTCTCAGTGACGCTGAATATCACGACTTGTGCTTTACTTTTTTGTCTGGCCGTGACATGTCGCAGATTTTCCATGCCCCGGAGTATGTTATCCTGCCGGCGATGATGACCTCCACTGTCTTTTCAACCGTGTCTTTCCAAACTGGCACTATGAAGGCATATCCTGCATTTTATCGCACTATGGTACAAACGAAAGATTTGCTTGCGGTCTTGTTTACCGATGCCTTGCGTTTAGTCGCTCCAAGAGACTTGGAGGACTTCATGAAGATCATCGTAGAAATCGCGCAAGTAGAAAACGAGCAAATGCACCACCGCAAAACTGGAGATATCGAGAGCTACATGGTTTTACGAGACGCTATCATTCGTTTGCTCCAGGAGTTGAAAGCGTGCGGTGTTGATGTCGAAGCCGAAGGTGAAACGCCTGATAGTGACTTTGACTCGGAATCAGATAACGATGACGACGATGAGGACAAGATTGAAAGGCTCACAGCGGCTGGCGAATTGGAAGAAGCTGAGCGCATCAAAAAGGCATTGGCGAGGAAAAGGTACAACCGCCAAAAACGCGAACTTCGTGAAAAAGAACTCGCCAGACAAGAGCAAATGCTCGAAGCGATGAACCTTGAGTTAAAGTATGGATGCACCGGATTCTTTAGCAAGAAAACGAGGAAGAAGATGCGCGAAAAAGGCGGCAGGTTTGCATGCTTTGTGATTGAAGAGAACATCGAACTCACCGAAGCTGAAAAAGCGGCGTATGAAGAGATGAAACAAAATGACGAAGAGCGCGAAGCTGAGCTCGCAGGTTCAAGCAAAAAGGCTCGAAAGACAAAGCGAAAGGAAGCGAAAAGGTATAAAAACATCACGCTTCCAGAGAATTCAGACACGCGAGGTGAGCGTGTCGCGGAGGCTTTACATGATGTCTTGCTCGCGGTCAGGAAGATTTGCGCATTTGCCATGGAGCGCGACTCTGGGAAATGGTCGGCTCACGCCAATCAATACAAATACAAAGTTTCGCAATTGTATTCAAAGTTACTCGATATGATCCAATCCGATTTGTTGAGAGACAAGAACCACGTACAGGTTGTTGCAGCTTCGGCAGCGTCGCCGGAGATGCACGATATCATCGACGCTCTCTTGCGTTCGATGAATTCCAGTAACCCAGGTGGTCAGCCAAGATCGGCTGAAGGGCAAAGACAACTTATGTTTTTTGCAAACTCTTTACGTTTCACAGCTTTAAGAACACCATCTGATATTCGAACGATGCGTGGCTTCTCGGCGTTCACGCCTTATTATGCGGAGGATGTTGCGTTTCAACGCCATGAACTCACTGCGCACTTGGAGGATGAAAAGACGCTCTTTTCGCTCATCGTCGCAACGTTTCCGGACGATTACGAAAACTTTAAAGAACGCGTGAAAGCTTTGCACAAAGACGACGAGACTATTCTTGACGAGCACTGGGACGAGGCACAAAGGTGGGCATCTGATCGTTCGCAGACGTTGGGAAGGTGCATTCGAGGTGTGTGCTTGTACGGGGATGCTTTGCGTTTGCAAGCGCGCGCAGAAGGGATACCAGAAGAATCCATCGAACGGTTAGTTTCACATAAGTTCGAATACGTCGTTACGTGTCAGGTGTTCGGGCGCATGCGTCAGGCTGCACCCGGAACGATGGATCGGGCGAAAGCGACGGAGATTGAACGATTGATCAAATCCCATCGCGACTTGAAGGTGTGCTTCGTAGACATGCCGCGCCAAAACGCTCAAGAAGATGAGAAAAATTTCAACGGCTTTGCTTCGTGCTTAGTGGGTATAGACGAAGAAAACCAGGGTAACTTGCAACTCACGTATAAAGTCAGACTGCCCGGTGACCCGATTATCGGAGAAGGTAAACCGGAGAACCAGAACCATGCGATTATCTTCACGCGAGGTTCCTACTTGCAAACTTTGGATATGAACCAAGATAACTACATGGGTGAATCTTTCAAGATTCGTAACTTGATGGATGTTTTTCGCGACGACGTCGTCTTGGTCGGGTTTCCTGAGGTAATCTTCTCAGAAACGCATGGTGCCGTGGCGCAATTCGCCGCAATTTCTGAGTTCATTTTCCAAACCTTTCAGCGGTTCATGACGTGGCCGTTGATGGTACGCTTTCACTACGGTCACCCTGACGTTTGGGACAAAGCATTCGCGTGCACCAACGGAGGCGTCTCGAAAGCTTCAAAGATGATTCACGTCGCCGAGGATTTCTTCGGCGGTGTTAATGCCATCGCCCGAGGCGGTAAGGTATTGTTTGAGGAATTCATCGAGTGCGGCAAAGGACGAGATATGGGTTTTACCTCTGTTAACGGTTTCGAACAAAAGATTTCCGGTTCCGCCGGTACAATTTCCATGTCGAGAGATTTGTTCAGACTTCATCGCGGGCTAGATTTCTTCAGAATTTTTTCATTGTACTTCTCCGGACCTGGTTTCTACGTCTCAGTCATGCAAACTGCGTGGGCGGTTTACTTCTTTGCCTTGACGCACGCGAGTTTAGCCATTGCGGATTTGGAATTGTACCGTGTCTATCGTTACTTTAAAATGACAGAGACGCAAACTACCTTATCTCTTTCAAAGGAAGAGGGCGGTTATTACAACTCAATCTACGCGTTACAGATTGGTTTGCTCACGCTTCTTCCGTTACTGATGAAAATGATCATGGATCGAGGCTTCCGCGCCGGCGTGGAGTACACTCTAGAAACGCAGCTCGCCGGATCGTGGGCGTTCAACGTTTTCACCATGGCTACGAAAGGGTACAACTACATGAGATCGTTGATCTTTGGTCAGGCTATGTATATCGGTACCGAACGGGGTTACGTTTTATCGAACGCCTCCATGGTTGTCTTGTACGGTTTGTACGCCAAATCGCACTTGTACCTCGGTTTCGAGGTTCTCTTTTATCTCCTCTTGTTCCACGCGAACACGTCGGTGAAGAGTTCAATTTTGTACGCCTGGTCGGTGTGGCCGTTTGCTATTTGTCTCATCATTGCCCCGTGGTGGTTCTCTCCGCAAAGTTTGAATCTCTACTGGATGCAACGTTCGTGGTTAGATTGGAGAAAATGGTTAGACGGTACGTTTGATCAACCAAAAGTGTCGAGTGGTTCGTGGAACAAATGGCACGCGGGCATGTTGGAGAACTACCGCGAAATGCTTTCTGTTTGGTACAAGTTCGGCGTCGTGTGCTTCTCTGCACTCGGCCGTTTTGTCTTGATCTTTGTTCTCATTGGTGCCTACCACGGTACCGAGCTCATTGAAGGCTTCACGCAAGATGAACAGTTTTCCTTGAACTGCATCACCATCGCCATGGCGTCTGCTATCATGGGCGTCTTGATGATGCTCCAAAAATTCTTGTTCTCCACGCGATTGATGGACCGAGAACATCGTAAGATGCAACCGGACGAACTTTGGAAAATATCAGTCATTCGCGGCGGCGTTCGATTCGCGTTTGTCATCTTGTGGATCGGTTTGTACGGCGCACTGTTATACGAACACGTGCCAAACTTGTGGGTATTCCGCCAACTCTTTTACGCCACGGTCGCAGCGATTTGCGTCAACTCGGTCATCATCGAGTCCTTCATTTTGATCGGTAACTACCAAATTGAGAACTCGCTAGACTTTTTGTTGAAAACGGGCCTCGACGCGGAGGGTAACCCTATTCAACAGTCTGGATGGAAACCTCGCGTGGCGTACGGGTATCGTAACTCGTTGCAAGTGTGCAGAGACTACGGCGATTTCTGGTACAAAGAAATGGACAAGTTTTTGGGCGGGTGCATTTTCGGCTTTTTGTTCTTCTTGAGTTTGCTCCCAGTGGCGTGGTTACAAACCACGCTCATTTGGAACTCGTGCTTCTCAGACGTCATGGCGACGAGAAACCGAGCGCAAGAGTTGACTACGGACACAACTGAATAGTTTTTCATTGATACATTTTTGAGAAGGCGCGAAGCGCGAAGAACCATATAAATCTGGTGATTTGGAAGCGCTCTTTGTTATAAATATGAATATCACACAAAATATTGTACTTTTTAAACGCACAACAGAATCTATACTACTCTCTTTTCATCGCCGGTGACGAACCATCTTCTCTCAACGCGGAAATCACGTACATCACCAACACAACTTGCACGCTCAATATAGCGAACAACCCGCTACACGTCGTCGGGTTCTCGAGAAACTCCGTGCCGTACTTCTCGTACAAATACGGAACAAACCTCGTCATGGACAGGTTATACGTCACCAACGGCGTCACAATCATCGCCGCGCTGTAATAAATCAGTTTCGCTAAAGCCTTCGCCGTCGTCGGTTCCGAAGCGAGCTCTTCGATGCGCTTCGCCGCCGCGCTTCTTCGCTGCGCAGCAGCCATTTTTTCCTACAGATGGTGTGTGTGCGCCCACAAAACGAGTCCAAAAATCACCGCCGCGACTGCGCAAATCGCCACGAACGCTTCGCTCGTCGCTTTTCGAGTTTCGATGTACTTTTCTCGCTGTCGTTTCCGTCGTTTGTGGTCGTCTGTTTTTGATTTTGAAGTTCCCGTTCGAACAGAGAGAGAAAAGAGAATCCATTTGTGTGAGTAAACAAAAGCGGTTACAGAATGGGATGATGCATGCAAAGAAAGACTACTACTACTCATAAGAAGAAGAAAACGAAGCAAACGCGAACCTTGACTTCCCAAAAACGACTCCTCGTCGTCCCGTTCGTCTGCTCTGTCGATCCCGAGAAGTTCGCGGTTCAACTTTCGCCGTCTCGCGCCCATTCAGTGTGAGAGAAGTGGCGAATGCATCCAAAACTCCTCAGAGTTTCACATCGCCGTTGCCCCCCTGGAAAAGACATTAAACATGACTTTCGAAGAAGGAGACAACGAGAAAGAAGAGGATAACGATGAGAACATCAACAAAGAGAAGCGACGACTTTATCTGGAGCAGATTCTTTCGCAGAAAGATTTCGTCATGGACGCGTCGGTTATTGAAACCTTGAGAGAGTACGTGCACCCAACGTTGTCCGGCGGGGAACCGAACAGGGCGGTGGAATTGCTCGGAGGCAATTACCGAGGGTACGCGCAAATGACGAGTTTAGTGTGCGATTGGCTGAAAATTACGAGACCACCGAGAGTGAGCGCGACGACGAGCCCGGGACCGAAAGTCAGCTTTGCAAAGTTTGGCAACGCAGGCGGCGAGAAGGAGGAGGAGAACGAAGGGAAAATGGGACTGAATGAGAAGCGAAACGAAGGGCAGGACGGGGGAGGCGTCCGGGGAGCGAAAGGAACGAACGAACAGACGCCGACGGGAGGAGTGAATAATAATCCCTCGTTACTATTGAGCGCGGATGGTGAGAAAGGTGCGGTGATGCGAGACGGGACGAAGACCGCGGCGGATTTAAAAGTAGTCGGCGCCGGGACGACCGCGGCGGCGCACCACCACCACCACCACCACGCGATGATGTTCAATAACGAAGTAGGTTTAGCAGACGGAACCATGGATGAGATTGGTTTGTTAGAGCGGTTGATCGAACGCACTTTTGACGCGTCGAAAGCGGACGCGGTGTTTGATAAGTTTAAAGGGAAACCGCCGGCGTGGTTGGAGAAGATTTTTCGATCGGAAAGAGGGAGAGCGTTGTTGTTTAAATTGGCAGATAGGCACCAGAATTGTTTGTTGATCGATTTAGCGATTCAACACGCGTGGAGAGCGGGGTTGAGAAGAGAAGTGCGAGCGTTAGGGTCGGCGGCGAGCGCGTATTTTGGGGTCTTTCACGAGTTGATGGCGGACCATTTTACGAGCTTGTGCGAGAACGTGTTGGCGGCGGCTTCGTCGAAGAGTAGTGTTAATAATAATACCGCGCCGGGCGAGTTAGAGGAAAAGATTAGAAAAGACACGATCGCGATCACGGATATGTGCACGAGAACGGTCGGAGCGCACATGTTTGCGCAGATTTTGCTTTCGGATATCATCAACGGCGATGAATTTTCTTCCTCCAAATCTTCGTTCAACTCAGTCATCCAAGACGTCGCGAAACGGTTCTCTCAAGATTTAGAAATAGCTGCAGCGGAGAAACACGGTGCAGCGGCGGTGAGGAGGATAGCTACGGCGTTGAGTGTGACGAGTGAGGATGCGGACGTCGCTTCGGCGATTTCGGATTTGTTACAAGCAGCCGGGAAACCGATCGGTGGTCTCGCGTTAGGTTCGTCCTCGTTCGCGAGTCGCAAAAGGTTGCGCAGTGGTGTTGGGAGTAGTGATAGTGGCGGTTTCAACGTCGGTGCAGGCGGTGGTTCAGCGGTCTTAGCTGCCGCGGTGGCGGCTTCGGCGGGTGGCGGGCACGGCAAACGCGCGCTCGCCACGTGGGACTTGAAGAAGATTTTAGGAAAATACAAAGCAGGAGAAAATGACAAAGAGAACGACAACGGAGGACGTCAGAAACCGTCGGCGGCACCGTTGCGTCGTCCAGATGCGTTGCGCGCACTTTTTGAGGAAGCATTTCAGTACGACGCTAACCTCCATCAACTCGTGACTGCGTTGATGTCGGGCGAATCGGAGAATTCTCCCAAAGCTTTGTGCGTGGAGATTTTAGCGCTCGCGACGGCGAACGATTGCTACGTGCAAGAAGACGTCAACGCCTCGCGCAAGGATTTACTTTCGGCTCTACAAATATGCAATCAAGCGTCGAAAACGTTCGATAATTCTACCACTTTGACCAACGACGACAGGAAAAATGGATCCGGGGTGAACGAAAAGTTGTCGCCGGGCGAGTTTCTCGAAAAGTGCGCTGAACTCAAAACACTTTCATCGTCGCTCCCTGCCACAGCTGCCGTCCTCACATGGATCGAATCTGCCATTCGACGCGACCCAGAAAAGTCACACAAAGTTGCGTTTGCTTTGCTCGAGACGTGCGTCCAATCACAACCGACGTTGCGTTTGCGCGCTTTAGAGTGTGTCTCGACGGCGATTGAAGTCGCCGGCCGCGGCTGCGGCGACGACATCCCTAAAGCCGCTATCGACGTCATCTTATCGTTATTTGAAGACGAGAAAATAAGCTCTTTGGAAAACTACGAGGAATTTATCACCGACGCGCTCGACGAGTGCGTCGAAGTCTGGACGCCGAACCGCATCGATCAATCTCACGTGAAACGCTTCCTCTCTGAGTTTCTCGAGTTCGCGCAGCCGCCGTACAGTCGAGCATTCGCCGTGCGCGTGTTATCCTGCCTCAACGCCTGTCGCGCTAAAAAAGGGTTTTCGCAAAGCATAGACGTGTTTTTAGAGGAAGTGCGAGTGAAGAAAAGAGAGTTTAGACCGAGTTTAGGCCGAGAAGCGATGGACATGTTGGAAGCGGCGTGCGCGGGTGCGGATATAAACAACAACAACGGCCCCGGAAAAGTCAGAAGAGGCGTGACTTTTTAACACGCGAAGTTGATGCCGAAACCAGAACTCGAGACGACTTTTTAACAGTAGTACTGTGATGTGTATGTGTATACTTAGAACTACAAATGAGCTAATGTTGAGTACGCGTGTGGTACC
>Ga0115557_1000392_pt1 | contig 30258 bp, 14 predicted proteins | sample COGITO_mtgs_1104_FD_87280 | JGI IMG/M metagenome (GOLD analysis project Ga0115557, IMG submission 87280) | Pelagic marine microbial communities from North Sea - COGITO_mtgs_110421 | ecosystem: Environmental > Aquatic > Marine > Epipelagic | place: Germany:Helgoland, sampling site Kabeltonne...
AAACCCTAAACCCTAAACCCTAAACCCTAAACCCTAAACCCTAAACCCTAAACCCTAAACCCTAAACCCTAAACCCTAAACCCTAAACCCTACATTTAGGGTGTGTTAGGGTTTGAAACCCTAAACAATAGGGTTGGAAACCCTAAATAACGGGCGGGTCCATTTTCTCGCGTTTACGCTCGAACTAGCCCAATTAAACACCATGGAGGCATGTCAAAGATAGATACGCATCCATAGTTGACTTTTTAATTTGTACATTTGCGATTTGAGTGGATTTCATGAATGTTTTGTAATTTCTTAGGGGATTTTTAGGGGATTTTTGTGTTTCTGCTTTAGGGGAGTTCCGTTTTTTTCTAGGTTCTTTTAGGGGAGTTCCGGATTTTGAAGTATTTTGGTCAGTGCTACGTGCGCGCTATGAGTCGCGCTGCGCCGCTGTGGAGGTCCGCGCTGCGCCGCTGTGGTGGTTCTCAGCAGTACATCAGGTTAATTCCACTAAATACTAAGTCTAAAACTTGTAAAGATATCCATATCATGTGGGATTAATTAATGCCAAGGTCTATCGTAAACGCCTTCGTCGTCCCAAAGTCCACCACCATCATCACCACCACTGTCTTCTTCTCTGTCGTTCGAAATAAAGGGTTGAAAACATTCGTCGACATCGAACGTTTGTGGAGTGAAATTCTTCTTGTCATTCACGTACCAAATCACGCTATATCTATCACCCGAATATCCGCGAACCCAATGGCACGATCGTCCGTCACACTTTGCTATTCTATTTTTGGTATTTACTCTGTACCTTTTCGTCCCGAGGCGGTTTTCAACCATTAATTCGCCACCCGAATCAAAGTCACCCAAGGACAAAGCAAACTGATAACTCATATCGTCCTTATCGACGTGCGGCGACGCGACGAAATTCTTCGTTATCGCCAAGGAATCGTACTCGAAATCCTTTTCGGCGAAGTTAACCATGATATCTTCGCAACAAGCGCGCAAAACATCATCTTCTGAGATCTTCGTCGCACAGTTGCTAGTTTCCTTTGACTTTCTTTTTAAAACCAGATAATGCTGAGATTCCATCGACGGCCGATGCGAGAGAGCCGACCACCGATACTCTTGCAAGCACTTCAACAGCCTTGTGAGCATATCCTGAGGAACCGGCACTCCTTCCACGTCTATCAATTCACGTCCACTGTCATAATTCAACCACGAATACGTTTCTGGATGCTCCGCACATTCTTGCATTTCCATGTGCTTTCCAGTCTCGTCACCGCGTTCATCGCGCACTTCGCGAAGCCACGCGTAGTATATTTTTTTTTCTAGGGGATCCGCGTTCCTCTCCACCGAACGCGTTGCAGAGACATCCAATACGTGCTTTTCTTTCGAACGCGCGTTTGCTTTGAGACGATATTCGTTACTGCAATCACCAGCATAGCAAGAATCGCTGCCAAACTTCGTATTAATGCCGTTTAAAACTGTAATTGCCATTTCTGCTTCTGCCTGATCGCGAAATCTCAGAAACGCATACGAGAGCCATTCCTTATTCTTCGTCTTTGCTCGCCATCCTTTTTTACAAATCCACAACACTTTCGGCGCCTGGATACTTTTCAAATTCAGATTCAGATTCCAAAGGAGTTGAGAAAGTCCTTTCATCGTCGCGTGTTCTTTCGGAAATCCACCGAACCAAACATCCGCGTTTGAATATGGGGGTGGCTTTTCTTCTCGCTTGCGCTTCTTTTCATGCTTCACGCAACTCGATGATGTTAATATCGGAACGTTATCGTGATTTGCTATTGTACTACTACTATCTTCTTTGCAACTATTCAAAGGATTCTTATCGCACGCGTCGAGGTGCCGAAAAACCGCGTTTCGCGACATGAAAAATCTTTCGCACAGTTGACACTGCGAGTTGGCCGAACTATTTTCTTTCGGAACAGCATTCGCATCTGGTGCATCTCTTCTCTCCTTTCTCCCGTTTTCTCCTCTTCTATCTACATCGTTTGGTTTCAAAAATCTTCTCACTTCTAATGAATCTCCTTTTTTCATCTTTTCGCAATATTCTCGAGGTATTAAAGCTAGCCCGAACGTTGGCGCGCGCTGATTCGTACCAGAACGGAAATGAGACACGACGAGAACGTCGCTCTCAACCTTCGTTGTTAATAGTTCCGGTCTTCCATTTTTTTCATCCAATACGCTCTCCAGCGTTCTTCGCAACATCTTCTCGTCTGTGAGCTTTATATCGTTGCTCTTCGGTAAATCATCTCGACGGCACCAAATAATGGTATTCCCGATGATGACATTCTTCCGCTTTTTTCTTCGAATAAAGTCTCTGACTTTTTCTCTCAACGCTTCTTCTCCAATTTCTTCATCCCAAACGGAAAACGTTTCATCGATAGGCATAATCCTATTTGCGTATTTAAACGACAGGTTCTTCTTTAGCATCCATCCCAATGGCGACGAAGTTACGAGTTTCTCGTGCGAGACGTCGAGAACGACAACGCCTTTATGCGCGGTAGCAGTAGGTATTGCCAACTCGAAGTGCCGGGGAAGGCCGACGACGATTGCATTTTCTTCTTCTTCTCTTTCTTCTTCACCTCTTTTCTCTTCAGCACGCAAACATTCTTCGAATCGTCTCAGCAGCGCTTTCTGTACCTCTGCTTGCGCACCGCTCGGATTGTTGGTGATTATTACGAGCTTCATATCGTCGTACTCTTACGAGTTGAGAAGTGAGGTAAAGGTGATTTTTAGAAAGCTGTCGAGCAAATCATTTCTCTCACGAGACGAAAAAAACGTGTCCAAAAAGGAGCTAAAAATAGGTGAATTTTTAGTTTGCGAAAACCTCTTTCTTCTCTCTTCCTTTCATTCGCGCGCGCACAGATTCAGCTCACCGCCGCGCTCATATATAATAATGGACGAACTGCTCGCATTATTAGAGGGTGATGATGCCGATGATTTACCTTATTCAAAGACATCCTCCCCGTCTTTCTCTTTTTCTCTCCGACGACTTCTGAAACACGCGAAATATTTGCGAGAGGGGTGCAAGCTCAACGACGCGACGGTTTCACGAGCCGCTTTGCGCGACTCTGAGGCGATTGAAGAGTGCTGCAAACGAGTTCGAGCGTGTAAAAGCATGAAAGACAAGAAGCATGTAACTACCTGCGGTATCGAATCTACGATGATGACGGCATCGTTATCCTCCTCCTTCGCGCGCTCCCCTATTATTAGGGGACGACAAAAAGGACATCAAAGAGAAGGAGGCAAAAATACGCGGACTAAAATCGAACAAGACGAACGGGTACAAACGAACGCGTCGACCTCTTCGTCATCGAGTAGAGCAAAGCCTTCGACAACATCATTATTGATATCATCATCAATAAAGTCCTCCTCCTCGATACGCGAACGACGTGCGCGAGATATAGAGCGAGCGAAAACTCGGCGAGAAGAACGAGAGAGGAAAGCGAAAGAGAAGAAGGAGAAGGAGGAGAAAGAAGCCAACGACAAACGAATGTTGCTCACTTCGCGAGCAAAAGAGGCGAAGAGACTAGTTCTTTCGCGAGAGAACACCACCAAAGATAGAAAGAACAAAAGCAGCGACGACATGACGGAAAAAACGAAGAAATCAAATCCATCTTCATTTCAGAGGCGTAGTCCGCGTTCGCGGCGTGAACGAAAAAGACCGTCGTACATGAATGCGGTGAGAGAAAAAGATGTCGACGCGCAAACGGTGCTCACAATTGAAGAGGTTTTGGAGGCGCTCATCGCTGCTACTGTGCGCAGTGCCTCGAACGCGGCGTGGAAACGTGCAAAGATGCTGGCGACGCAAGCAAAGGTAAAAGAGAGAGAAATACTTGCCTCGATACCAGTAAGCAACGGTGAGAGTGACTGCGGTCGTACAAAAACCGCCACCCCGGCGACAACTTCAAAGAAGGAAAAGAAACCAACTAAGCTTATAAACTTTGTCGACGTGGTAAAAGCTGCGGCAAAAGAATCTGCGCTACAGAAAAGGAACAGAGAACGTAAAGAGGAGAAAGAACGCGATCTTGCAGAAAAAAAGCGACTCGAAAAGATCGCGTTTAAGAAACAGCGCGAAAAGGCTGAACTCTTGAGAGTAAAGCTGGAAGAACTTCGCAAGGAAAAAGAAAAGTTGGAAGATGAAAAGAAGAGAGAAATGAAAGAGAAGAAAAGGATTGCAGACGAGAAGAAAGCTTGGAGAGAAGATCGTCAAAGGAGAAGAGATCAAGCTGCTCTCGAAGTAGCGAGAAATGCTAGAGAAAAAGCAGAAGTAAACGCATTTGTAGACGCTTTAGTCAACGAGATCGTGCGCGACTTTAGCAGGAAAGCTCCGGTGCTGAGAGTTCCAGTAGATATTAGGAGGAGAAATAGACGGCAACAGGATGTAACAGTATAGAACACGTGACTACTAAATTTACAACAAATCACTGATTGGCGGTCTATTAACAATTCTCTCGGCTTCTTTCGCGGTTTTTTTGAGTTGTTCGGAAACATACGGAGCGCGCGGAATTTGCGCCAAGAGTTCGGCGGTGCGTTTGAAAACTCTCGCAATATCACCCTCTTGCAAAGACGTATCGGTCTTAATCTGCGACCAACTCACCCCGCTCGCCCACTGTTCGAGTAAAGCGGCGAGGTCTTGCGAAAGGCTGAGCGGAGCGTTGTCTATACGAGATGCGTATTGAAGATCGGCAATATCTTCGAGGTCCGGAACGAAAGAGGCGAGTATCGTGTCGAGCTCTTCAGACGGCCCGTAGTACGCGTTGACAGCACGATTCGCATCTGAAGACATCGCGCCGCAAACGCCCGCGAGACTGGTGACGGAGATCGTTTCCGGCAGGGCGCTGAGTACGGTTCCTATCCAAAGTTCGTTTTCGCCTCGGAAAGCCATGCACACCTCGCCAAACGTGAGAATTTCAATTTCCTCGTCGTCGTTTTCGCTTGTCTTTCTTACTCGTACGAGCGCGTTTCGATGCTCTAAAATATCCACGACGCGCATGAAATCGTCCCATCCCGCGGCAGAATACTCGCGAATTCGTGCTTCTAACTTGCGCGTGCGCTCGCTCAGCTTATCAGACTTTGCTCTTCTTTTCTTTTGTAACTTCATCTCTCGGCGAAGCAATCCTACGTTGCTCAACTCGCCAAGATCGATCTGAATCCCCTCGATTTTTTTCCTCTGTGCTTCGAGGTAACTCGCGGTGTCCGCATCTTCTTCAAATATTGAGAAGGCATCGCACGTTCCCGGTAAGTTCGCAGCCGCGGCACTCGTCTTCGCGTTTCCGTTTGCACGGTATAACTTGCTCGAACGTCTCCAGCGAATGGATGACTCCGAAGGCGGATTGCCACACGACTCGCGAATTTCTGTGAAAGGCATGGTTTCATTCGAGGAAGCGCCGATATAACTCGTTGAGACGATTTTGTGCGCATCGAATCGATACCACATGCCATCAGCACCTAGACCAGTGAACTCCCCCAACGGAGAAGGTGCTTCTTCCGGCCTTTGTGCGCTGACGACGAGCACAGGAAGCGATCCTCGAAGTTTCCGTCTCTCGATGGTTTCGCGGGAGACTTTCTCGCCGTCCTCGTCAGGATCTTCTTCGGCAATGTAATCGATCTCAAAAATACCGTCCACGTCCACATCTTCGTTCGCAAAGAACTCTGTCACGGACTCTTCTTTCTCGACGACGAGCGATCCGTCGTCCAATAATCCAAAAGTTGTTCCTTTCACCGACGATTGCCCAACGAGATCCACTCGCCATCCTACGTCGACTGCGATCATTTTCACCCCTTCCTCTCCGAGCGTCAGCGCATCCCACACGTCTTCACGCATACTCTCCACTTTCGTTTCTTCACTTTGCGACTCTAAAAGCTCTAATAATCCTTGCTCTACGCGTAAGCGTTCTTCTAATTTTACAAATCTGTTCCATTCACTTTCGTCTATGCCATCTTGTATGATTTCGCTTTTACTTTCCTGCGCTTTCAACGCGTTGAGCTTATCCAAGAGGCGATTCAACTCTCGCATTTGACTCAAACGCGCTTTACCACCGAGATAGTTCCCGAAACTTTTCTCTACGATGCTTCGAATTTGATTCAAGGATTTATCGCCCCGTAAAAGATTCAAAACCATGCCGTAACTGATGGCGAATTGCGATTTCAAATTCTCCGGCTCGCCGGAAACCAAACTAAACGCGTCCTCCGGACCATCAAAAGGTGATTGTAAGCAAACGACGTAGCCAACGTCATCGAAACCTCTCCGGCCAGCTCTGCCTGCCATTTGAAAGAACTCGTTGGACGTGAGCGTGCGTGGACCAGTGTCGCCACGTTTACTCAGCGCGCTCATTACCGTGCACCTCGCCGGCATATTTACTCCCGCAGCTAACGTTTCGGTAGCAAAGACTACTTTCACCAATCCTCTTTGAAAAAGCGCTTCGACTAAACCTTTCCAAGCTGGTAACAACCCAGCGTGGTGGGATGCGACGCCGCATTTCAAAGGCTCAATCATTTCTTGTCGAACGGCGTCTCTGTTGGAAGCAATGAAAGCGTCAATTTCTTTCGTAATTTCAAGTTGCTCCTCGCGACTGACTAAGCAGGCGCCCGCATCGCGGCACAAATAGTCAACCGCTTGGTCGCACCCTTTCCGAGAAAAGATAAACCAAACGGCGGGAAGCATGTCTGCAGAAATCAATTGGCCTACGGCGGTTTCGACGTGAGGCACGAGCCTTCGACGCATCGACTTTTGGTCGTTATCTCGCCTGCTGTTAATATTGTTATCATAGTTGTTGTAATAACTCTCCTGTTCGCCGCCGTATCGCGCAGAACTCTCCTGAATCCCTTCCTCCGTGAATGGATACAGCTCCGCGTTCATTTTCGTACCTCTGGAGTTTAATAAATAATCTAAACCTGGCCAGTCTCTGTTTGGTTTCATGGAATAAAACCAATTCAGAGGCACCGGCCGGTAATTCGAAACTAACGTTTTGCACTGGACGCTTTTCAACTGTTCGTTTTCATTTTCTTCGGCTCTTTCGTTGTCGGCACCATTCCTTCGCACTTCTTCTATCCATCCGGATAAATCGTCCGGATTTCCAATCGTCGCAGACAAGCACAACAGCTGAATATTCGATGGACAATATATAATCGTCTCCTCCCAAACGGTCCCTCGATACGCGTCGCCTAAGTAATGGACCTCGTCGAGAATAACCACCCCTACGTCATCCAATCGCTTATCCATGTCTCCTCCAGCCGCGCTCGAATACAACATATTCCTTAAAATTTCCGTCGTCATCACCATAATTTCTGCTTTTTCCGCGTTGACTTCCACGTCGCCAGTTTTCAACCCGACTTTTCTTTTGCCAAACATCTTTTGAAACTCTCGCAGTTTTTGGTTAGAGAGAGCTTTCAGAGGGGTAGTATATATCGCTTTCTTGCCTCTCATCAAAGCGTTCATGATGGTCGTTTCGCCAATAAGTGTTTTCCCAGATCCGGTAGGAGCGCTAACGACTAAAGAGTGACCATCAATGAGCACGCGAGTGGCTTCTCGTTGGAATTCATCCAGTGGAAACTTGTAGAAACTCTCCATCTTTTCGAGTATTTTTTCCCCCTCTTCCTCTTTAGTTGATGATGGTGACGACGACGAAAGAAAAAAGCTTTCGAAATCAAAGTCGACGGCGGCTTCGTAACTGTTGCTGCTGTTGTTGTTTACGCTATCTTCATTGATATCATTTTCATAAATTGGTTCGTACTCGAATATCATCGCGTCTATTTCATTGCTATCGTTCGATGAAGAAGATGAAGAAGAAGCTCGAAGTCGAGTACAGTTGTTACTCTGAAGATGATGTTTTGAAAGTTGACGACGATAACCACGACGGAGGTCGTGATGAGAGGTGGAAGATGAGTGGTACGAAGTAGTAGTCATCGAAGATGGAATGCATCTATCACTACCAGTACTATAACTTGACGACACCCCCATTGTCATATTCCCCGTCTTCATCAATACCGCGCCCGTGTATCGTATCAACGAGTGTGATGATGATGATGATTATTCTAAAAAGTTGTACGAAAACGAGAAACGTCAAAAATCTCCCCAAAATCGCAAAAAATGTCGCGCATCGTTTCGCCAACCTGTTCTTCTTCGTTCCGCCGCGGCGCGAACGTTTGCGCATCGACGAATGTACCAGAAACAAATAACAACAACAACAAGAAGAAGAAGTTACCAACGCCACAGAAGAGAAGAGACGTGCTAATCGGTTTAAGCGGGGCATCCTTGCTTTCTCACGCTCCTTATTCTTTATCATCAATAGAACAACAACAACAACAACAACCTTTAACAGATATCGGAGAACTTGGTTTGGGATGTTGGAGTTGGGGGAACTCGTTCGTCTGGGGATACGAAGAATCTATGGACGATGAATTGCAGCGCGTTTTCAACTTAGCCGTGGACAGAGGAGTGCGCCTATTTGATAGCGCAGACTCGTACGGCAAAGACGGTCGGAGCGAGCAGCTGTTAGGTAAATTCATCAGAGAGTATCCGGGCGACGACGCGAAGAAGAACGATATCATTTTGGCGACGAAGTTTGCGCCATACCCGTGGCGAGTAACATCGAGCAGTTTCGTGAATGCGGCGAAGGAAAGTGCAAAGAGGTTCGGGAAAGAGAAGATTGATTTAGGACAGTTGCATTGGTCCACTGGGAACTATCAACCACTTCAAGAAGGCGCTCTGTGGAGCGGCATCGCAGACGCGTACGAGGAAGGGATCATAGGCGCGGTTGGATTGTCTAATTATGGTCCCAGGCAATTACAAAAGATTCACAAATATATGAGTTCAAGAGGCGTAAAGATTTCAACGCTGCAAGTGCAGTATCATCTCTTATCTCGATTCCCGGAGCTAAATGGAACAAAGGAAACGTGCGACGAGTTAGGTATAAAACTGATCGCATACAGTCCTCTTGCGCTCGGGTTGTTGACGGGGAAATATAGCGTGGAAAATCCACCGCCTGGATTGAGAGGCCAAGCTTATAAAGGCGTGCTGCCACCGTTACCGACTCTCTTGGAAATAATGAGAGAGGTTGGGGATGCGCACGGAGGAAAATCGCTTCCACAAGTCGCTCTCAATTGGTGCATGTGTAAAGACACCGTGCCGATTCCTGGAGCGAAGAACGTGCGGCAGTTGGAGGATAATCTTGGCGCATTAGGGTGGCGATTAAGTGCGGCTGAGGTTGCCGAATTGGACAAGGCTGCCGAAAAAGTAGGCGTGTCGACATCGCAAAACATCTTTCAAACAGCTTGAATTTCATTCCCTATATGATATTGCCTTCTTAAATTTTTGATTTATGAACACGCCCGTATACGACAGATTTAAAATGACAAATAGCGCACAAGATACACTAACACCACAAATCAGAACGACTAGACCCTCTATCCTCTCCGTAAAAGAAAAACAATGCATCAAATAATAAAGGAAATGTGCTCTTTCTTACGTAATTAAACACGTCTTCATTCTTCGTTCACGTTCCGTTTCTCTTGCAACCTTCTCATCACAAAACAAAAAGCGAGAACAAGAAGACAAAAACAATACCACACGAAAATGCGCGAGCGCGTGAACAAAGCGAAAGAGATCGAAGATTCGAACAGTCCCTTCACAAGTATGGACGTAGAAAGTGGCGCAACAATGATATCGAGAAACAAGCAACATCGCGGAATAAACACTATAGTCGTGCCGTGCTTGAACGGGAATGGTTTCATATTTCGCGTTCCAAAGTTTTTCCTCTGGTTGTTCAGAAGAAACGTCAACATGAAACGACGATATCTGTTGGCGCTTGTTTTAATAATCGCATTCGTCCTGTCTTCGTTCTGTGGGATCGATGGTTCAAAGTGCGCAAAGACGAAATTGAAATCGTTGATGGGTAATAGTAGACGATTCCAAGTGCACAAGCACGACGCCGCCGTCGACGCGATGTTGTTCAAAAGCGTTCGAGGGCGTAATTCTTCCTCTTTGTCTTCTTCTTTTCTTACTGAGAATGATAACGACAACAACAACAACAAAAACAACAACAACAACAATAACAATATCGCCAAACGCGTTGGTATTCCCAAACCAAGAAAACCAGACGCCGAGCGGAGATTGGAGCGACGATTTGGACAACAAAGGAAAATACCTCGGATTGTTCATCAAACGTATTGGTCTCGAGAAGGGATTCCAGACGAGTTGAGAAAGATTTCAGAAACGTGGAAATCGATAAATCCAGAGTACGAGTATAAGTTCTACGACGACAAAGCGTGTTTTAATTTTGTCGAGCACGAATTCCCGGAGTACTACGACGCGTACGTGAATTTACCAAAAAATGTCGAGCGAAGCGACTTTTTTAGAATTCTGGTCGTTTTACGGAAAGGTGGCGTGTACGCGGATATGGATGCTGGTTGCGTGAAACCCATCGATACGTTCATTTCACCGACAGATGCACTGGTTGTAGGATGGGAAAATGAATGCGCGACGGACGAGCGCGCGTATTCCAGGCATTTTGCGAGAAAGCGGCAAATCACCAACTGGGTTTTCGCCGGCGCCCCGGGTCATCCAGCGTTGAGAGAAATGGCCAATCACGTCAGAGAACATGCCAACGCACAGTTCATGAACAACACGAATAGGAATACTTTAGAAAAAACTGGACCAGGTGCGTTCACCGATGCTATAATGCACGCGTACTGGGAAGATTACAATAACGAGGACGATAAATGGACGATAAAAGTGTTGCCGCGAGTCGCTTTTGGGACGCACCCTTCCGAAAGTGACTCGGAAGACGGACTCAGTCAAAAAGAAGAGAAGAACGTTTTTGTGGCGCATTACTTTTTAGGCTCGTGGAAGAAAGATTGGGGCGCGTACGGGAGAGATGGCGTGTTGAATAAAATAAACTTGATCGCTCACTCGGTCAAAGGAACGCTGCCAGAATATCGAGAGTCGCTCGTAAAACTTGATCCTGGTTTTAAAAAAATGCAGCACCAGGACGAGAGGTCGCAATATCCAGTTACTGCTTTATTCGATCCACCTTTTGAAGTTATCGTAGGCGGTATGGTACCAGGTAGCAATGGCGACGCTTACAACAGAAGCGATACCGGGAACGGCTTCTTTCTTGACGATTTCTTGTACGATGATTTCAGTGTTTCAAGTATGAGCGCGCAGCTAACCATCCGTGGCGAATATCAACCCGGTACTTCGCTGAGAATTCGAACCTTGCCGACGAGCGTAGAAGCTGTTATAAATGTTCTAGAAAGGAACCTCCCGCTCCGCTCTCGTCTTGCGCCTTACAAGCAAGATCCCAAAGAGGAAGAGAGAGGGTTTTTAATCGATATTGGTGCCAACGTCGGATACTTTTCGCTTTGCGCGGCTACTCGAGGTCATAAAGTGCTCGCGTTTTCGTCGCTAACGACGAATTTTATTGTTTCGGATATGTTGCAGAGTGCTATTGCGCGAAATCATAACGGCGATTTGGTCAAACACATAGATGACATGTATCCCTCGTTTTCGGATGCAAAAACTTCCTGTTCGAGATTAGCGACGAGCGATGAAGAACGCGACCGATGCGAGCACACCGCATTTACCACACTAGACGATATTCTATTTCTTCACGAACGCGAGAGTGTTGGTAAGCTATTGGGTTTGAAAAAAGGTCAGCGACGACGCGTTGCGATGCGGATTTCAGCAACTCGGAGAATAGCACGACCTTTAGCTGGGAGCTTGCGATTGTTTGATAGTCCTACTCTGCGTCCAAATGTACTTTTAATAGAACTCGCCGGTGGCTGCAACGTGCACGATGAGGAAGATACGGGAAATAGTGTTGAGCGTAAGGATGATTTGCAAGGCGATGCGAGCAATCTCGAGGCACTTAACTACCTTAAGAACAAACTCGAATACGCCGAAATCTACCACGCAGGTCCCGTGTGCGACAGTTATGGATCTGATGCAATTACAAATGTCATGGAAGATGGTTCTACAGGCATTTGGTGTGAAGTTCACGACGCAGACCGTGTATTTCAAGATCTCACGACGCTTTTAAAGGAAGATGGTGCTATAGAAAATATTCTTTTTGTTCGCGCGTAGAGTAGTAAGCGACGCAAACAAGTTTTAGACTTAGTATTTAGTGGAATTAACCTGATGTACTACTGAGAACCACCACAGCGGGATATCTTTACAATCGAGACGTAAATATTGATTCTCCGGGTGAGAATGAAAAGGCTTCGTTCAGCGCAGCACCCAACTCATCGAGATCTTTCATCGTATGCATTGCGTTTATTGCCAAACGAATAACGCACTCATTATCAGGAACAGTGGGCGGACGAATCGCGGGCGCGTGAAAGCCGCGAAGCAAGAGATGCTTCGCCACGCGCAAAGCCGTCTGTTCATCACCGCAGAATATAGGCACGATGTGTGAGTCTCGGATATCAAACGCGCTTTGCACGCATCCAGATACAATTTTATTCTTTTTAACCGTCACTGCGTTATTGCTGTCATGCTTCGATCGCAAGACATCGTTGTGAAAATAATGCACATTTCTCCATAACTTATTCGCAAGATCTGGTCTTTCGAGTGCGATATCCAGAGCTTCGATTGCTGCGACAACGATTGGCGCAGGTAGCGATGTCGAGTAAATTTGTCCGCGACCTCTGGAAAGGAGAATCGATTTCATTTCTTCCGAGCAGCAAGCGAATCCACCGTGTGCACCAATCGCTTTGGACAGCGTTCCAATTGCAATATCAACATCATTTTGCGCGTCCTGCGCTTCCGCGAGCCCACCTCCAAATTCGCCGTAGACGAGTGTCGAATGCGCCTCGTCCACAATTAACAAGAACGGATAATTCTTCTTCAAAGAACCTAAACGTTTTATATTGGCAACATCTCCGTCTATGGAGAAAATTGCATCTGTGACGACAATCTTACGTTTCGCTGAGGACCTTTTCAGCCTCGCTTCCAAATCGTCGTAGTCTAGGTGTTTGAAGATTGAAACGCGCGCCTTGGCGAGTCGACATCCGTCTACGATGGACGCGTGGTTGAGCGCGTCGCTAAATATCTCAACCTCTAACGTAGAGGAGTCTACATTTGCTACTCTATCATTTAAGCTACTGTCATCATGTCTCTTTATAAATACACTTTCTGCTAACGTTTGTAGAACTGAAATGTTCGCGGCGAAACCCGTGGGAAACAACACGCAACTGCTCTTCCGTTCTAAATTTGCCAACTTCTCTTCGAGCGCTCGATGATAATTCGTGTATCCAGCTATGAGCTGGGACGCGCGATATCCCGCACCAAATTCTAAAGCGGCGCGTGCAAACGCCCGACGAACGCGAGCGTTCGAGCTCAATCCAAGATAATCGTTCGACGAAAAAAGAGTAACGACTTTGAAGGAGTCGCTTTTCGTTGAAGAATCGGTTATTGTTGTTGTTGTTGTCGATGATGTTGTTGTTATTCCTGAGCTGCTTCCATTATTAAGCCATCTCTCGTACGTTTCCTTATCTACTCGAGCGCGCACGGAATCAACCGAAACTGTTGGTACATCGCTTATGTTACTCTTGCTCGCATCTCTTCCTGTATCGTAAAACTCTTCAACACCTAATTTGGTTTTTAACGAAAGTGGTTTCAAGTCTCGTAACAACCCTCGAGATTTAAGATGAGACAGAGTCTCTTTCATCCATATCGTCCAAGGTTCTGATACAAACGCCACATATGGAGAGGAGGAGGAGGAGGAGGAAGTATTAGACCGAAAAGGAGGAAGAGGAGGAGGAGGAGGAGGAGGAGAAGTCATAATTTATTGTGGCGTGCAAGTGACTGCGAGTGGATTTTTTCCTCTCTTAACTCTTTTTGTCTTTTTGCTCCTGCTTCAAATTTGCACACACACGTCAAAACATCAAAACGTGAACAAAAACGGGTTGGAAAGAAGAAGAAGAAGAAGAAGAAGAAGAATGGTGATGGCCGATGACACAGTAAACACAGACTTTGTTGCTCCATCGACATCAGCGAAGCGTCCCGCGTCCCCTACTACGGATAATCTTCAACAACAACAAACCGGTGACGCGAGTAGAAATAAAAAACAACACACCAAAAACGAAGAAGAAGAAGAAGATTTCAAAAATCAGACGATAATCCGCCGGCTCGTTGAGAACTCAATCGGTAACATTCTCGTACAAAATGGAGAGGGAAAAGAACAAAAAACGAATATTATCGCGCCGCACGTGAAGGAAGGCTCCAGAATTGAAATTCGTTGGGTGATTCAGAATACGCTTTCAGACGAGGAAAATGTAGTAAAAACGAACAGCGAGACGAAAAGAATAAAAGAAGAGATTGTCTGGTGGGGCGCCACGGTCACAAAGCGAAGAGAAGAAGACAATACCGCCACCAACAGTAAGAAAGACGTGTGTGATATCCTTTACGACGCTCGAACGGAAGAATTTCCAGCGGAAGCGGGTAAAATTGTGTTAATGTCCGAACACGAGTGCTCGGACGGCGACGACCCGAGTATGAAATTTTATTGGAGAAAGGAAGGCGATTTCGCTTTTTACGTAGAGGATGAAGGAGAGGATGATGTGGATGAAGAAATGACGATGCAAGACGTGCTCGAGTATCAGACGAAAATTGACGGAGATACCGGAGATGGAGATACATTAGCGAACGCGAGCGAAAAGGCGTTTGGGACGTTGCCGATGGACCAACAACTCAGATTAGCTACTGGGTTCGCGCAGATGAAAGGGAAGTTAATGGAGAAATTACGTGAGATTTCGGAAAGGAACGGTGCTGGATACACGGTGACAAAGGATGACATGGAGCGCATAATGTTGGAGTTGAGAAACGAATCGTAATTTGAGACGTTGCACGACGTGGGGTAAAAATATTAGGTACATCATACTCTTTGTCTTGCGCTTTAAAATCTACGTCTGTTCCCATTCTTTGAAGCGCCGCCTTGGGCTCTTCGTTTGTTTTTAACAATAAGACCACCTTGGCCGCCGGATTTGAAGTCACTTTCTTGCTTTTCGAGGAATGATAACACTTCTTTGTGTTTTGCGTCTCTTTCCTCGGCTTCTGCAGCTTTTCTTGCTCGCGCGCGTGATGCATAAACTGGTTATCTTTGCGAAGCTCACGCACGGTTCCTCTCGCTTCTTTTCGCAACTCTTTCTTGAGCTTTCTGTTTTCCGCACGTTCTCTATTCGGATCGTAATCGCGTCCTTTCTGAAAGCCATCTTCTTCGTACATTGGATTGAACTGTTTAATAGCTTCAACCGACTTCGTGTGCCAAGCGAGCGAGAGGCGAACGCTACTTTTCTTCGTCTCGCAAATTTCGTTATGCATCGTTTCGCACATTTTCAAAATGCCGTCGTACACCGCACCGTCTTTTTTCCCGAACGTTTTTAACGAACGCATTAATCTGTTCAGCGCGACTTGCACTTTCTGCAACATTTCAGGCGCGCATGCTACTTTTTGGACGGGTTTGATGAGATTTCCGAGCGTCGAAATCGCATATCGAAGCATTGCCACGCGTTCCTGGGCAGCTGATTCTGCCGCTGCTTTTGTTTTCTTTCGATGTCGTGACGACAACAACTTCGCCAGAGACAGCACTTCAATCGTCTCTGAGGATGACTTTTTCCCGTTCCCTGTGTGTGCAAAGGGCCGCAACCATGATCCACCACACTGCTCTTGAAGATGCATAGGTAATCCTTCGTTCCATGTTTGTTTGCACTTCTCATTCTCAGCTGAGGCGTGGACCATAGCAGTGAGTAAATTGAGAGCCTCTGGAAAAATGCGCATGGCAGGAACGACGTACGCGCTCGCGAGAGCACATAAAACCACCGCACAATTTGCGTCGTTGGTTGATCGAACGGCGCAATGTGAGAGCACGTTTCCTATGTACAACGACGCCGGCGTAGTGACGGCGTGCTGCTTATCCGTAGAACTGAAGATATCCGCAAATAATCCAAGAAGTAATATTGTCCTCGCCGGCGGTAAACCAGTTTCGCCCAATCGCAAAGCTTTTTGCAACCTCTTGCCCATCTTTTCAATGCGCGCTTTCGCTGCAGTGGCGGCATAAAACGGAACTTGCGTTGCGATTTCAGAAATGTGCTTTGTGATAACATTCAAATCTGCGACTGGCAAATTATCTTTGCCGCATAACGTTTCAAAACGTTGAAGTAAAAGTCCGAGAAGCATTTGAATTTTTCGTCTATTTTCAGTCGCTAAAGTTGGTGCGTTGCACACACGCATGCGAGTAAGCACAATCGAAACTTCATCAGAAGTGTACTTAGTTAAGAGAGTTTCGAATGCTTCAAACGTTTCGGGAACATCAAACGTATACGGGATTTCTGACGAGCCTGCTTCCATTGCTTCTTCAGCGCGAAGAAGATCATCTCGAGCTTTGGCATCCTTCTTCTTTTTTATTTCTTTGGATTTTTTCAGGGCATTGTCGTCGTCATCGTCATCATCGCTGACTTCTTTTGAATCATCATCGAAAGGAATTTCTCTATTCATGATATCATCGTCATCGTCATCGTCATCGTCATCGTCGTCGTCTCCGTCGTCGCTTCCTGTGCCCTCATGAATCTTTGCACTCTTCTCTACTTTCTTCTTGACTTCTACTCCATCGTTGAGAATCCCGAGTTCCCTTAACCGATTTTTACCTTTTTCTAGTTTCTCATCCATCTTGTTCGCTTCTTTGCGGAACTTTCCAGTCTCATCTAAATCATCGACGTCGTCGTCGTCACTTTCGTCTGAATCTTCGTCGTCGTCTTCATCTTCGTCTTCGTCTTCCTCAAAAATTTCATCGTCGTCTTCGCCGAGCTCAAAATCGTCATCGAGATCTTCACCGCCTACTCTCGCTGTCGAAAGTTGACCACAACTTTCTCCATTCTCTTTTTCTAATTTGCGCGCTTTGTGTCTTCTCAAGGCGTACCCTCCTAAGGGTGCATCCTCGTCCTCGCCGTTCCTTCTCTCGTCGTCCTCGTCGTCCTCCGAGAGATCTCCTCGCATACGCTTCAATCTTGCGCGTTCAGCTTCCTCGAGCTGTCGCTTTTGTCTCGCTTCGATTTGCTCTGATGTCTTTTCCCTTTCCGCGGCATGAGCTCTCGCATCTAAAGCTAATGATTTCGCAATCTTATCGTAATCACTTTTCGTATCGTCTTCTTTCGGTAATCCCGATTGCAAAATGTTCAAGGAAGTATTTTTGTTTGTTGGTTTCAAATGACCGACTGCTTTTCGCAGCGCGCCTTGTAACAAACCGCCTTGACTGATGACTCTAAAATCCGCGTCGAGTTTATCCAAAAGTTCTTCATCGTCGTCGCGTTGTTTTGCTTTCTCGGCTTTATACATTTTACTCTTCGCGATGAGTTCGTCCATGACTTCCTTTTTCGTTTTTCTTCTCTCCATACCTGTATCTTCGTCGCCGTTTTTATCGCCGTCGTCGTCATCGTCATCGCCATCCTCGGCTGTGCTCTTTCTTTCTTTCCGTCGAAATCCACCGGTATTATCATCATCATCACGTCCATTTTTGTTGTCATCAAAATCGCCTCCACCAAAATGCATTCTTCGCGTCATTTCTTCGTTCATCAATCGTCTCGTGCCGTCCTCGTCGTCAGAATCCGAATCGAACTTTGCGTTTGCTATTCTCCTTTCATTCAGAGGTTTACCGAGATGCGTCAACGACATCAAATTTCCCTTATTGATACTGTCGCCATTGTCCTCGTCTTCATCGTCGTCGTTCTCGTTTCCTTCGAGCGAATACGTATTCTTTCGCTTCTTTCTCAGTTGTCCCAATCGCGCTCGCGCCAAGCGTCCGATTGACTTTTCCTCCTGCGTCAAGTTGTTGTCCAACTCTCCGAACCGTAAATCTACGAAAGCATTCGCTTTTCCGCTCAATTTGTGTTCCACTAACAAAGTTCTCTCCCGTCGTTCGAATCCTTCCCTTCTCGCTTTCAAAACGTTCCCGCTTTTTCCTTTGATTTTCCGTCCTAAAATCTCGAATTTTTGCTTTGAACTTTTTCTATCGAAAACGGAAGCGTTGTCTTCGGCTTTTTTGTTGTTTTCCCAATCGCTCGCTCCTGCTCCTCCTCCGCCGGTTTCGAAATGCTTGTACTTCTTCACGCGAGGGTTGGACGGTTTCGACGGTTTCTTCTTCTTTTTCGCCATGGTATTTATTCCGACGAATCAAGCGTCGAAGTAGAAGAAAAGGGTTGTCGTGTGTTTCTCGAGTCTGCCGAATGGAAGGAGTTTCCGAATACACAACCAGGTCGTCCAAATGTGGAAGCGCCGCTCGCTCTTTTGTTGTTGTTGTTGTTGTTTGTGGTAGTACTTCTTACGACGGTGCGGTTTTCTTCTATAATATACACCACGAGGTGGAGGAGGAGGAGGAGAAGAAATAGAAGTAGAAGAAGAAGGAGGAAGTTAAGTGCGCGTGATATTGGCAGAAAGAGAAGCAGCTCTCGCTTTTTTTATGGCGGCTGTATGACTTCACTGCTCCATTTTTTTCCTCGCTCTCCAGAAGAAGAAGAAGAAGAAGAACCAAGCATACAATCACTCGACATTGAGAAACATCGCACGCATTCGTTAACGCAAGCAATGAAGAAGCGCGGAAGAAGTGCAGACGGGCGCGAGAAGAACAAAAACGACGAAGATGAAGAGGCGTTTCCTCGCGGGAATTTCGTCGACGATGAAAGAGACGAAGAACACGAAGAAGAAAACGAGCGATCTCGTCGCGCTTCACGAACGAAGACAACCACCACTGCGACGGAGCGATTCGCGGCTATATCCAAAGATTCGTCTTTGAGTTTGAAAGGTAGAAAAGCTGGAGGTAAAGGAAGTAGCGGTAAATACATCGAAGCTTTGAAGTGGAAGACGTTACGCAGAGGCGTCAAGTTGCTCGGAATTGTTTCTCACGTATCGAATAAAGGATTAATCGTCTCATTACAGAACGGATTGAAAGGAACGGTGTCGAAATCAGAAGCCTCGGATGCTTTTTATATTACTAACAAGGATAGAGTCAAGAGAAAAAGTAAGAAGAAGCCGTCTTCGTATTCCTCGTCTGAAGAGGAATTCAGTAGTAGCAGCAGCAGCAGCGAGGAAAGTAGCGGAGAGGAAGAGGAAGAGGAAGATGGAGGCAAAAAAGCAAAGATTGGTTTGGAGTCTCTATTTCACGTCGGGCAAATCGTGCGATGCGCGGTTGTAAACCTCGACGAGGGGAAAACCGGTGGGAAACGGATTGAGTTGACTCTGCGTCTCTCGCAAGTGTGCGCGGGATTGGATAAAGAGTGCTTAACTGAAGGCGCGGCGATACCAGCAGTAGTCACTTCCGTGGAAGATCACGGATACATCGTCGAATTCGGTATTGATGGTTCTACCGGTTTTTTGTCGCGCGATAGCGCAGGGGATGAGCACGATTCGCTTCTCACCGGTCAGCTCATAGAAGTTGTCATCGCGTTGACGCCAAAAGCGAAAAAGGATATCAATAACAACAAGAAGAAGAACGGAAGAGCGAGTAAACTTGGCGAGAGTAACGTGTATAAAGTCAGCGCAGACACGAAACGGTGCTCAAGCGCAATTGCGCTCGAAAATAAATCGACGTTGATATCTACAATTCTTCCCGGGATGTTGGTAAAAGCGCGCGTGAAGTCTGTTCTCGAAGATGGCATTTCTGTCTCGTTTATGACGTATTTTTCGGGAACAATTGACTGCTTTCACATCGCAGCCGAAGATACGACATCGTTTAAAGAAGGACAGAAGTTACGTTCGCGCGTGATTTTTGTAGATGCTCAAAATAAACGCGTCGGTTTATCTCTTCAACCGCACTTGCTTGAGGCACGCTCGCCGGCAAGCATTCTTCCATCGACCGGGTCAATCTTCGAAAACGCCATGATAAACCGAGTAGATCCAAATGTCGGAGTATCGCTTCAAATCAGCCAAGGTGGAAAGACTAGAAGCGTCGCTGGATACGCGCACGTTTCGCATCTTTCCGACGATCACGTAGAAAAAATAGAAAAGAAGTACAAAGTAGGAAAACAAGTCAAAGTTCGAGTGATTGGACATCGATTGTTAGACGCCGTCGCCAACGTCAGTTTAAAGAGATCTGTTTTGGAGCAACCCTTCTTCAGTCTGGAAGAGCTAGTTCCTGGGATGATTGTCAAGGGTGAAGTTTTAGCGACAGAACATTTTGGAGCCATCGTAAAACTTGCCGAAGGTGTCAAAGCTCTTTGTCCACCGATTCATGTGTCCGATATCGTCGGACGAACGACGTCATCTAAAGTTACTCCTGGCGCAATCTTGAAGTTTCGAGTCATCAGCGTGGACCGATCCAGACACAGAGCTATCGTTACTCATAAGCGTGCGTTGATAAAGTCGGAATTACCGGTGTTGAAAACGATCGAGGATGCGATTCCTGGACGAACGACGCACGGCATAATTTCAGGCGTTGTCGATTACGGCGTTTTCGTCACACTATATGGAAACTTGAAGGGATTAGCAGGATCGCAAGATCTCGGGTTGGCTGAAGGTCAGAGTATTGCAGACGCCTATGCGGTTGGTCAAGTTATTCGAACGACAATCGTTTCTGCGGATCGAGGAGAAAACAAACTGAGACTTTCGCTAGGCGGCGGCGGCGGCAACGAAGACGACAATGCTGCCGAAGGAGCGGAAGCAACGGTTGGTGCTGCTGCTGCTGCTGCTGCTGCTATCTCTTTGTCGACGGACGCAGTACCAATCGGTAAAGTTTTTGCATCTGCGACTATCACTAAAATAGTCCAAGGCTCGAGCATTATTGAGGTGACTTCGAGTACAGAAGAGGGATCGTTTCAAGGACTCGTCGCGTTTCAGCACCTATCCGATAACCCCGTCACGGCTCTGAGCATGGCATCAACTTTAAAAGTCGGGGAAGTTTTACCTGGAGCTTTCGTGGTTATCGAAAGAAAGCCAAAAAGAGTTGTCATGAGTCGGAAACTTTCGATTATAGAGGCGGTAACAAGTTCAAGTCTACCCGATAGAGCAGATAAGGTAAAGGCTGGAAAGATATATCCAGGGTACGTCGCCTCAACATCATCGACGGGCGTATTCGTGCGATTTTTAGGTTCTCTCACCGGGTTAGCGCCTCCCTCGCAAATACCTGACGGATGTAACGCCACAGATTCGTTCTTTGTCGGTCAAACTGTACAAGCTATGGTCCTTTCGGTGGATGTTGAATGCGTTCCGCCGCGGCTTTCGCTTTCACTTCGGTTGCAAACAACCGCGCAACCTTTATCAGATGCGCCTTTGATTCGCTCATTCTTTGCGGACCTCGAGTTCTTAGATTTCAAAGTTGCTCAAGATCCCAAGGAGGCAGAGACTTTGTTATCTGAAAAAACAGTACGCATGTTTGAACCTGGATGTGATATCGAAGGCTCGATCAACGAAACGAAGGATTACGGCGTTTTGATCGATATCGATGAAGATGAGAATGCAGTTGGGTTGGTTTCTCCGCATCAAGTGCCGGAAAGCGTAGAAATAGAAGAATTTACCCCCGAGACTCGTTTATCTGGAAGAGTGTTAGACGTTTCTAGACGCGAAGGTGTTATTGATATCGGTAAAGTGAGCGTGGTGACCGAGAAGAATTTATCGAAGAAAAAGAAGAAGAAAGTAAAATCCGCCTCCGCAGCGCTGAAGAAATTGAAAGTAGGTGAGGCAACAGAAGCTATCGTAGAGCTTATTAAAGCTCAGTATGTCATTTTATCTCTTCCAAAGTATTCTGACGCTATTGGATATGCTCCCGTTCACTACTGTAACGTGCGTTTAAACGACGCTTCAGAACGGTTTGAGGTCAATCAGAGAGTGAATGTGGTAATTGCGCAGGTTCCTTCCGCATCTTCTCCTGACGATGTTAAAGGTGACGAGTTCTACAGCAACCGACTTTTACTCACCGTCCCGTACGTGGACACTAATAAATCGAATAGCGGTCCAAAGGTTGGGACTAAATTCCAAGGTGTCGTTTCGGAACTTCAGCCACTCCAAGCGCTTGTTTCGCTTCCAAACAGTAAAAAAGGACGCATTCACATCACCGAGACTGGCGCTTTCGCGAAATCGAAGTTTCCGCTGGAAGAATTATCGCTCGGTTTGACTGTGAACGTTGCTGTTCTTGGCATGGCAGGTGATCGAGGTGGGCTACTAGATCTCACTCTCAGGAGCAGCGCAGACGAAGACAAAGACGACGAAAATGTGAACAAGAATGCAAAGAATGGTAATGACGACTTTGATGCAACAGCATCATTGAAAAGACCAACTCTACAAACGCTCGAAGTGGGTCAATCAATCCATGCGTACGTCATTTCGGTATTGCCAGACGGTGTTAAAGTGTGCATTCGACCGGAAATAACGGCTTTTGTTCCTCTGATTGAGACTGCGAGCTCGATCAAAGAGCTTAAAAAACCACTCGAGAAGAGATTTTCAAAGGGAGAAAAGATTAAAGCAACAATCGTCAACGTCAACGTTTCTAAGAAGCACGTCGACGTTTCTTTCCGGGATCAAAACTCTGTCAGCGTCGGCGCAAAAGTCTTTGGTATCATTTCGCGATTTAATAAAGGTACTTCTATGATGGTGAGGCTTGGCGCACACGTCACGGGACGGGTTTTCTTAACCGACGTATCCGACGAGTTTCAAGAAAAGCCATTTTCCGAAATGAAGGTTGGCAATGTCGTAGAAGTTCGCGTGGTTTCGATGAAATCGAGCGGAGAAGTCGATCTTTCAATGCGACCGTCTTTGTTGAGTAAATCTGGAGAAAAGAAAAAGAAGGTGGCGAATCCCGAGATTAACGACGCCAAGAACCTTGAAGTAGGGAAGGAAGTTTCTGGATACGTCAAATCTGTCGGCAAATCTGGATGCTTCGTTGCGCTTTCGCGTAATGTGGACGCGCTGATAAAGCTCACCAACCTCGCGGATGGCTTCGTCGTAAAACCATCGGTTGAATTCCCAACTGGACGATTGATTCGCGGACGCATCTTGTCCGCCGATGCGAAAACAAATCGAGTCGAGATGTCGCTGCGCGCTTCACAATCCGATTCTAAAACGCCAAACAAAGAAGCAGTCGCATCGTTGAAAGTTGGTGATGTGGTCATGGGAACTGTACGTAGCGTGCAATCTTACGGCGTATTTGTCACTTTAGACGAGTCTGGTATCTCTGGTTTATGTCACATTTCAATGTTTGCGGATATGCATGTGAAGGATGATTTGGCCAACCATGTCCGAGCCGGAGAAAGAGTTCGCGCCAAAATTATGAAAGTAGATTACGAGACGAGTAAAGTTTCTCTTGGCATCAAAGCTTCTGTTTTTGGAGACGACGATGACGACATTGATAACGGTGCACAACGCGAGGGTGATTCAGAAGACGAAGATGAAATGCACGATGATCTTTTACTTTCTGACGACGATGACGAAGACACTACTAATAATAAAGCTGCTAAAATGGACTTGGACGAGCCAGAAGAGGAGGTTGAGAATTTATCCGAGAAAGAGGAAGGCAGGGCAGAAGAATCTGAAAGCGACGAGGAGAACAATGAGGATGATGACGACGACGAAGACGAAGACGATGACGATGACGATGATGGCGAAGACAACGAAGACGAAAATGACGACAACAACACCGCGACTGAGAAGGAAGAAGATGTTGATTTCGCCTGGGACGAGGAGGAGAAGGAACAAAAACAAAAACTCAACGCGATGAAACGAAGTCGAGAGGAATCCACTCATCTCGAGGAGGGAGAAAATGCCAATAAACTTTCGAAACGCGCGAAGCGTCGCAAAGCTCGTGAGGTTGAGATGGAAATCTTGAGACAAGAGCAACAGTTGCGCGACGAAGGTCGTCTTCCTGAAAGTGCGTCCGAGTACGAAAAGTTGATCTTAGCGTCACCGCTTTCCTCCTTTCTTTGGATTCAATACGTCGCGTTCCAAGTGAGCGTCGGTGCGTACGAGGACGCGCGAGCAGTCGCTGAACGCGCATTAGAGGCAATTCCGGCGCAAGAAGAAGACGAGCGAATGAACATTTGGATCGCTTATTTGAATTTAGAGAACTCGCACGGGTTGCCGAATCCAAAAGAGGCTGTCTCGAGACTATTCAAGCGCGCCGTGAATTTAGCCGATCCAAAGAAACTGTACCTCGTCTTGGTAGACATGTACACGCGCGCGGAACAAATAGAAATTCTTGAAGAAACGCTTAAATTGATCGTGAAGAAGTTTCGCTCGAGTTGTAAAGTATGGCTGACGTACATTCGTCACGTTACGCTCAAAGGCGATGCGGAAGGTTCTAGAAAACTGCTCGACCGCGCGACGACTTCTTTACCAAAACGCAAACACATCAAACTTTTAGTCAAAGTTGCTTTGTTGGAGATGAAAGAAGGAGACCCCGAGCGCGGACGCACAATGTTCGAAGGTATTCTGCGCAATTATCCGAAGAGAACGGACATTTGGTCCGTATATATCGATCAAGAGATTAAGCAAAACATCCCGGAAAGGATTCGAGCTTTGTTTGAACGCGCCACGCACTTGGAGCTGAACGCGCGAAGCATGAAATTTTTGTTCAAGAGGTACTTAGAGTACGAGAGGTCTCATGGGAACACGGAACGAATGACGTACGTGAAGGCGAGAGCGATGGAGTACGTCGAGAGGACGCTGAATAATAATAACGATGAATAAGAAGAAAAGAATGCTCTCACTACCTCCATACCACGGTACCAGCAAACCTTACGCTCGTTTTTTTGTGCTGGCAAGTCATAGTTGAGTTGTAATAAAACTCGTTGTGCTTGGAAATTTGCTTCATTTCCTGCTCTCTCTCTCTCTTCCGTCTCCCTCTCCTTTTCTAATTTGCATGTTCTGCGTCGAAGCGTCGCTCATTGCGACGACAACGACAACGAATCGGTACAAAATGCCTTCATCGCTCCTTCGTTCGCTACGTCGCGGATATCGCGTCGGTGGTTGTTTCAGTGGAAGAGGAGAAAACGTTCATAGTGTTGTACCTAAAAATTCTGCAACGTCGGCGCTTTTGCTTCTTCTCGACTCAAATTGTCGAGGACAACAAAAAAGGTGTATGAACCGAAGAACGACGATAGCTGCGGCGTCATCGACGCTCGACGCCGACCGTGAAGGCAAAGAAGGAGACGAAGTTCAACGCGGTAAGCAGCCGTCTGTTGGCCGTCCTCGGGAGAATAAAAATAATAGCAATAGCACTAACAACAACAACAACAACAACACCGAGAGCGTGTTTGGGACCGTCGTGACTGCGCAAGCCAACTACTTCCGAGTCGTCGTGAACCGACGACAGATTCCTTCGAAAGAGTTGAACCGCGTGCGCGAACAGTTCGACGCCGCGCGAAAAAGAGCCGAGGAGGCGAAAGCGATGCACGACGTGGAACTTTTGGGCGAGAAACTCCGGAAAATTATCGATATCAACGAAGAAGAAGGAGGAGGAGGAGGAGAAGAAGAAGAAGAAGGAAAAGAAGACAACGTCGAGTTGTTGTGTAACTGTCGAGCGCTTTTGAAAAAGATGAAGCAAAAAGTTTTAGTCGGCGATATCGTCACTTTAGACGCTGAAAAATCTGGGATCGATTGGGTGCAAGGTTCTGGAACGATTTACGACATCGAGAAGAGGAAGAACGAAGGCGGAAACAACTTAGCGATCGCGAACGTCGACGTGACGCTGTTGACGTTTTCGTTGTCGCAGCCGCCGTTGGAAGAGAAGCAGTTGACGCGTTTTTTAGTCGCGTTTGAATACGCGCGCGTGCCGTTTCATTTGGTATTCAACAAGAAAGATTTGATAGAGGAAGAGAGAGTAGAAGAATGGCGAGAGAAGATGCGAAGGTGGGGATACGATCCGAAGTTTGTCTCCGTCGCGACTGGGGATGGTATCGATGAGATCGTGAAAGTTATAGGAAGCGGGAAGACCGTCGCCTTGGCTGGACCTTCGGGGGTTGGGAAATCGAGTTTGATAAATCGCCTTCGCGCGACGAGCGCTTTGGAATCGGCGCTTTCAGTCGAAAAGAGACAACAAAACGATTACGATGAAGATAGAAATAGGAAGGATTCATCCGAAGAAGGCGAGGAGGGGAAGATTACTTTTGTGACGGATTTGGACGTAGAAGGCGGCGGCGGCGGGAAACTAAAGAAAGGCTCGAGATCGGTGGAAAACGAAAAAGCGCGAGAGATTTTAGAATCGGCAGATTTGCAATCGGTGAAACAAGTATCGGCTCGAAGTGGGAGAGGAAAACACACGACTCGACACGTTAGTTTACTTCGCATGAAAGGTGGTAATTTACTCGCCGATACGCCCGGGTTTGGGTATCCGTCTTTAGAGAGTATGGTTGTTAAAGATGTGGCGCTCTGCTTCCCGGAGATTCGAGACGCGATTCAGCGAGCCAAGGAAGAGCGAGATGCACGATGCGCGTTTACCGATTGTACGCACGTCCACGAGCCAGGATGTGTAGTTGGTGATTCAAATTGGACTCAAGAACGATTAGATTTATACATGGAGTTGTTAGAAGAAGTGAAGAAACTTGCGGTAAAAGAGAAAGAGGCGGCGTATAAAAGAGAGACGCACGTGCGAATGAAACAAGCTGCCGGAGGGGCAGATAGAGTAGAGGCAAAACTAGAAACAAAAAGCCATCGAAGGGTAAACAGAAGGACCCATCGCATGGCCACGCGAGACGAGCTTTTAATGAACGAGGAGGAGGAAGAGGAAATAGACGAGGAATTAAACGAGAAATGAAACGAGGAATAAAAAATTTTCTTTATTCGCGCGGGGCCATCAACGATCAAAGGAAGAGTTGTCACGTTTTATTTTTCAATATAACACAATGAAAGGCTAAACTTCTCAATACCTGTGCTTGATGTCAGGAAAGATAGTATTATTCGATTTACCGCGCCGGTAAATGCAAATTTTGAATATGGTGTATAATATTATGCGTTGTTGTTATCGCGAAGACCAGAAGCCTGACTTTTTCTCCTCCTCTTCCTTGCTGCTAGTGTCGTTGTTTGTGGTGGTGGTGGTGGTCGTCGTCGTATCGACGTCGTACGAGCGTCCGTCCCCGATCGCTCGGGCCAGTTGCATCTGCGCCGATGCCAACTCTTCTCTCGCGATTAATAACTCTTCCAACGCGGACTTTGTCATTTGTTGTTGCTTCGATAACTCCTTCGCGTACAAAACCTTCTCCTTTTGCGTCTCGATCAACTTGGCGGCCAACAACGTTTGGTTCGTTCTCGTCAACTGCGTCGGGCCTCCGTTGAAGCAGTCCTCGACTAAATACGTCGCGTTTTTCGGTAAATCGTTCGCTTCTGGCAACACGAGCAAGTTGTTCGCCCCTTCTTGCCACCTCGTCCCAAATATCGAACGCACGAGATATTTGTAGAAAAAAATTCCACCCGGTTGCAAATCCACCTCGCAACTCCAATGTCCGCCTTCTTTGTAGTGCATTGGGATTGCTTTCGCTTCGTCCCAAGCGCCTAACTTCTTGTGAGAACCTAACACGAACAAATTCTCACCCCATTTCGTATCGTATTGAACGCTAAAGTTCACCGGGGTCGATTTTGTTCGAGAACCAATCATATCCAACGCGTCTTTGGAGTACGGGTCGACTTTTAAAATGCTCTGATCGATGGAAATGACGTTGTTATTCACGCTCGAGGAGGACGTTAACTTTTGATCAGCCGCGGAAATAGACTTCAACGCGTTCATTTTCCCTTCCGAGGAGACCATTTTCATGAATTGATCTTTATTGTCATCGTAGTCTTGCGTCGAAGCGTTGATTTTCAAATCTCCTCTCCTCGTTCTTCTCGACGGAAAGGTGGATTGATTTGAACGAGGAGGACGACTGGGAGCCACAGAAATTTTGTTCGAAGAAGGAGAAAACGTCCTCGTTCTCGTCGTCGTCGTCGTCGTTCTCGTCGTCGTCGTTTTCATGAGGACAGAAGAAGATGAAGAGCACGCAATGTGTCGAGGACAGGTGGTCATTTTGATTTTCTCGCGTGCGGAGTGCGCGTGTTTTTGGAGAGGGGCGAACGAACGAGAGGCCTAGAGAAGACCGCTGATGGATTTTTTCGTCTCTCAATCTTCTTCAAAACTCTTCCGTCTTTTCAAAATTTTGGCGGGAAAAAAATTTTGCTTTTCACAGGCAGGTGACAAGGAAACAAACAAACGAGAAACATGACGAGGACAACGACGAGGAAAGCAAACGGCGGCGGCGATACTGTGAAATATTCAATCATCGTTCCGACGTACAACGAACAGCTAAACATCGCCATGCTTCTCGCCCTCATCGTCGAAGCGATGGAGGAGGGAACAAAAAGGAAGGAAGGAAGAAAAATATCCCCGTCGTCGTCAACTCCGTCGTACGAAGTCATCGTCGTGGACGACAACTCGCAAGACCAAACGCAACAAACCATTCAAAAGTTACAAAAGATTGAAAAATATCGGGACGTTTTGCGTCTGAAACCGAGGAAAGGGAAATTAGGTTTAGGATCGGCATATATTCACGGTTTACAGTTTGCGAGAGGTGAGTTTGTGATTCTCATGGATGCGGATTTGTCGCACAATCCGAAAGCGATTCCTGAATTTATACGAAAACAAGAGGAGGGAGACTACGACGTCGTCACCGGGACGAGATATTTAGCGTCGTCGTCGTCGTCATTATCAATATCATCTAGAATAACGAATAGCAGTAGCAGTACTAAATCAAGTCGTAAAAGCAAAATCAAAGAGCAGGAGTGCGGAGTGTACGGTTGGGATACGAGGAGAAAGTTGACTTCCCGAGTCGCAAACTATTTAGCGCACGTGTTGTTGAACCCGGGCGTGTCCGATTTGACTGGATCTTTCCGATTGTACCGGAAAACGACTTTTCAGGCGCTTGTGAGCTCGATGCAGTCCGTGGGGTACGTTTTCCAGATGGAAATTATAGTTCGAGCGAAAAGAGGAGGCTTTAAAGTTGCCGAAGTCCCGATTTCTTTCGTGGACAGAGTGTACGGAAGTTCCAAGTTAGGCGCGAGCGAAATCATAGGATACCTCAAAGGATTAGTCAGTTTGTTTATGAGAGTTTAGTTTAAAATGTCGCCGCTAACACAGCGCTATTAACACTTTTCAAATAAATAGTGGCTGACGAACCATTCGTTCCCGTCTGAATAGTTGAACAACTCCGAACACGACAGGAAAAACAGTCTCCAATACACGTACCATTTCGTCGTTAGATCTTTACCGTACGTTTGAGCGATAATTGGTTCGACTGCTTTTCTGTTCGTATCAAATTTTCTCAACCAGTCCTCGCACGTCTTACTGTAGTGCTTACCGTTTACTCGCCACTGCGTTTTCAAATGCAACTTATTCGTCGTGAAATACGCAAACATGCGTTCGCTCGGCATCGTTCCGCCGGAAAAGAAATATTTACTCATCCAATCCGACTCGTTCTCGGCGATAAAGTGGAACGGATACGTTTTGTGCGCGAAAATGTGTAAAAACATCTTCGCTTCTCCGCCGGATTTCAGCCACTGTTCGCATCGACCAAACAACACCTCGTAATTCTTCATGTGCTCAAAACATTCTATGGATACGATTCTATCGTACGAATTTTTCCCTAAAGGTGGCTTGAAAACGTTCAAATCTTGCGTAATGATTTGCAAGTTTGTAATATTTCTCTCTCGAGCGCGCAAGTCGATGAACTCTTTCTGCGTCTTACTATTTGACACGGCGGTTATTCGCGAGTTTGGATATTTTTCCGCCAAGAAGAGCGATAAAGAACCCCATCCGCAACCTAACTCTAAAACCTCCTGACCGTCTTTAAACTCGCCCCGTTCGCAATAAAGCTCCATCATCTTCACCTCGGCTTCGTTTAAAGTCCTCCTCGACGTCGACGACAACTCGTACAAACAGCAACTATATTTGAGCTTTGAGCCGAGACAGTGCAAATACAACTCCGTCGGGACTTCGTAGTGTTGCTCGTTCGCTAAATTCGTCTCTACCGCCACGGCTTTGGTTTTTAATCCTCGGATGAAATCCATTTCATACTGCAACTCATCTTCGTTCGATTTAAAGCGTCCTAAACATTTCGTTCGCAAGTTGTACCGAATGCCGGCCCGAAGAATGAAATCGGGAACCAAATTCTTCTCGACCAAGTATTCGAGAAAGATGCGATAGAAGATTTGAAACAGAGCGAGACGGAGCGATTGAAGGACGGAGATGGTGGCGCTTTTTTTCGTCCCCGTTGTTGTTGTTGTTGTTGTTGTTGTTGTTGTTGTTGTTG
>Ga0115557_1000395_pt1 | contig 30129 bp, 35 predicted proteins | sample COGITO_mtgs_1104_FD_87280 | JGI IMG/M metagenome (GOLD analysis project Ga0115557, IMG submission 87280) | Pelagic marine microbial communities from North Sea - COGITO_mtgs_110421 | ecosystem: Environmental > Aquatic > Marine > Epipelagic | place: Germany:Helgoland, sampling site Kabeltonne...
ACGAGGTCACCCTTCTTAATCTTCGCCATGGTTAGAGCACCTCCGGAGCTAACGAAATGATCTTCATGAAGCGCTTGTCGCGAAGTTCACGTCCAACGGGACCAAAAATACGGGTTCCGCGGGGCTCACCTTCTTTGCTCTTGATCAGCACGGCAGCGTTTTCATCAAACTTGATGTAGGAGCCATCATTACGACGGGTTTCCTTGACGGTACGCACGATGACTGCCTTGACGACCTCACCCTTCTTCACGTTTCCACCAGGAATGGCGTCCTTGACTGTGGCGACAATGATGTCTCCGATGCCGGCGTAACGGCGCCCTGAGCCACCCAACACACGAATTGCCAACAGTTCCTTGGCGCCGGTGTTATCGGCCACTTTCACTCGGGATTCTTGCTGAATCATGGGTTACTTCGCCTTCTCGACAATGGTGATCAAACGCCACCGCTTAGTTGCAGACAACGGACGAGTCTCAGAGATGACCACCAAGTCGCCGATACCGGCAGAGTTGGACTCATCGTGAGCTTTGACCTTGGAGGATCGACGAACGACCTTGCCATAGAGGGGGTGCTTGACGCGGTCCTCGACCTCCACGACGATGGTTTTGTTCATCTTGTCGCTGGTCACCAAACCACGGCGCACCTTGCGGTAGCCACGGGCATCCTTATCCCGAACATCGTGTTCGGCGGACTCGTGACCCTTCTGTGTTTCGGCGGCCATTATGCACTCTCCTCGGTGGCTTCAGGCTCAGTTACTTTCTCAGCCTTCTTCGTCGTCTTCTTTGCTGCCTTTTCCACGGGAGCAGGGGTAGCCCTAATGCCGAGTTCGCGCTCGCGAATCACGGTATAGATGCGGGCAATGTCGCGCTTGATCGAGCGAAGACGACCGTGGTTGTCTAGCTGACCAGTAGCGGACTGGAAGCGCAGGTTGAAAAGCTCTTCCTTGGAGCGACGCAACTCATCTAAGAGACGCTCGTCCTCAAAAGTATCCAATTCAACGGGTGCAAGGTCTTTCGATCCAACAGCCATTACATGCCCTCCTCACGCTTGATGATGCGAGCCTTCAGCGGAAGCTTGTGGATCGCACGGGTCATGGCTTCACGAGCCAATTCTTCGCTCACACCGGCAACCTCGAAGAGGACGCGGCCTGGCTTGACGTTCGCAATCCACCATTCCGGTGAACCTTTACCACTACCCATGCGGGTTTCCGCAGGCTTTTTCGTCAACGGGCGGTCAGGGTAGATGTTGATCCACACTTTTCCACCACGCTTGATGTGACGGGTCATGGCAATACGAGCAGCTTCGATTTGACGGTTCGTCACATAGGCACTGGTGGTGGCCTGAATGCCATACTCACCAAAGCTCACTGTGGTTCCACCGGTAGCGTGTCCACCGCGCTTGGGGTGGTGCTGCTTACGGAATTTGACCTTACGAGGAATCAACATAGTTACTCAGCTCCCTCTGAAGTAGCAGGGGCAGCGACGGCTTCAGCAGGCGCTGCTGCGGGTGCTGCCTCAGCGGCGGGTGCCGAAGCACCGGGGCGACGAGCGCCACCACGGTCGGGACGCTGTGAACGCTGCGAAGCTTGCTCGCGCGCCAGTTCCTTGTTCGTGATGTCGCCCTTGTAAATCCAGACCTTCACACCAATACGACCAAACGTGGTGCGGGCCTCATAGAAGCCGTAGTCAATGTTGGCGCGCAGCGTGTGAAGGGGAACACGGCCTTCACGGTAGAACTCGGAGCGGCTCATTTCTGCACCACCGAGACGACCAGAGACCTGAATTCGAATTCCCTTGGCACCAGCACGCTGTGCACCCTGGAGACCCTTGCGCATTGCGCGACGGAAGGCGACACGACCTGCGAGCTGCTCAGCAATACCCTGAGCGACAAGCTGTGCTTCCATTTCGGGGTTCTTGACCTCGAGAATGTTGAGCTGGATCTGCTTGCCGGTCATTTTTTCCAGGTCAGCACGAATACGCTCTGCTTCAGCACCACGGCGGCCAATCACGATACCCGGGCGTGCAGAGTGAATGTCCACGCGGACACGGTCACGGGTGCGCTCAATTTCAATGCGAGCAATACCGGCACGGTCCAGCTCTTTTTGCAAGAAGCGGCGAATCAGCACGTCCTCGGTGACGTAATCCGAGTAACGCTGGCCCTTCTTGGTCGAGTCAGAGAACCAACGCGACACGTGGTCGGTGGTGATTCCCAGACGGAAGCCGTAAGGATGTACTTTCTGACCCATGGTTACTTGCCAGCCTTCTGTTTCTTGGAGCCGCGGTTAACCGAAGCCTCGTCGGGCGTTGCCAGCACAACAGTGATGTGGCTGGTGCGCTTGTTAATACGGAATGCCCGACCCTGGGCACGCGGCCTAAACCGCTTCAGGGTGAGACCCTCATCAACGAAGGCGCGAGCGATAAACAAGTCCTGGTCATCCAAGAAGATGCCTTCTTTGTCAGCCGTCACGCGAGCGTTAGCCATAGCGGACGCCACCAACTTGGCGATCGGCTCGCTAGCAGCCTGGGGAGCAAATTTGAGGACACCCAACGCTTCTTGGGCTTGACGTCCACGAATCAAGTCGACAACGCGACGTGCCTTCTGGGGCGTGACGCGAATATTACGCACACGCGCAAGGGATTCCACCATGTCTCTACCTCCTCGTCACCGCGCTTAGCGGCGACGGCCTTTCTTGTCGTCTTTTTCGTGGCCACGGAACGTTCTCGTGGGAGCAAATTCACCGAGTTTGTGCCCCACCATGGTTTCGGTGACAAATACGGGGATGTGCTTGCGGCCATCGTGCACGGCGATCGTGTGACCCAACATTGCTGGGATGATCATCGAGCGGCGCGACCAGGTCTTGATCACGTTCTTGGTGCTGGCTTCATTTTGGCGAACCACCTTTTGCAGGAGGTGGTCATCCACAAAGGGTCCCTTTTTCAGACTACGAGGCATGTCTTACTCTCCTACTAGCGCTTCTTGCCGACGGTGCGACGACGAACGATCTGCTTATTACTGGCCTTCTTCTTGGAGCGAGTGCGACCTTCAGCCTGGCCCCAAGGGCTTACTGGGTGGCGACCACCAGAAGTCTTACCCTCACCACCACCGTGGGGGTGATCCACTGGGTTCATCGCGACACCACGCACGGTGGGTCGGACACCCTTCCAGCGCATACGGCCAGCTTTACCCCAGTTGATGTTGGACTGTTCGGCGTTACCGACTTCACCAATGGTGGCGCGGCAGCGGACATCCACGTTGCGGATTTCGCCCGAGGGCAAACGCAACTGAGCGTTAGGGCCATCCTTAGCCACGAGACGAACTGCTGCTCCTGCCGAGCGAGCCATTTTGGCTCCCCCACCGGGACGAAGTTCGATGGCGTGGATAACGGTTCCCACGGGGATGTTACGCAAAGGCAAGTTGTTACCAGGCTTGATGTCAGCACTGGGGCCCGATTCCACAATGTCGCCTTGGCGAAGCTTGTTGGGGGCCAAAATGTAACGCTTGGTGCCATCCACAAAGTGCAACAACGCAATGCGCGAGGTGCGGTTGGGGTCGTACTCGATGTGAGCAACCTTGGCGTTCACGCCATCTTTGTCATTACGACGGAAGTCAATGACGCGGTACTGACGCTTGTGGCCACCACCGATGTGACGGGTAGTGATGCGTCCAGAGTTGTTGCGTCCACCGGTCTTAGGAAGAGGGCGAAGCAGAGACTTCTCTGGTGTGCTGCGGGTGATTTCTTGGAAATCAGCAACCGACGAGCCACGGCGACCAGGCGTCGTGGGCTTGTATTTGCGAATAGCCATTGTTTTCCTCTTACCTATCCCACAGCCGTGAAGATGTCGATGGATCCCGATGCCAGAGAGACAATCGCGCGCTTGGTGTCCTTGCGCTTACCGGCACCGAACTTGGTGCGGCGGGTCTTGCCCTGCTTGTTCAAGGTGTTAACTCCGGCAACCTTGACGTTGAAAATCTTCTCGACAGCGAGCTTGATCTCTGTCTTGGTCGCACGAGGGTCAACCTCGAAGGTGTACTTACCCTGATCGATGAGCGTGTAACTTTTTTCGCTCACGATGGGGCGGATAACAACATCCCGGGGGTCTTTGTTCCAGGCAACGGCGTGAATGCTCATTACTAGGCTCCCTTGTTCTTAGCGGCGGACTTGTCAGCGATGAACGATTCCAACGCGTCAGCGGTGAAGATGATGTCATCAGAGTTCAAGACGTCATAGACGTTGAGCTGGTCGGGGTGCACGGCGTGAATGCCAGGCAAGTTACGAACGCTCTTTTGACCGTTGACGTCTTCGCGGCCAATTACCACCAACACGTTGACACCCGGAGCTGTTTGAGAAACCAGCTTGGCGGCAATCTTGGTCGAAGGAGCCTTGTCGGTTCCCAAACCCTGAACTACGTGGATACGGTCAGCGCGAGCACGGTCAGAGAGAGCTGAAAGCAGAGCCTTCTGCACCATCTTCTTAGGCGTGCGCTGCGAGTAGTCGCGGGGCACGGGTCCGTGGACGATGCCACCACCGCGGTGCTGAGGGGCACGAATCGAACCCTGACGTGCACGACCGGTTCCCTTCTGCTTGAAAGGCTTACGACCGGCACCGGAAACTTCCCCACGACCCTTGGTCTTGTGCGTACCCTGACGTGCCGCAGCGAGCTGAGCGACAACGACCTGGTGCATCAGGGGGACGTTGGTGACAACGTCGAAAACTTCGGCAGGAAGCTCGAGCGAGCCAGACTTCTTACCGGTCTGGTCAAGAACATCAACAGTGGTTGCCATGATTATCCAGCCTTCCTGGCGTTACGAACGAACACCAAACGACCCTTAGCGCCGGGTACGGCGCCCTTGATCAAGAGCAGGCCGCGCTCGTGGTCGACGGAGTGAACCAGGAGGTTCATTACCGTGACGCGGTCAGTTCCCATACGACCAGCCATGCGCATTCCCTTGAATACACGAGACGGGGTCGAGGAGGCACCGATCGAGCCTGGCTTACGGTGGTTGCGGTGTGAACCGTGAGATGCGGAGACACCCTTGAAGTTGTGACGCTTCATAACACCGGCAAAACCCTTACCCTTGCTGGTGCCCATGACGTCAACCAATTGACCGGCTTCAAATACATCAGCGGTAATCTCTTGGCCTACTTCGTAGGTGTTGGCATCGGGGGTGCGAATCTCGGTCACGTGACGACGGGGCGTAACGCCAGCCTTTTCGAAGTGACCCTTCAGCGGCGACGTGACCTTACGCGGGTCAATGGCACCGGAGGCAATCTGGATGGCTTCATAGCCATCGTTGTCCATCGTGCGAATCTGAGTTACCACGTTGGGGGCAACCGACACCACGGTGACAGGAATCATACGATTCTGGTCATCCCACACCTGAGTCATACCGAGCTTGATGCCCAATACGCCCCGCGTTGTTGTCATTGTTGACATGGTTCTTTTCCTTAAAGCTTGATTTCGATGTTGACGTCGGCAGGCAAGTCCAAGCGCATCAGAGAATCCACTGCCTTAGGAGTGGGGTCAATGATGTCGATCAGACGCTTGTGGGTGCGCTTCTCAAAGTGCTCACGAGAATCCTTGTACTTGTGAGGAGAGCGGATAACGGGGATAACGTTCTTCTCCGTAGGGAGGGGAACAGGACCCACGACGGTGGCACCAGCACGGGTGACCGTGTCAACAATCTTCTTGGCTGAAACATCGAGACCAGCGTGGTCATACGACTTCAGTCGAATGCGGATTTTTTGTCCCGCCATGGTTATCTCTTTCTCTTACTCGCACAGGGCTAACCCTGCACACTCAAGGCGACGCCGAGATTTCTCTCCGCGCCACACACACCACTGTTCTTCTGTCAACACACTTCGACATGCCACAGGGCACTTCCCAGCAGGCACAAAATCACACTCGTGAAGCGGGATTGTCGATGACGTTGCGTTCTGCTACCCGCGGCCTAGATATCTTCGAAAGAAGTTACTCTATGCACTACCTGGCAGTGAGCCGCACACGAATGAGCGGCGTATTGAACCTCACAAACTATGCCACACCCCAGCATTTCCCGCAACCCGGGCGTGTCGGATTTTTGCCGCGAACTTTCAGCGCTTGTGTGTCACGAAGCGCAGTGAGAACCAGGTCAGCGCGCGCTCCATCGGACCATGGCTAAATCGAGCCAGCCACAGGCTGGCTCCGAAGGCCAATACCGAGGTGAGCCCCAGTGCGATAAGCACGGCGACCCAATAGGGCACACCTTGATACAGCCCACCACCCCACGCACTGAAAATCAGACTCAGGCCAATCGATTGCGACAAATACACCGTGAGTGACATCCGACCCATGTGTCCCAACCACGTTGTGATCTGAGGTTTCGTGCGCACCAGCCAGGCAATGAGCCCTACATACCCGGCGCTCAGCAGCGGTGGGCTCAAGAAAGAACCACAGAAGGTCGCCAGAGCAATGGTCTCCGTGCGCTGCGCAGAAAGCTCATTGGAAAGCCACACACCGGCAATGAGCAGCTGTAAAGGCAGCCCGAGGCCCCAGCCCCAGCCCAGTAAACGCTGAAGGGTCACACGCGACATTGTCTCCACGTCTAAGAATTGAGAACGAGCTGCCAGGATGCCCACCAAAAAAGCCACCAGAGTCAGAACACCTTGGAACAAGACCAAGAAAATCGCCTCGGAATACCACAGCTCAAAGCGCGCCGGAATTGATTCGAGATACGTCCCCGGGCGCACAATCTCATCCAGTGCCGGAATTGGGGTAGCTCCGGGAGTGAGACCTGCCCTCTCGCCCGCCCAGGTCAGCACAACCACGCTGGTCAGCAAGGCAGCGAAGATGCCATAGAGCCAGGCGATCCACCCGATGATGACCCCGCGGGACTTCCCGTAGAAAGCCAACACCGTAAAGGCCAAGAGGCCGTAAAGAAAAAGAATGTCTCCAATAAAGAACAACGCCGCGTGGGCGACTCCCACGGCCACAAGTCCACAGGGGCGGGTCACCCACCGGGTGCGCCCGCTGTCTTTCTTGGCCAAGAGGTAGTGCGCTGAATACCCGAACAGGAACGAAACCAAAAGGTAGAACTTACCCGACGCAAGCGCTTGAACAAGAAAAACGGCCACGATATCCTCGGTGCCACCCAGAGATTCCGCGGAAACGCCCAGGCTAACCGAGGTCGAAAAGTAGGCCACGTTGACCACGATGATTCCCCACAACGCGAACCCTCGTAGGACATCGGGAACAGCATCGCGGGTGGTGGTCTTCATTTGCCCTCGCTACGAGCGCGTACTGGGCCGAAAAAATGGAGTTCCCGTGGCTGACAGAAGCCAGGGGTGCGCACACAACTAACCCCTCGAGTGACAGCCTCGCTACACAGCCCGTTTAGACCCCGAGCTCAGCGAGGCGCGCCTGAATTAAATCAACAAAGAGTTGAGAGTCGATCTCGCGATCCAGGTCAATTCGCACGAGGTTTGCAGTGGTGGAATAGCTCTCCAACCTCGGGGCAAAGGCACTCATCACGGACGAACTCCACGGGGAGAAAGACACCCATTCACGCGCAGCACTGATGCCTGCGACATAGTCCTTGCCGTGCTTGACCTGGGGGACGTTCCAAGCCAGAGTCACCGTGAGCTCAGGATGGGCCTTCGAAATGGCGCTCATCATGTCCCGCATACGTTGCGCGTGAAGCGGACCCTGGTGGGCTAGGTAATCATCAACATCCACATATCGAGAGGCCATAGCCCCATTCTGGTGGAGAGGGTCCTCCCACGACAAAGGGCCCGGGTTTCCCCGGGCCCTTTGCGATAGCTGGAACTACTTGATGATTTTGGTCACCGTTCCGGCACCTACAGTGCGTCCACCCTCACGGATGGCGAAGCTGAGGCCCTCTTCCATGGCGATGGGCTGAATCAAGTCCACCTTCATGTCAGTGGTGTCACCAGGCATGACCATTTCGGTGCCCTCAGGCAACGAGATAACACCGGTCACGTCCGTGGTGCGGAAGTAGAACTGAGGACGGTAGTTCGTGTAGAAGGGGTTGTGGCGTCCACCCTCGTCTTTGCCGAGGATGTAAGCAGTCCCTTCGAACTCCGTGTGGGGGGTAACGGAACCAGGTGCAACAACAACCTGGCCGCGCTCCACGTCTTCACGCTTGGTGCCGCGAAGAAGCAATCCACAGTTCTCGCCGGCCCAGGCCTCGTCGAGCTGCTTGTGGAACATTTCGATACCCGTAACGGTGGTCTTCTGCGTGGGACGAATACCCACGATTTCGACATCGGAGTTGATAGCCAGCGTGCCACGCTCGGCACGGCCGGTCACCACGGTGCCACGACCGGTGATGGTGAACACGTCTTCCACGGGCATCAAGAACGGCTTGTCCTTGTCGCGCACGGGGTCAGGAACGTTTGCGTCCACTGCATCCATGAGCTCCATGATCTTGTCGCCCCATGCCTCGTCGCCCTCAAGCGCCTTCAGGCCGGAAACGCGGACCACAGGAGCGTTGTCGCCATCGAAGCCCTGGCTAGAAAGCAGCTCACGGACCTCAACCTCGACGAGCTCAAGGATTTCTTCATCGTCGACCATGTCGGACTTGTTCAGCGCGACGAGCAGGTAAGGAACACCCACCTGCTTGGCGAGAAGAACGTGCTCACGAGTCTGAGCCATCGGACCGTCAGTGGCGGCAACCACGAGGATTGCACCGTCCATCTGTGCGGCACCGGTGATCATGTTCTTGATGTAGTCGGCGTGGCCGGGAGCGTCAACGTGCGCATAGTGACGCTTCTCGGTCTCGTACTCCACGTGGGAGATGTTGATGGTGATACCGCGCTGACGCTCTTCCGGAGCAGAGTCAATGGATGCGAAATCGCGCATCACGTTGACTGCTGACGGGTGACGCTCTGCGAGCACCTTGGAAATAGCAGCGGTAAGAGTGGTCTTGCCGTGATCGACGTGACCGATCGTACCGATGTTAACGTGCGGTTTGGTCCGCTCGAACTTGGCCTTAGCCACTATGGTCCTCCTCGGGACTGTTCACCTGAACTTTGTGGGTTCAGATTGTTGGGTACTTGTCTTGTTTGTTAGGCCCACGAGCCTATTCGTTTGGGCTTAGTCTCCCTTGCCCTTCTGAATAATCTCGTCGGCTACAGCCTTCGGGACTTCAGAGTACGTCTCGAATGTCATGGAATACATTGCGCGACCCGAGGTCTTAGACCGCAGATCTCCAACGTAACCGAACATTTCCGACAATGGCACGAGTGCGCGAACAACTTTAACGCCGGTCGCATCCTCCATGCTCTGAATCTGCCCACGCCTCGAGTTCAGGTCACCGATGACATCGCCCATATATTCTTCTGGGGTCCGCACCTCGACAGCCATCAACGGCTCGAGCAGAACAGGGTTTGCCAATCTCGCGGCCTCTTTAAAGACCATCGAACCAGCAATTTTGAACGCCATCTCCGAAGAGTCGACGTCGTGGAACTGCCCATCCAGGAGTGTCACTTTGACACCCACAGTTGGGTAGCCCGCCAGAACGCCTACCTGCATAGCGTCCTGAATTCCAGCGTCCACCGAGGGGATGTATTCACGAGGAATACGACCACCGGTGACCTTGTTATCAAATTCGTACATGGTCTCGCCCGTAATTTCGAGCGGCTCCATGCTGATCTGCACCTTCGCAAACTGCCCAGATCCACCGGTCTGCTTCTTGTGGGTGTAATCAATTTTGTCCACGGTGCGACGAATGGTTTCACGGTAGGCCACCTGGGGCTTACCCACGTTGGCTTCCACGTTGAATTCGCGCTTCATGCGATCAACCAAGATGTCGAGGTGAAGCTCACCCATTCCCTTGATGACGGTCTGGCCAGTTTCCTGGTTCTGTTCCGTACGGAAGGTGGGGTCTTCTTCAGCAAGCTTCTGAATGGCCAAGGAAAGCTTCTCCTGGTCAGCCTTGGTCTTGGGCTCGATAGCGACCTCAATAACAGGCTCAGGGAAGGTCATGGATTCCAGTACCACGGGGTGAGTGGGGTCACACAGGGTGTCCCCGGTCGTGGTGTCTTTCAAACCAATGACGGCATAAATGTGTCCTGCGGACACCTTTTCTACCGGGTTTTCCTTGTTGGCGTGCATCTGGAAAATCTTTCCGATGCGCTCCTTCTTGTCCTTGGTGGAGTTAATCACCTGGGCACCAGAATCAATCGTTCCCGAATACACGCGAATGTAAGTGAGACGACCAAAGAAGGGGTGCACGGCAACCTTGAAGGCCAAGGCAGAAAAAGGCTCCCCAGATTCTGGCTTGCGCAAGACAACCTTTTCAGCATCCCGGACATCGTGGCCTTCAATAGCAGGCACATCCAGCGGAGAAGGAAGGTAGTCAACAACGGCATCGAGCATCGGCTGGACACCACGGTTCTTGAAGGACGATCCACACAACACGGGGTAGGCCTCACCAGCGATGGTCAGCTGACGAATACCTGCCTTGAGTTCAGGAATGGAAATCTCTTCACCGCTGAGGAACTTCTCGAGAAGTTCTTCGCTAGCTTCGGCAACACCCTCGATCAGTGTGGCGCGGTATTCCTCGGCTTTAGCTTTGAGATCCTCGGGAATTTCTACGGTCTCGTAAGCGGCACCCAAGGACACATCACCCTTGGAGTCACCAGGCCAAATCATGGCTCTCATTTCCACGAGGTCAACAACACCGGTGAAGGAGTTCTCGAACCCAATGGGCAACTGAATGACCAAAGGCTTAGCACCAAGGCGCTTGATGATGGTGTCGACGGTGAAGTAGAAATCAGCACCGAGCTTGTCCATCTTGTTGACGAAGCAAATGCGGGGAACGTTGTACTTGTCAGCCTGGCGCCACACCGTTTCCGATTGTGGCTCCACACCCTCTTTGCCATCGAAGACAGCAACAGCACCATCGAGAACACGAAGGCTTCGCTCCACCTCTACGGTGAAGTCCACGTGGCCTGGTGTGTCAATGATGTTGATCTGGTTGTTGTCCCAGAAACAGGTGGTGGCAGCGGAGGTAATGGTGATGCCGCGCTCTTGCTCCTGCGCCATCCAGTCCATCGTGGCAGCACCATCGTGAACCTCACCGATTTTGTGGGAAATACCCGTGTAAAACAGAATGCGCTCTGTCGTCGTGGTCTTTCCCGCATCGATGTGGGCCATGATGCCGATGTTGCGGACCTTGTTCAGGTCAGTTAGCACGTCCTGTGCCACAGTGTTCCTCCGAGATTTAGGTGGTTAAACGAGGCTTTCGCCTGCGTCCTACCAGCGGTAGTGAGCGAAGGCCTTGTTGGACTCCGCCATTTTGTGGGTATCTTCTCTACGCTTCACCGCGGCGCCAAGGCCATTAGAAGCATCCAGAATTTCATTGGTCAAACGCTCGGTCATCGTCTTTTCACGACGATCTTTGGCGTAGCTCGACAGCCAACGCAACGCGAGAGTATTGGCACGGTGAGGCTTTACTTCCACCGGCACCTGGTAGGTGGAGCCACCCACGCGACGAGAGCGAACCTCGAGGGTGGGACGGACGTTATCGAGTGCCTTCTTTAGCACGACAACGGCATCCTGGCCGCTTTTCTGGCCAACGCCTTCGAGTGCACCATAAACGATGCGCTCAGCGAGGCCCTTTTTACCGGCAACCAAAATCTTGTTAACCAGCTGAGACACTACGGGCGAACCGTAGACAGGGTCAGCAACAACGGGACGCTTAGGAGCGGGTCCTTTACGAGGCATTACTTCTTCTCCATCTTTGCACCGTAGAGGCTACGAGCCTGCTTGCGGTTCTTGACAGCCTGGGTGTCCAAGGCGCCACGGACGATCTTGTAGCGCACACCGGGGAGGTCCTTAACGCGACCGCCACGAACCAAGACCATCGAGTGCTCTTGGAGGTTGTGGCCTTCACCGGGGATGTAGGCAGTTACTTCAGTTCCATTGGAAAGCTTCACACGAGCGACCTTCCGCAGAGCCGAGTTCGGCTTCTTAGGGGTCGTGGTGTAGACACGCGTGCATACGCCGCGCTGTTGTGGGTTGGCCTTCAGGGCAGGCGCCTTGGTTTTAGCGATCTTGGGCTTGCGTCCCTTACGGACCAACTGTTGAATCGTTGGCACAGTTCACTCCTTATTGGTGCTGCACGGTGACAGCTCATTGATGGTTATGACTGGATGGTGATGATGTGTTCCCCACCACCCAGCGACATCGCACCAAGTGCGCCGAGGCGACTAGTACTTGGTATGCCGTGGGGGTTGGCTTGATGGTGTTGCCACCATGGTTGCCCGTGGACCCTTGTTGTGGAAGTGATGACCCGAGCCTTCGCTACCCACGTTCGGGCAAAAAGACGGGCGTGCCATCGCACACACAAACTCCAAGAGTAATACCGAAAAAGCCGTTGGTCAAATGATTTCTGGACTTTGTGCCCAAATAATACTTAGGCACACCCCCGCCATCATCCAGGGACCGAAAGCAATCGGGTCCCGCACGCTCCCTCGGCGAGAAAAGACCATGCCCAGCCCCTGCAGTGAGCCTAGAAAAAACGCGGTCATTACCTGCACTATTTCCCATCCAGGATGCACAAAACCGAGGTAAAAACCAAGCCCTGCTTGAAATTTCACATCCCCCCACCCCAGTCCTCGCCCCGGCACCAGGGCAAGAAGCGGAAAGAATCCAGCGGTGAACACCGACGCCACAACGCCACCAGTGAGGCTCCCAACGCCCGGGTTAATCAGGGCCAATGTCACAAGTGCTCCACACAATGAGCCTGTGAGGCGGTTGGGGAGACGGTGTTCTCGCAAGTCAATGACGCACAACCACAAGCCCACCACGCCAATACAGCCATGCATCAGCCACTCTGCGATGCTCTGGGACATGCCTCCACGCTAAGCACCGCAATCACGGTCGCTGTTGCGTTATCCACAGGCTGGTGGCAAGCCATACCCACCGCGTCACCACAGTCTCTGTTAACGACGTCAGGGCCAGCAGAAGCTGGCCCTGACATGGTGAGAAATGTTCTCGGTTATTCGTCCACCTTGGGAGAATCACTGCTTTCTTCTGCAGAGAACGATTCGAAGTCCACGAAGGAGAGATCCTCTGCTGCCGCTAATTCACTGTCGTCTGCATAGAGGCGAGCAGGGTAGTGCTCTGCTCGAGCTTCCTCAGTGGGTTCGACCGTGACGTTGCGGTACTGGGCAAGACCGGTTCCCGCAGGAATCAGCTTTCCAATAATAACGTTCTCCTTGAGGCCAACCAGGGAATCACTCTTGCCCTGCATGGCAGCTTCGGTAAGCACTCGGGTGGTCTCCTGGAAGGATGCCGCGGAGAGCCATGACTCGGTAGCCAGAGAAGCCTTGGTGATACCCATGACTTCCTGACGAGCCGACGCTGTCTTCTTGCCCTCCGAGAGCGCTTCACGGTTGAGAGAGTTGTACTTGATGCGATCCACAAGCTCACCAGGAAGCAAGCTGGTTTCAGCGTGATCCACCACGGTGACCTTGCGCATCATCTGACGCACGATGACCTCGATGTGCTTGTCGTGGATGGGCACACCCTGTGAGCCATACACGCTTTGAACACCATCGACCAGGTGCTCCTGCACCGCACGGACACCCTTGACGCGAAGAACTTCCTTCGGATCCAGTGGTCCTTCGTGCAGTTGGGCACCCAGCTCGACGCTCTGGCCATCTTCGACCAGAAGAGTCATGCGCTTGGAAACCGTGTGAGTCACTTCTTCATCACCGTTATCGGGGATGAGAGTGATCTTGTATTGGGTTTCGGTCTCTTCAATGCTGATGCGACCATTGGCCTCACAAATCGGGCTGGAACCCTTGGGGTTACGAGCTTCGAAGAGTTCGGTCACCCGGGGAAGACCCTGGGTGATGTCATCAGCTGATGCGGAACCACCGGTGTGGAAGGTACGCATAGTGAGCTGCGTTCCTGGTTCACCAATGGACTGAGCCGCAATGATTCCCACGGCTTCACCCAAGTCCACGGCGATACCGGAGGCAAGGGAGCGACCGTAACAAGCGGCACACACACCCACGAGAGATTCACACACGAGGACCGAGCGAACGACGATCTCACGAACGCCACCGGTGACGAGCTGAGAAATCAGCACATCTCCGACATCGGAACCAGCGGGGGCAACAACTTTGCCCTTCTCGTCCACGGCATCCGCAGCTAGGTTGCGCGCATAGACCTCGTTTTCCACGTTGTCTTCGCGAACCCAGACACCCTCGTCGTTCTTGGTCGCAATCGGGAAGGTGATTCCCTTGGTGGTGCCACAGTCGCGCTCGCGAATGATGACATCCTGCGCCACGTCCACGAGACGCCTGGTGAGGTAACCAGAGTCGGCCGTACGCAAAGCGGTGTCGGCGAGACCCTTTCTCGCACCGTGTGTGGCGATGAAGTACTCAGCAACAGAGAGGCCTTCACGGTAGCTGGAGATAATCGGGCGGGCGATAACTTCACCACGGGGGTTGGAGACCAACCCACGCATACCGGCGATGTTTCCGACCTGCAACCAGTTACCACGAGCACCCGAGGTGACCATGCGGTTAATGGTGTTGTCCTCGGGGAAGGCAGCACGCATTTCCGTGTTGACCTCCTTCGTGGCAGCACTCCAGACCTCGACGAGTTCGCGTCGACGCTCAACATCAGAGATCAGACCCTTGTCGTATTGCGACTGAATCTTGTCCGCCAACTTCTCGTACTTGGCGATGATCTCTTTCTTGTTCTTGGGCGTGAGCACATCAGAAAGCGCCACGGTCACACCAGAGCGAGTAGCCCAGTAGAAACCGGCGTCCTTGAGGCGGTCGAGAGTTTCCGCCACGGCGACCTTGGGGTAGCGCTCAGCCAAGTCGTTCACCAGAGAGGAAATCAGACCCTTGTCGGCAACAGCTGCCACCCAGGGGTAATCCGCAGGCATCAGTTCGTTGAACAAAGCGCGACCCAGTGACGTTTCGTGGATAGCAGTACTGCCCTGCACGAAGCCCTCAGGGGCATCAGCAAGGTAGAGGCTTTCGATACGAATCTTCACCACGGCGTTGAGGCTGAGGCTGTGCTGATCCATGGCCATGATGGCTTCCGAGATCGAGCTGAAGGCTCGTCCTTCACCCACAGCACCTTCCTTGACGGTGGTCAAGTGGTGCAGACCAATGATCATGTCCTGGGTAGGAACGGTCACAGGTCGACCATCAGAAGGCTTCAAGATGTTGTTCGAAGCGAGCATCAAGACGCGAGCTTCGGCCTGAGCTTCCACCGAGAGCGGAAGGTGCACAGCCATCTGGTCACCATCGAAGTCAGCGTTGAACGCAGCACAGACCAGGGGGTGAAGCTGAATAGCTTTACCTTCCACCAATTGTGGCTCAAACGCCTGAATTCCGAGACGGTGAAGCGTTGGTGCGCGGTTGAGCAACACAGGGCGCTCGCGAATGATCTCTTCGAGAACATCCCACACCTCAGCACGGGAGCGTTCCACCATGCGCTTCGCGTTCTTGATGTTACTGGAGTGACCCAGGTCCATCAGACGCTTAATCACGAAGGGCTTGAACAGTTCCAAAGCCATGATCTTGGGCAGACCACACTGGTGGAGCTTGAGCTGAGGACCGACCACGATGACCGAACGGCCCGAGTAGTCCACGCGCTTACCCAAAAGGTTCTGGCGGAAACGACCCTGCTTACCCTTGAGCATGTCGGAGAGGCTCTTGAGCGGACGGTTACCCGTTCCGGTCACGGGGCGACCACGACGACCGTTGTCAAAGAGAGCGTCCACTGCTTCTTGCAGCATGCGCTTTTCGTTGTTGACAATGATTTCTGGTGCACCCAAGTCCAAAAGGCGGCGCAGACGGTTGTTGCGGTTGATCACTCGGCGATAGAGGTCGTTGAGGTCGGAGGTGGCGAAACGGCCACCATCTAGCTGAACCATGGGACGAAGCTCCGGTGGAATAACCGGCACAACTTCCAAGACCATCGAGGCAGGCGAGGCGCCTGTTTGCAAGAAAGCGTTGACCACTTTCAAGCGCTTGATGGCACGGATCTTGCGCTGGCCTTTTCCATTAGCAATCTCGTCGTGAAGCTTTTCGGCTTCCCCTGCGAGATCAAAAGCCTCGAGGCGACGACGGATGGACTCGGCACCCATGTGGGCTTCGAAGAACATGCCGTAGCGATCCTGGACATCCTGGAAGACGGCATCCTCAGCACGAAGATCGCCCACCTTGAGTGAACGGAAGTCATCCCAGACGCGCTCGAGGTGAGCAATCTCGTCATCAAAGCTCTTGCGAATAGAGGCAAGTTCCTTCTTGCCGGCGTCATCAGTCTTACGCTTCTGGTCAGCTTTGGCGTTGGCTTCTTCCAGCGCTGCGAGGTCCTTTTCCAGTTCCACCATGCGGTCGCTCAAGAGTGCGTCGCGCTCTTTTTCCGACTGCTTGATTTCCTGGCGAAGTTCCTTCTCCAGCTCGGGCAATTCGCGGTGGCGAGCTTCATCGTCCACGTTGATGATCATGTAGGCGGCGAAGTAAATGACCTTTTCAAGGTCCTTCGGTGCCATGTCCAGGAGGTAACCCAAACGGCTAGGAACACCCTTGAAGTACCAGATGTGGGTAACAGGGGCAGCCAATTCAATGTGTCCCATACGCTCACGACGCACGGACGACTTGGTGACCTCTACTCCACAGCGCTCACAGACAATGCCTTTGAAGCGCACGCGCTTGTACTTGCCACACGCACACTCCCAGTCACGACTGGGTCCAAAGATCTGCTCACCGAACAAACCATCTTTTTCAGGCTTGAGGGTTCGGTAGTTGATGGTTTCGGGCTTCTTTACTTCACCATGCGACCAGCCACGGATGTTATCCGAGGTAGCAAGGCCAATGCGAAGGGCGTCAAATGTTGTTGCTTCCAGCACGATTAATCTCTCTCGTTAGTTCTTGACGTCTAAATTCTTAGATTTCGTCCACGGACGAAGTCTCGAAACGGGTCGAGATGTTGATGCCCAGTTCTTCCGCTGCGCGGTAGAGCTCGTCATCAGAATCCTTCAGCGAGACCACTTGCCCGTCTGCTGAGAGCACCTCCACATTGAGACACAGTGACTGCATCTCTTTCATCAACACCTTGAAGCTCTCGGGAATACCGGGCTCCTGAATGTTTTCGCCCTTTACGATGGCCTCATAGACCTTCACGCGGCCCAGGATGTCATCCGACTTGATTGTCAAGAGCTCCTGGAGAGCATAGGAGGCGCCATAGGCCTCGAGGGCCCACACTTCCATCTCACCAAAGCGCTGACCACCAAACTGAGCTTTACCACCCAAAGGCTGCTGCGTGATCATCGAGTACGGTCCCGTGGAACGGGCGTGAATCTTGTCATCGATGAGGTGGTGGAGCTTGAGGATGTACATGTAGCCCACCGAGATGGGGTCGGGGAAAGGCTCACCGGATCGACCGTCGAAGAGACGAGTCTTACCCGTGGAGTTCACCATGCGGTTGCCATCACGATTGACCAGTGTCGAGTCGAGCAACCCGGCAATTTCTTCCTCGCTGGCACCATCGAACACCGGTGTTGCCACCTTGGTGCCGGGCAGTGCTTCCTTGGCGGAATCGGCAAGACGCTTGGCCCATGCGGGATCCCCGCTGACCTTCCAGCCCTGCTTGGCTGCCCAACCCAGGTGGATTTCCAGGACCTGACCGAAGTTCATTCGACCAGGAACACCCAGTGGGTTCAAAATGATGTCGACAGGGGTTCCATCTTCCAGGAACGGCATGTCTTCGATGGGAAGAATCCTGGCGATCACACCCTTGTTGCCGTGACGGCCAGCAAGTTTGTCACCTTCAGAGATCTTGCGCTTCTGGGCGATGTAGACCACGACGCGCTGGTTGACTCCCGAGCCAAGCTCGTCGTCACCGTCCACGGCGTCGAACACCTTGACACCAATAATGGTGCCCTGCTCACCGTGGGGGACCTTCAGAGACGTATCGCGAACCTCGCGAGACTTCTCGTTGAAGATGGCGCGCAGAAGGCGCTCTTCCGCACTGAGCTCGGTTTCACCCTTAGGCGTAACCTTGCCCACCAAGATGTCGCCAGGGCGAACCTCGGCACCAATGCGAATGATGCCTCGCTCATCCAGGTTGGCCAACAACTCAGGAGAAACGTTGGGAAGGTCTCGGGTGATTTCTTCCTTACCGAGCTTCGTGTCTCGAGCGTCCACGTCATACTCTTCGATGTGAATCGAGGAGAGGGTGTCGTCCTTCACCAAGTCCTGAGACAAGATGATCGCGTCTTCGAAGTTGTAACCCTCCCATGACATGAAGGCCACCAAGAGGTTCTTACCCAAAGCCAATTCGCCATCTTCAGTGGCGGGGCCATCGGCAATAACGGAACCTTCGACAACCTTGTCGCCCACGTCAACGCGGACCTTGTGGTTGTAGTTGGTGCCCTGGTTAGAGCGGTCAAACTTACGCAAGACATACGTCTTGGTTCCACCCTTGTCCTGCTTGACCACAGCGTGGTCAGCGGAGACCTCGGTCACCACACCGGGAGCCTCAGCGACGATAACGTCACCAGCATCCACAGCGGCAAAGGATTCCATTCCGGTTCCCACCAAAGGCGACTCTGAAGCCAACAGCGGCACCGCTTGGCGCTGCATGTTCGCTCCCATCAGGGCGCGGTTAGCATCGTCGTGCTCGAGGAACGGAATCAGCGACGTAGCGACCGACACCATCTGGCGTGGCGAAACGTCTACGTAGTCCACCGTGTCGGGGGAAACAAGTTCAACCTCTCCACCCTTCTTACGGACCAACACGCGATCGACGGCAAAGGTGCCATCGGCGTTGAGGGGTGTTCCCGCCTGGGCGACGACAAACTCGTCTTCGTCATTGGCGGTGAGGTAATCAATGTTCTTGCTGACCTTACCCTTGGTGACGCGACGATACGGGGTCTCGATGAAACCAAAAGCGTTGATCCGAGCAAACGAAGCCAACGAACCGATGAGACCAATGTTCGGGCCTTCGGGAGTTTCAATCGGGCACATACGGCCATAGTGCGACGGGTGAACGTCACGGACCTCAACACCTGCACGCTCACGGCTCAGACCACCTGGGCCCAGTGCTGAGAGACGACGCTTGTGGGTCAGACCCGAGAGTGGGTTGTTCTGATCCATAAACTGCGAGAGCTGGCTGGTACCGAAGAACTCTTTAATAGCTGCCACGACGGGGCGGACATTGATCAGGGTCTGTGGGGTAATCGCTTCGATGTCCTGTGTGGTCATGCGCTCGCGCACCACACGCTCCATACGAGAAAGACCGGTGCGGACCTGGTTTTGAATCAGCTCACCCACCGCGCGAATACGACGGTTACCAAAGTGGTCAATGTCGTCCACGTCGAGACGCAGTTCAACTTTCTTGCCCCCACGAGAACCTTCAATGTGGGTACGGCCATCGTGCAGAGCCACCAGGTACTTGATCGTGGCGACAATGTCTTCCACGGTCAACACTGAGGTGCCCAAAGGAAGCTCGAGACCAAGCTTGCGGTTGATCTTGTAACGACCCACCTTGGCTAGGTCATAGCGCTTGGGGTTGAAGAAGAAGTTATCCAAGAGCAAACGGGCAGCTTCTGCAGCAACCTGCTCGCCTGGACGAAGCTTGCGGTAGATGTCTTTCAGGGCTTCTTCTTTGGTGAGAATAGTGTCCTTCTCCAGAGCTTCTTCCACCGAGGGGAAACCCTTGAAGTGCTCACGGATTTCCTCGGTGGTCATGCCCAGAGCCTTCAAGAAAACAGTCACGGACTGCTTACGCTTACGGTCGATGCGAACACCCACCTGGTCCTTCTTGTCGACCTCGAACTCCAGCCATGCACCACGGCTGGGAATGATGCGAACGGAATGAATTTCCTTGTCGCTGAGTTTGTCCAGCGAGGTGTCGAAGTACACACCGGGACTACGCACCAACTGAGACACCACGACACGCTCGGTGCCGTTGATGATGAAGGTTCCCTTTTCGGTCATCAAGGGGAAGTCACCCATGAACACTGTCTGGGTCTTAATTTCACCGGTGAGGTGGTTCATGAATTCTGCTTCGACATAGAGCGGAGCGGCATAGGTCTTGCCACGCTCCTTGCACTCGTCGAGTGAATACTTCTCGTCCTCGAGGTAAGGGTTGGAGAACGACAGTTGCATCGTTTCTCCACTGTCTTCGATGGGCGAAATCTCTTGGAAGATCTCCTGAAGCCCGCTGCGGTCCGAAGCGATGGTCTCGCCGGCAGCTTTCGCCGCGACAACACGCTTCTTCCAGACTTTCGAGCCGACAAGCCACTCAAAGCTCTCGGTCTGCAACGCAAGCAGATCCGGAACCTCGAGGGTGTCGCTGATTTTGGCGAACGACAGTCGCTGGGCGACTCGACCGTTCTTGGCAGTTGTAGATGATGCGGAACGCGCTGCAGCCAAGGGTAATTAACCTCCAGGGCCCTCATTAGGAGCCTTATTGTGGGTGACCAAACCGGAAAAGCATCGCCTGGAACTCAGCACAAGGAGTTCACCCCGCCGCTATACTCGGGGCTCTCGAGTCGACCACAATTTGTCGGCACGAGACGTCAGGGAAGCAAACCTCCATTGTATACGGTTTGATAACGATTTGTCTAGCCTGAGAGTTAACCTGCTAAAGGGGCACTGCTTGGGGATAAGGTCCACGCGAGAATCTCCGCTTCGTTACCCTGGGGTGATGGCCGAATCAGGGTGGGTGGAACAGCGAGCTGCTGAGCTCCTTGAAGCCCAAGGACTTTCTCCGCAGTGGAGTTTTGGCTGGGATCGGGCTAAAACACGCTTTGGCCAGTGCGACCATCACCATCGGCGTATTTCTCTTTCGCGCTACCTCGCTACGGCGGGAAGCCTGGAAGAAGTTGACCAGGTGTTGTTACACGAAGTTGCCCATGCGCTAGCAGGCAGTCGGGCAGGACATGGACCGAGATGGCGCAGCATTGCTCAGTCTTTGGGCTACACCGGTGGGCGCACCCACAGCGCCGCGCTTGATCGCTCCCATGCCCGATGGATTGGGGTGTGCCCGAGCGGGCATGAAATCGCGCGCTACCGTCGCCCGGGTAAGCCTGTGTCGTGCGCTGCGTGCGATCGCCGATTCAATAGCAACCATCTCATCGCCTGGTCAGAAAGTGTCCATTACTCGGCGAGCGTCACTTCTTTCCAAAAACAGACGTAACCGGCAAAGTCTGCCCCGACACGATCCGTCGCTTCTGGTCGCAATTCGTTGCAGGAAAAGGCCCGATCTTGATACGACTTACCCTCGAGAGAAATCGTGTAATACTGGCACTCCCCTTTCCAAGAACAGGTGTACCCAGTGGGGCTAGGGGTGAGGTACCCGAAATCGACACTGGCCGGTGGGAAATATCAGTTTCCTCCAATGCGAATCAAGTCTGATCCGGGTGCCTGGGCGATGACGTGTCCATCGATAGTTGCTTTCATACTCGCCACGTTAGGCCCGAGGGCTGAATGCCAGGTGAATAGGTAACACTGGGGGCGTGAAAGTTTCTCTTCGTGTGATGCTGCCGTGCACCGTCAGCGAAGCCTGGGCGGCTTTGCATGATCCCGCGGTGTTCACCGCTGTGTCGAAACCCTTTCTGCGGTTTAGACCCCTTAATCCTGAACAGTTCCCGAAGGCCTGGTCTACCGGTTCGACCTATGTGGTCGAGGGTCTGGCACTGGGCTTCATTCCTCTGGGTCACCAGGAAATCAATCCCGTCACCACCGAATCCGATACCGAGAAGACCTTTAGCGATAACGGTCGAGGTATTTCGGGAGCACTGGGCTTACTCTCTTCTTTTCGCCACCGGATGACCCTGCGACCCAGCGGGGTGGGGCCTACCGAATTGCAGGATGAACTGGAATTTGATGCGGGTGTTCTCAGTCCTCTTTTTTGGCTGGGGTTTCGAATGTTCTGGTGGTGGCGCCATCGCGTAATGAAAAAATTAGTGTCCTCGTGGCGCAGCGAAGCAGGCCTTTCGTGGGATGAGCGCTACACGCGAAAAAAGTGGAGTGGCAACCCCAACTCCAGCCTCGTGGCGGCGGTATCAGGTCTGACCCCCGGGACCGCCCTGGATCTTGGGTGCGGGGAAGGTGCCGATGCCCTGTGGCTTGCCGAACAGGGCTTCGAGGTCACCGCGCTGGATGCATCACCGCTTGCGTTAGCCCGCGGGGAAGAACACCGAAGGGCGCAGGTGACACGGGACCACCAGCCTCGAACTATTCGCTGGATTGCTCAGGATGTGATCACTGAGCCCTTACCCGAATCCCCTACAGGGTTTGATCTCATCACCGCCAGTTTTTTTCATGTACCTGCGACCGAGCGCAAGCGCGTATGGAAAAAGATGGTGGCAGCGCTTGCCCGCGGCGGAACCCTGGTCATTATTGGCCACGCCATCGAAGAAGCCACCAGTGGTGTGCATGGTCCACCCCAACACCTGCGCTTTGATCACGCAGACCTCCGGGGCGCAATACCGAAGAGCTGGAGCAGGGTCAAGGTTGAGCAACGCACGCGAGAGCAACGAGGAAGCGATGGTGCGGTGCACACCGTCACCGACACTGTCTTGGTGGCTCAGCGCTAAGACGCTTCTAGCTCAGTGCGCCCACGGTGGCCAGCGCGGCTTTGAGTAACGCCCCTCGCCCACCTTCGAGCTCTCGCAAGACCTCCACCGAAGTTGCTTCTTCCGGAGTCATCCACGTCATATCTAGCGCGTCTTGACGGGGTTCGCAGGTCCCCGTTACCGGCACCACGTAGACCAGTGAAACCGCGTGTTGGCGGGAGTCGTGAAACTTCGTACCGGGAAAGGGAAAGTATTCCGCGATGTGAGCAGGTTGTGCCGCGGGGGGTAACTGGGGAAAGGCCATCGGACCCAAATCCTTTTCGAGGTGCCGGAACAAAGCATCGCGCACACTTTCACCAAACATCACCCGACCGGCAACGAGAGCCCGGGCAATGGAGCCCTCATTCGACACCCGAAGCATCAGACCCACCTCGGTGACCTCCCCCATGCCATCGAGTCGCACAGGAACTGCCTCCACATAGATCAGCGGCATCCTTTGGCGAATCTCTGAGAGCTCATCATCGGAGAGCCAACCGGGGTTGGGGTCGGGGGTTCGGGTCGAGGACATAGTTCCTTTTTACTCCGATTCGCCAGAAATGCGAGCCCCCGCTGAGACCAAAGCCTCGCGCAGCGAGTCAGCATCAACACGCCATTGGGAATGCCACGCATCATTAATCAGCACGACCGGGACGCTATCGGTGTAGGCGGCTTCCCATTCCGGGTTTTCGCTCACCATCCGATGAGATATTTCTACGTTAGAAAAATCGCTGGTCGATTCGGTGATGACCTCCCAGGCTTCGTCGCAGAGGTGGCATCCCTCGCGACTGAACATGACTAGGGAAATCGAATCCATACGCAAAGCCTATGCTGAACAGTGATGACCCCCTCAAAAAAATCCACAGGCCGATCGGTTCCCACTCCGGTTATCGCCTTCGTGGATGTTGATAACACCCTGGTCAAAGGGGCCAGCATTTACATGTTTGCGATCGAGGCCTGGAAATCAGGCTTCATCAAATGGCACCACGTCATTCCGGCTCTTTTTCAACAGCGCTACTTCATCCGCAAAGGCGAAACCAGCAAGCGCATCACCTCCACCCGAGAGCGTGCCCAGGCCTTAGTCGCCGGACACAGCGAGGCTGACTTTAATCAGGTTGCCGAAATTGCCTGGCGGCGATCGATTGCCCCCAAAGTTTTTGACGACATCGTGGTGCGACTCCAAGAGCACCTGAGTCACGGGGATCAAGTGTGGTTGCTCACCGCGAGTCCCCAAGCTCTGGCCTCGGTGATGGCCCGCGACCTTCGTCTCACCGGAGCGATTGGGACCACAGTCGAAGTTGTCGATGGAGCCTTCACGGGCAACATCGAGGGGGAAATGCTCCATGGCCCCAAGAAAGCCGAGGCTGCCACAGAACTAGCGGAGCGCTTAGGGGCGAACCTAGAAGACTGCTATGCCTATTCCGATTCCGCGGCCGATATTCCACTGCTCGAGTTGGTGGGTCACCCCAGTGCAGTCAACCCCGATGCAGAACTCTTGGCCCACGCCGAGCAACGCCTCTGGCCGATTATCTGGCCAGAGGAGGCCAAGAAAAACAAACGCCGCCGGTCCTAGTGGGCAGAGAAAAGCGCTGGCCCCGAGGATTCTCGTGAACCAGCGCGCTAACCAGTACCGCTACTTCTTATTGCGACGCTGGTGGCGAGTCTTGCGAAGCAACTTGCGGTGCTTCTTCTTCGCCATACGCTTGCGACGCTTCTTGATAACTGAGCCCATTAAGTGTCCTTCAAACCTTGAGTCTTTAATGCGTGTCGCCCGGGCGCGGACAACTTAGGGAGTCTAGCGCAGTGCAGCCGGCTCAGCCGACCTGGTTCATGTCGCCGAGGTCATGCTGCCCAAAGAGCATGCTGGTCACCGCTGATTCGGGAATACGAAACGAGCGGCCAAAGCGCACTGCGGGAAGTTCACCCGAGTGAACCAATCGATACACCGTCATAGTCGATACCCGCATCGCATCGGCAACCTCGGCCACCGTGAGAAAGTTCATCGCTGAGAGAGGGGATGCCATGGGACTCTCCTCATGCGCTCAGGTGGGATAGGAACTACCTGTCACACCATAGAGGCCAGGTTGGCCTGTGTAAAGAGTTTTATCGTCGCGTTCCCAGCACCACGCCATCGAGAAAAGCCATGACGTCTGTGAGCAGGGATCCCGCCGCGCGACCCAGCGGAGCTAGATCCACGAAAGGAACCGCCGCATCTTTATCGAGGGCTTCAGGCGAGGCGGTGGTAGAAACGCGTGTCGCCCCGACCCATGTTCTGACGGCACCCAGCGCGGCATCATCAAATCGGTAGTAGCGATGTTGGCCGTCTTCTCGAACAGAGACTAAACCACTTTCTCGCAGTACTTTGAGGTGCTTAGACACCGTGGGCTGGGTGATACCCAGGGACTCCACCAACTCCCCCACACTCATCTCACGCTGGGGGTGAGAAGGCGATCGCAACAAGTCCACAATGTCGCGTCGGGTGGGGTCAGCCAGTACGTCAAAGAGGTCGGTCATAACTCAGTAGCGTACAAGTTCTCGTGCAGGAGTACTATGGCGGGCGTTGTCCCAGGTGCGGATGAGGAAGAGGGCGGGGCGAGTGTCGTCGTTGCTAGGTTCACTCAAACGGCGCGTTGCTGGCATGACCAGGAGACGCTCTGCATCGCAGCAGCGCCTGAACCGTTATCAAACCCCTCGGGGATTTGGCCGATTTCTTGCTCTGCTTCAAGGCGCCCTGGGAGGGCAAGCAGCCACGTTGACCGTAGTTGTTTTTCTCGTCTTAGTGACCATCACGGCGACCCTGTTAATGCTGCCTCAGGCGTCCGCTTCCGGGGTAGCCACCGCACCTGCCGATGCCCTCTTCACCGCGGTATCGGCTATTTGTGTCACCGGACTCACGGTGGTGAATATGGCGACTTACTGGTCGGCCTTTGGCCACACGGTCATCTTTATCGCTTTGCAGGTAGGCGGTTTGGGAGTGATGACGCTGGCCACACTGCTCGCCGTAATCGCCTCGAAGCGTTTAGGACTCTCGGTGCGAAAAATGATGGCCGGGGATGTGGATCCTTCTCGCCTGCACGAGCGCGATGACTTAGAGGGTCACGGCATGCGCCTCGGTGACGTGAAGGGATTGCTCAAGACAGTCTTCATCAGTGTGATCGCTATCGAGTTGGTGCTTGCCGCCATCATTATTCCCAGGCTCTATGTTGCGGGCCTGGACCTCACCTCTGCGTTGTGGCAAGGCGGCTACCTCGCTGTTTCCGCTTTCACGAACACCGGTTTTGTTCCGCTCGTCGATGGACTGTCATCATTTGCTGCCGACCCTGTGATGGTCTTCACCATCGGCATTGGTGTGTTTTTGGGTAGTATCGGCTTTCCCGTTATCTATGCCATTGCCCGGGCTGTTCGCACCGCGCGTCGGCGTCGACTGGGCAGCACCTGGGACCACGCCCGCCTGGGTGTACACGCGAAACTCACACTGGCCACGACAACCATTTTGTTAGTGTTGGGCGCCCTGGCCATCGGCGTCTTGGAGTGGGGCAACGAGAACACACTCGGTGGACAACCCGGCCAAGGTCGCCCGATGACCGCGCTGTTCACCTCGATGATGGCGCGCTCTGGTGGATTCAACACAGTGGATACCTCTGAATTTGGTGGAGCCACCCTCTTAGTCCTCGACATGCTGATGTTTGTCGGTGGTGGTTCAGCCTCCACCGCGGGGGGAATCAAAGTGACGACCTTGGCCATTTTGTTCCTCGCCGCCTTTGCGGAATCTCGCGGGGATCAAGACATCGTTGCCTATGAGCGTCGCATCCCCTCGGACACGGTGCGCCTTGCGGTGAGCGTGGTCTTGTGGGGAGCGAGCATTGTTGCCATCGCCACCATCGCCCTGTTGCGCATCACGGACGCGCCACTAGAGCGCGTGCTCTTTGACGTAATCTCTGCCTTTGCCACCTGTGGTTTGAGCGCTGGACTCACCACCAACGATTTGCCCGATGCCGCCAAATACGTCTTAGCCGCCACCATGCTGCTGGGTCGTGTTGGTACAGTGACGCTGGCGACTGCTTTGAGTGGAACCCACCGTCAGACGGTATATCGCCGGGCAAAAGAAAGGCCGATCGTTGGTTGAGAAAATTCCGCATGATGCACCGGTATTAGTCATTGGTTTAGGACGCTTCGGCGCCGCCACCGCCGGAGAACTCGACAAGCTAGGACGCGATGTTCTTGCCGTCGACGAGGATCCGGCTTTGGTTCAAAAGTGGGCGGAGCGAGTGCGCCACACCGCTGTCTTGGACGCCAGAAATATGAGTGCACTAGAACAAATTGGTGCCCGGGATTTCCCAATCGCCGTGGTGGCCACGGGATCCTCTATTGAAGCAAGCGTGCTGATTACCACCAACCTGGTCGATCTCAAGGTTCCCCAAATCTGGGCCAAAGCCATTAGTGAATCCCACGGAAAAATCTTGACGCGTATTGGAGCTCACCGAGTTATTTATCCTGAGCGCGAAGCCGGCGAGCGAGTAGCGCACTTGGTCTCGGGTCGCATGATTGACTTCATTCGCTTTGATGACAACTTTGCCCTGGTAAAGATGTATCCACCCAAGCCCATTCGGGGTCTTTCCTTGACCGATTCCAAGGTGCGCTCGAAATACAACATCACCGTGGTGGGGGTTAAGTCGCCTGGGAAACCCTTTACCTACGCCACGGAAAAGACTGTGGTTACCAACCACGATCTGATTATCGTTTCGGGCACCAACGAGGACATTGAAACTTTCGCAGCGCTGGATAAATAACTAGTCGCCAGCGAGCTCCTGTGCTCGAGCGATTGCTGCGGCACTGGCTTGGCGAATAATGCTGGGCAGATCGGCCGCGGCATAAACGTTAAGGGCCGCTTCGGTCGTGCCCTGGGGGCTCGTTACGGCCTCACGCAATTCGTGAGGAGCCTGGCCAGATTGTTCTAGTAAGGCGAGCGCGCCGAGGAACGTTCCTCGAATCATCACCTCGGCTTGGTCTGGACTAAAGCCCAATTCACCCGCCACTTCAAGAAACTTCTCCATAAAGAAATACACATAAGCAGGGCCCGAACCCGAGAGCGAACTCAGAGCATTGATCTGCTCCTCCGCAATCACCAACACTTCCCCGACGGTGCCAAAAAGAGTTTCCACCTCGCGGGATTGGTCCGGGCTCACCGAGGTGCCAATACTCATCCCGGTCACGCCTTTACCCACCCCCGAGGGCGTGTTGGGCATAGCCCGCACGAGGGCTCCTGGCCATACTTTTTCCATCGTAGGAATCGTGATTCCCGCCGCCACACTCACCATCACGGCATCAGGGTGGGCCTGGGAAGAAATCTCGCCAAGCAATTCCACTATTTGATAGGGCTTCACACCTAAGACAACAAGGCGGGCGGTCTCCAGGGCCCATGCATTGGCATCGCTATCTTCTTCGAGGCTCTTCGCTTCCACCCCGCTGGCTCGGAGTGTGTGGGCGGAGGCCGCACTGCGAGTGGTTACTCGAATACTCTCAGTCTCGATTCCTGGTGCGAGCAGCCCGCGCAGGATGGCACCACCCATATTGCCCGTGCCCAAAATTGCCACCGAAGGAAGAATTGTGCTCATCTTCTAAGTGTAGATTGGTGCCAAGCTGTCATAGACGCCACGAACGATTTTTGAGGTATTCGGTATGGGTGGAAAAAAGAAATCGCAAGAATCCCTTCCCGAGCGCGGTCCGATTCTGGCCGCACTAATGGACACTCCCGACGCCCAGTCCGTCTTGCGCTTGAGCGTGGTGGCCGAACCCGATGGTCACTGGGTCATTGCCGCCACGGTGCAAATGATTGATTCGCTGCCCGTGTATGTGCTCTCCCACGCCCTCGATGACGCGAAGCGGCGTGTTCGAGAGGTAGTAGGCGACACGGTCGAGGTCTATATTGAACCTGAATTGGTGCGAGACCCTGCTTTAGAGGCTCCCGCCACCGATGTCATCGTCATCAAAGCATCCGATTAGAGAAAGGCACCCCCATGGAGCTCGCCCGCAATCTAGGACTGATCGCTCACTTCTTAGGCCTTGCCATGATTCTGGGGCCGTTTCTAGTTCAGATGCGATCCCACTCGGGCTACTCGTTTGGGTGGGTAGCAACGGGTGCGCTTCTCCAGCTTCTCTCCGGTAGCTTCCTGACCTTTGTGGCGGAAATGCGCGTGGCCGAGGACCCCGATGAGTCGGTCAACCACATGAAAATTGGCGTCAAACTGCTACTGGCACTGGTCATCCTCGTAGTCGCCCTGGTGGGCCGCTCCAGAATGAAGAAGATTCCTACCGGGTCTTCGCCTCGTAAGCTTCTGCCTCTGCTGCACATCGCAGGGTTCTTGGCCCTGACCGATCTCGCACTGGCGGTGCTGTGGCCAGGCGTAGTGACCTAGGTCTATTTCTCGGCAAAGAAATCAGCCAGCAGGGCCCTACATTGTGCTTCGCTGATTCCCCCGATGACTTCCGCCACCCGGTGGGGCAGTGATCGATCGCGCACTAGATCATGCTTACTCCCCGCGGCCCCTGCCTTGTCATCCCAGGCGCCAAAGACCAACCGGGAGATCCGGGCCTGAGCGATAGCGCCGGCACACATCACACAGGGCTCCAGCGTGACCACCAGGGTGTGCTGGGACAGGTTCGCGGTACCTAAGGCTTTGCCCGCTGCTCGCAAGGCCACTATTTCCGCATGGGCCGTGGGGTCGCTATCGCGCTCTTTGGTATTCACGCCCTGGGAGATGACATATCCCGCGGGGTCCAGCACGAGTGCCGCGACCGGGACATCTCCCGTGGCGAGGGCAGTCTGGGCAAGCTCAATCGCATCGGCCATAAGGTCTTCATCACTGCGCATGGACACAGACTATCCAGACGATTCTGCTCCCGAGCCTCAGGTAGTGTGAAGCGTATGCAGGTACACGTCGCCGATCATCCCCTCATCTCCCACAAGCTCAGCCTGTTGAGGGATAAGAGCACACCCTCTCCCACCTTTCGAGCCCTGACCTCCGAGCTCGTCACGCTGTTGGCCTATGAAGCGACCCGCCACATTCGCGTCGAAGACCAAGAGATTGTCACACCGGTGACCACGACGGTGGGGAAAAAAATCGCACAGCCACGACCCGTGGTGGTCCCCATTCTTCGCGCCGGGTTGGGGATGCTCGAGGGAATGGTGGCGTTATTGCCCAGTGCTGAGGTGGGCTTCTTAGGAATGGTGCGTAACGAAGAGACCCTCCAGCCGAGCGTCTATGCCGAGCGTCTACCCGAAGACCTCGCCGATCGTCAGTGCTTTGTCCTGGATCCGATGCTGGCCACGGGCGGGTCTCTGTTGCAAGCCATTAACTTCGTCTTCGCCAAAGGCGCCAGGGATGTCACCGCGGTGTGTTTACTCGCAGCCCCCGAAGGACTGGCGGCCATCGAGAAAGCCCTCGATGGTAAAGACGTGACCATCGTGTTAGGCGCCCTCGATGAGAAACTCAATGAGCACGGATTTATCGTGCCGGGCCTGGGCGATGCCGG
>Ga0115557_1000408_pt1 | contig 29683 bp, 23 predicted proteins | sample COGITO_mtgs_1104_FD_87280 | JGI IMG/M metagenome (GOLD analysis project Ga0115557, IMG submission 87280) | Pelagic marine microbial communities from North Sea - COGITO_mtgs_110421 | ecosystem: Environmental > Aquatic > Marine > Epipelagic | place: Germany:Helgoland, sampling site Kabeltonne...
AACACATTTCTCAGAATCGAAGTTGTCATAAACAATACTGCACCAAAGAGATTAAAAATTAGATGAGCTATTGCAATGCTCATTGCAATTTCAGAATTGAAGCTTGCAGCAATTAATGCGGTAATCGTGGTCCCAAGATTGGCACCAATAATAAAAGGAAAGGCATGCTTAAGTCTAATTTTTTCTGTAGCCACTAATGGCACTAATAAAGAGGTAGATACCGAACTAGATTGTATTGCAGCCGTAATGAGAACACCCCAACCAAATGATTTGAAGGGTTTATTAAAAACAAACTTTCTTAGTTTATTCTTAGACCCCCCAATAACCGTCTTTCTTATTACATTGGTCAATAACTTTATTGAGATGAATAATAGGGCAAAACAAACAACAAGTGAAATAATATTATTGTTTATTAAACTTACAATTCCATTACTTATACCGAAGTCCATCACTTTACTCACTTCATTTCCAGAACTGAATGCTGATTGCCCAATAATCAATTCATTTATCTGCAATGAGAGTTTCGACAATAAACCATAAAAATATTCCAGCGGGAAAAGAATAAGGACCAAGATTATATTATAAAAATCATGAATAACACCCGCAGAAACAGCTTTTCTAAAAGCCCTTTTATCCGATACGAATCCGAGTGAAACAATTGTACTAGTAAGTGTTGTACCAATATTGGCACCCATGATTATGGGAATTGCTTCTTCAATTGAAATAGTATTAGTGGCCACTAAAGCGACAACCATTGTACTTGTGGTGGACGAGCTCTGAATTATTGCCGTTAATAAAAGTCCTATAAATAGCCCTACGAAAGGATCGATGGCATACGATAGGATACTTTCCTCAAAATTGGCTGCATAATCTGAGAGTGAAGCCACCATCAGGTTCAAGGCAAAAAAGAATAGTGCCAAAGACATGATAATTAGCACAAACCTACTTACGATTGGCCTGTTCTTATTATCATCCAAAATTTCGTTCTCCATTAGGGATATCGACAACACTATTTAATTGATCTAAATGTAAATGCAAACTTATTAAATCGGCCTCTTAAATAGATTTCCTTAATGTCATTCATTTGTTAAGCCTTCTTTACATTTTTAGCATGGAGTTAACAAAAACTTAATCTTCCGTTTACAAAAACTATCTCTATTTTTACCGCTGAAAATCAACCGCTTAAACTGACAATAATCAGTATATTACAACTATGGAATATGGATTACTAAATGTATTAGAGCTTTTAGGTGCACTAGGCTTCTTCATTTACGGAATGAAGGTTATGAGTGAAGGAATTCAAAAAGCTGCCGGTAATAATCTTCGGAACATTTTGGGAACAATGACTTCCAACAGATACACCGGAGTACTTACTGGATTTTTAATTACTGCAATTGTCCAATCGTCCTCTGCTACTACGGTAATGACGGTGAGCTTTGTGAATGCAGGCTTAATATCACTAGTAGAGTCTGCCGGCATAATGATGGGAGCCAATATTGGAACTACAATAACCGCTTGGCTTGTTTCATTAATTGGTTTCAAGGTGAAAATTTCTGCCATTGCACTACCAATTTTGGCATTTGCAATGCCAATGATGTTTTCTAAAAAGCAAAATTTAAAGAATTGGGCAGAATTCATGATTGGATTTGCCTTATTGTTTATGGGGCTCGATGCTTTAAAAGGAGCTGTTCCTGATTTAAAAAATAATCCTGAAGTAATTGCATTCCTGGCTGACTACAGTAATCCTGGTCTTTTAACAAGATTAATGTTTGTCGGAGCGGGTACACTTCTAACTATTATTGTTCAGTCTTCCAGTGCGGCCATGTCCCTCACCATTGTCCTATGTATGAATGGTTTGCCGATAGAAATAGGGGCTGCTATGGTCTTAGGTGAAAATATAGGAACAACCATTACAGCTGAACTTGCGGCATTAATTGGCAATGTTCATGCTAAAAGATCAGCCAAAATTCACTCCATGTTCAATATTATTGGTGTGACGTGGATGGTAATATTATTGCCCTATTTCCTTGATGCAATCCATTCAGTTTGGCCGGCACCAACCGGTGACGAAGCTGACAAGTTTACGCTAGCAATATTCCATACCATATTCAACTTTTTGAATGTGCTAATAATGATTTGGTTTGTGCCTCAATTAGTCAAACTAGCGATTAGGCTAGTCACATCTAAAGGTGATGAAGACGAAGCATTTAATTTGACCTATATAGGTGCTGGTGCTGGTGCTATGACTGCGGAAGTCTCAATTGTAGAGGCGCAGAAAGAGACAACGAAATTCGGAGACCTATGTATCAAAATGATGGAATACCTCAAAAAACAATTGAAAGAAGCTGATGAAAGTAAGCGCTCTAAATACAGAGAAAAAATTGAGAGGTATGAAACCATGACCGATGAAATCGAGGAAAACATAGCGAGTTTCCTAGTAAAAATTGCTGAACAACAGATGACCGAAGATGCTTCTATAAAAGTAAGGTCTATATTAAGTATCTCGAGTGACCTTGAAAGAACTGCTGACATTATTTTAAGAATGTCTAAAGACATTCAAATTGGAAATAAAAAGAAACTAAGTTTCAGTGAAAAACAACATGAGAACATTGCTAAAATATTTAAACTAGTAGACGATGCCTTAGCTGCTATGAAGTCTAATTTGGATAGTCCTTATGGAGCATCGCTTAATATTGAAGAGGCGGTAAGAATCGAAAATGAAATCAATGAGCTTAAAGGTAAATTAAGAAAGAAACACCTTAAGGCTACTGAGAAAAAAGAGTACGATGTACATTCAGGGATTATTTATAAAGACTTGTTCTTCTCTGCTGAGAAGCTCGGTGATCACATCATTAATGTAAGTGAAGCGATCAGAGGAGATTTTGGGCACGATGATGAGGACATGTAGTTATCCTAAACTCTTAAAAAAGAAAGGCCAGTCAACTTTGACTGGCCTTTCTTTTTGTCTAAAAATCTTTAATTTTTTAACTCGTTTATCGCAATCCAGCTCATCAATCCAATACTAATTTCAAGCGCATCTTCATCGATATTGAAATTTGGTGTATGCACCCCATTTGCAGTGCCTTTCTCTTCATTGCCTGTTCCCAGTCTATAAAAGCAAGCTGGAATTTCATGGCTATAAAAGGCAAAGTCCTCAGCACCCATCCACAAATCAAGGTCAACCACATTCTCCGCGCCCAAATAGTCTTCTGCTGACAATCTCGCTCTTTTGGTGGTCTCAGGATCGTTAACCAAAAACGGATAGCCTTTAGAAATTTCGAATTCACAAGAACCTCCCATCCCATCAGCAATGGCTTCAGCCATTTTTTTCATCTTATTATGGGCATCGGCTCTCCATGCCTCATTTAAAGCCCTGAAGGTACCGGCAACTTTTACTTCATCGGGTATAATATTGGTAGCACCATTGGCCTGTACATTACCAAAAGATAAAACAGTCGGTAATTTTGGATCAGCGTTTCTGCTTACAATTTGTTGTAGCGCAATAATAATATGCGAGGTGATTAAGACGGGGTCTATTACTTTGTCAGGCAATGCCGCGTGACCACCTTTGCCCTTTATTGTCATATAAATTTCATCCGCGCTTGCCATGTACATGCCTTCTCGAAAACCAACTTTACCAGTCGGAATAAATGGCATCACATGCTGGCCAAAAATTTTATTAGGAGCAGGGTTTTGAAGCACTCCTGCTTTAATCATCAGTGAAGCCCCTCCAGGATTTACTTCCTCTCCAGGTTGGAAGATCAACTTAACTGTTCCTTCAAATTTGTCTTTAAGGTCATTTAAGATCCTAGCTACGCCTAACAATGACGAGGTATGCACATCATGGCCACATGCGTGCATTATACCTTCATTTTTTGACTTATAAGAAATGTCATTGGCTTCTTGGATAGGCAATGCATCCATATCCGCTCGAAGTGCCATGGTATGTTTTGAAGGATTTTTTCCCTCAATAAGTGCAGTTACTCCTGTTTTTGCTACACCTTCTATGGGATCAAGACCAATCTTCTTTAATTCATTTGAAACAAATTTTGCTGTCTCAAATTCCTTGTACGAAAGTTCTGGGTTGGCATGAATATGTCTTCTAAGCTGAACAACATTAGGAGCATATGCTTTCGCAAGTTCCCTAATTGTCTTCTTTAGGCTCATCTTCTACTTCGAATTTCTCAGGCACAATTGTCGAGTTTGGATAATAAGACCTTATTTCCAAGTACAATGGCTGTGCTTCAATTTGCTCATGAAATTGACCAATCTTTACGAAGTAAGTTGGCAAGACATACTGCAATGGAGGAACATTTTGAGCCCCCACAATATCAAAAAGCTTATTCCTGATTCTATCTGCTTCAGTACGTGAAGTTCCAGAATAAACCAAAATTGTATACCCGGGCATATAGCCTAGCGCCTTATTTTTAGTTGCAATAGAATCGAGAACAACATTCAATTCAGCAGAGATATCATCTTCAGTTAGAATTGCCTCATTCTTCAAAACTTCTTGCCCTTCTGAATAATTAGTAGTCTTAGGTACTTCTTGGTTAATTCTATATTTAGATAAATCATCAGAATAATCAACAGCAACATTCTCCGTGCTTTTTACTGGTACAGCCTTTTTTGCGCAGCCTACTGCCCCACATAAAACGACAACTCCTATTAGCAATATGTTACCAACTATTCTATTCATTAATTACGACACATTTGTTATCAGATATATCAAGTTCAACCTGCTTAAACTTAACGTCCTTTTTGACCGATCCGTCTATATACTGAACTGAAACTCTATCGTTTCTTCCATATATTTTCTCTGATTTAATTGGAGCAGATTTTTCTGCTGGTGGTCTGTTTCGAGTATCTTGTCTTCCCGCCAAAGCAGATTTTGACTCTTCTTTACTTTCGTTATAACTCTGTTTAGACTGACGACTTCTTGCCTCTTGCACATTATTCGGATCTTCAGCTGGGATATCTGCTTTCCCAAGGAAAGAAATAGTGTCCTCATTCACCTTAGAAAGAAAGCCTTTAAACAATTGGAAAGCTTCAAATTTATAAATTAATAATGGATCCTTTTGCTCGTAAACAGCATTCTGTACGGATTGCTTAAGGTCATCCATTTCTCTTAAGTGTTCCTTCCAGGACATGTCAATTATACCAAGGGTAATGCCCTTCTCCATTGACTTTATCAACTCAGCATTCTCCGTTTCGATAGCCAATTCAAGATTTGTAGCTACACCAATCTGCTTTCGACCATCAGAAAATGGAACCAACACATTCTCTACTGTAGCTCCTCTTTCTTTTTGAACATGCTTCATCAATGGCAATGTTCTTTCTGCTATTGCCTTGTTTTTATTCTGATAGTCAGCATAGGCTTCTTCGTAGAGTTCATTTGTCAAGTGATTCATATCACTCTTCAAGAAATCATCCTGACTAACTTTAGTATCGATGCCTAAAATACTTATACAGTTGAGCTTAAATCCATCAAAATCTTCAGCTCCTTTAGTATTGTTCAGTATGTCTTCACAAGTATCATACATCATATTCATGATGTCCATTTGAAGACGTTCACCCTTAAGTGCATTTCTCCTTCTCTCGTAAATCACTTCACGCTGAGAATTCATCACATCATCATACTCCAACAAACGCTTTCTAGTACCGAAGTTATTCTCTTCAACTTTCTTCTGTGCTCTTTCTATGGACTTGGTGATCATTGAATGTTGGATCATTTCACCTTCTTTCAATCCCATCCTATCCATTAATTTGGCTACCCTTTCAGAACCAAACAAACGCATCAAATTATCTTCCAGTGAAACGAAGAATTGGGATGAACCTGCATCTCCTTGTCTACCAGCACGCCCTCTTAATTGCCTATCTACACGCCTGGATTCATGTCTTTCAGTACCAATAATTGCTAGCCCTCCAGCAGCTTTTGATTCTGCTGCCAACTTAATATCCGTACCTCTACCTGCCATGTTAGTGGCAATTGTTACTGTACCAGGGTTTCCAGCATTCGCAACCACGTCCGCCTCACGTGCATGCTGCTTAGCATTCAATACTTGATGTTGAATTTTCTTGAGGTTTAACATCCTACTTAGGACCTCCGAAATCTCAACGGAAGTTGTGCCAACCAAAACAGGTCTTCCTTGTCCGGTTAACTCGACTATTTCATCTACAACTGCGTTAAATTTTTCACGGACAGTTTTATACACCATGTCCTGCCTGTCATCTCTGACAATAGGTCGATTAGTTGGAATTACAACTGTATCTAATTTGTAAATCTCCCAGAATTCTCCTGCTTCAGTTTCAGCAGTTCCTGTCATACCTGAAAGCTTATGGTACATTCGGAAGTAATTCTGCAATGTAATGGTGGCGTATGTTTGCGTCGCGTCTTCTACAGTAACATTTTCTTTGGCTTCAATTGCCTGATGAAGGCCATCAGAATACCTTCTACCGTCCATTACACGACCTGTCTGCTCATCAACAATCTTGACCTTATTTTCTTCAAGGATATATTCTGTATCCTTTTCAAACATGGTATAGGCTTTTAACAATTGATTCACTGTATGAATTCTTTGTGCTTTAACCGTATAATCCTTGATAGCTGCCTCTTTCTGCTTCAGTTTATCTTGGTCTGAAACCTCATCATCTTTTTCAAGCTTTGCTACAACTTCACCAATGTCAGTCATGATGAAAAAAGTAGGATCTTCACCTTCACCGGTAATTAAGTCTGTTCCATTATCAGTCAAGTTTACACCGTTTGTTTTTTCTTCAATTGTAAAAAACAAAGGAGCGTCTGCTTCTGGCATTGCCTTGGCACTATCCTGTAAGTAAAAGTTTTCCGTCTTCTGAAGAATTGTTCTTATTCCCGTTTCACTTAAATATTTAATAAGTGGTTTGTACTTTGGAAGTCCACGGAAAGCACGAAATAGGGGAAGACCACCTTCCTCTTCATTTCCTGCAGCAATTAACTTTTTAGCCTCATTGAGGTATTGCGAACATAATTTCTTTTGAGCATCAACCAACTTCGCAATCCTAGGTTTTAACACATGAAATTCATGTTCGTCACCTTTAGGGATCGGTCCTGAAATAATAAGTGGTGTCCTAGCTTCATCAATCAATACCGAATCTACCTCATCGACCATTGCGAAGTGGTGCTTGCCTTGAACAAGTTCCTTTTCCTCACGGGCCATATTATCTCTCAGGTAATCGAAACCAAACTCATTGTTGGTACCGTAGACAACATCACACCTGTATGCTTCTCTTCTTTCTTCAGAGTTAGGGCTAAATTTATCAATACACTGGATGGTTAATCCGTGAAATTGAAAAAGTGGTGCCATCCACTCAGAATCTCTTCTTGCCAAATAATCGTTGACAGTAATTACATGGACTCCTCTTCCTGCTAATGCATTCAAATAAGCTGGCAAAGTAGCAACCAAGGTCTTACCCTCACCAGTGGCCATTTCAGAAATCTTCCCTTGGTGAAGTACAATACCTCCTATCAATTGAACATCATAATGCAGCATCTCCCAAGTCACTTCAACACCTGCAGCCAACCATTTGTTATGCCAAGTGGCCCTCTCGCCATTAATTTCTACATGAGCGCCTTCAGCAGCAATCTGCTTGTCCATTATGGTAGCATCGACGGTCAGACTTCCATTTTCCTTCAACCTTCTTGCTGTTTCTTTAACTACAGCAAAAGCCGACGGCAAAACTTTCATCAGAACTACTTCTAATTCTTCGTCTCGGTTCTTCTCGGTTCTATCTATTTCATCAAAAACGGCTTCTTTTTCATGGATATCCAGGTCTGGATTATCCTGTACTTTTTTATGTAAGGCGGCCAAATGATCATCAATTGACTTCAAATCATCGGCGATAAGTCCCTTTATCTCTTGCGTTTTCCCACGAAGCTCATCGTCACTTATTGAACTTAATTGCTCATAGGCAGCATTTATCTTTGCTACATATGGCGTTACTTCCTTAATATCCCTATCTGACTTTGTACCAAATAGCTTGGCTACTCCCTTTAATATCGACATGTTCTTCTATAAAAATCCTTTAAAGATAATTGCTATATCACTCATATTGAAAGCTTATTGCAATTAATCAAATCTCAATTGTTCCCGAATATACTTGTTCTGCAGGTCCTATAAGATATATGTTCTTAAATCCTTCTTCTTCCTTTTCAAATGACACCTGAAGCGTCCCTCCTTTTGCTTTTAAAGTGATGGGACTTTCTTCTCCTACTTGACTCAATGTCAATGCCACTGCCGTACAACCAGTACCACAAGAAAGGGTTTCATCCTCCACTCCTCTTTCGTAAGTCCTAATAGAGGTTGTACCATTCACTTTTTCAATAAAGTTGATATTGACCCCTTCTGCTTTAAAACTATCAGAATACCTGATCCTACTTCCTTCACCTTTGACATCAAAATGGGTCAAATCTTTCACCATTTTTATCAAATGCGGCGATCCAGTATCAACGTAAGCTACATCGCCTCTGTTTTCCACTTGCTTGATATCGTGCATCTGGATATGAATTAAACCATCACGCATAAGAGCAGTGTGAAAACCATCAAAAGCATTAAATCTCGTTTGGTCTCCAACCATACCTAAATGCTTGGCAAACTTTACGGCACAGCGACTTCCATTACCACAAAGACTTTGCGTACCATCAGCATTAAAATAAACCATTTTAAAATCTGAAGTCTCATCTTCTTCAATAAGGATCAATCCATCTCCACCAATACCAAACCTGCGGTCACAAAGTGCTGTGACCAAAGACAAGTCATTCTTATCGAATGAAAGGTTACGATTGTCTATCATGACAAAGTCGTTACCTGTTCCTTGATATTTATGAAATTGAATTTTTGTCATTATTTACTTTGAAGTCCAATTGCAATAAACGCGCCTATTGTCTTTTTGTGACAAATTGACTTAAGCGGCTGTCATACTTGTAATGTTTAAACCGGATTTAAGTGTTAATTGGTTTGATTACAAACAAAAAAAGCCGCTAAATAGCGGCCTTAATATTTTTGAAAAACTAAACTTTAGTTTTAAATTTTTTCTTTGATTCTTGCTGCCTTGCCTTGCTTACCTCTTAGGTAATACAATTTAGCTCTTCTAACCTTACCTCTTCTCATTACCTCAATTTTATCGAGGTTAGTAGATAGTAATGGGAAAATTCTTTCTACAGCAATGCCCCCAGAGATTTTTCTTACTGTGAAAGTTTCTCCATTAGAGCCACTATTCTTTCTCTGCATTACAGTCCCTTGGAATTGCTGGATTCTCTCCTTATTTCCTTCTTTAATTCTCACGTGCACATTCACTGTGTCACCTGGATTGAAATCAGGCAAAGCTGCCCTTTTTTCATTATTTTCTTGCTCTATAAAATCGATAAGATCGCTCATAATTCTAATCTCCTAATCCTTGTCTCCGAAATCGGTTTGCAAATATAGATATTATCTTTTTACTTTCTGATTGTAGACCAACTATTTTTTATTAATCTAAAAGTCCGGGCCTTCTTTCTTTCGTTCTTTCAACAGATTGCTCGTACCTCCAGTCATTTATTTTCTTCTCATGACCTGAAGTAAGTACCTCAGGCACCTCTAAACCTTGATAGTTCGCAGGCCGAGTGTAAACTGGTGGCGACAATAAATTATCTTGAAATGAATCTGTCAGTGCAGAAGTTTCATCAGATAAAACACCAGGAATCAATCGAATTATTGAATCCGCTAAAACAGCTGCCCCTAATTCCCCACCAGAAAGCACATAATCTCCAATGCTGACCTCTTTAGTAATCAAGTGTTGGCGTACCCTTTCGTCAACACCTTTATAATGACCACAGAGAATTATAATGTTACCAATTAATGAAAGTTGATTTGCCATTTTTTGATCTAAAAGAGCTCCGTCAGGCGTCATATAAATCACTTCATCGTAATCACGATCAGCTTTCAATTTTTTTATGCACAAATCGATAGGCTCAATCATCATCACCATTCCCGCACCACCACCAAAGGCATAGTCATCTACGCTCCTTTGTTTGTTCAATGTATACTCTCTGAGGTCATGGACAACTACTTCTACAAGCCCTTTGTCCTGTGCTCTTTTGAGAATGGAATGAGAAAATGGGCTTTCCAATAGTTTTGGCAGGCATGTTATGATGTCAATTCTCATGATTCATCATTTAAATAAACATCGACTAGGCCATCAGGAACATTCATGATTATAAGCTTCGCCTCCTTGTCTAAAGAAACGATTAGCGCATCGCTTAGCGGAATCAATATCTCCTTGCCAGAATTATGCGCTACGGCAATCAACAATTGATGGCCCGCATCCACAACACTTGAAACTGTCCCTAAATCTCCCAGCTTTTCATCCTTCAATAGAAAACCTTGAATTTCGTGGTAATAAAAATCCTCCCCTTCTAATTGGGGTAATGCAGTCAATGGCATGTATAATTCCAGCCCCTTAAGTGACTTGGCCATTTCTATTGTATCAATGTCTTCAAAATTTACAATCGCTTTATCGCGATTCATTGACATTGATGTTAAAAAAAAAGGAACCAGACTTTGCCCTTGAAGGACAAAAACTGATTCCATATTTTTATATTGCTTAGGATCGTCCACATCCAAATAGATCTGAACATCCCCTTTTAAACCATGAGGCTTAATGATGTAACCAACTTGGTAACAATCTTCAACCGTCATTGCTATTAGAAATTAATCTTCTTTCTTTTCCTCAGCAGGAGCTTCCTCCTCCTTTGGTGCTGCTTCAGTAGTCGCTTCTGCAACTTCTTCTTTAGCCTCTGCAACTGGCGCTTCCACTACTTCAGCAACAGGTGCTTCTGGAGTTGCCTCAACTGGTGCTTCTTCAGCAACCGGAGCTTCTGGTGCCGCTTCTTCAGCCGGTGCCTCTGCTACAGCTTCTTCAGCGCTAGCTTCAACTGGTGCTTCTTCAGCAACTTCTTCTGGCTCAGGCGTATTTTTCGCTGCAATCGCTTCTGCTCTTGCTGCACTTACCTTAGCTTCTGCTTCCAATTTAGCTTGCTTAGCATCTGCCTTAGATTTAGCGATTGAATCAACCTTACCAGAAATCTGAGATTCCTTGTTAGCTACCCACTCCGCTAATTTAGCGTCTGCTTGCTCTTGCGTTACCGCACCCTTAATTACACCAATCTGTAAATGTTTTCTGAACATTACACCTCTGTATGAAAGCATTGCCTTCACTGTATCAGTAGGTTGTGCTCCTTTCATTACCCAATCAAATGCTTTATCATTATCAATATTGATAAATGCTGGGTCTGAATTTGGATTGTATGTTCCAATTTTTTCGATAAAACGACCATCACGTGGTGCTCTAGCGTCAGCAACGACTACATCGTACATTGCCATTTTCTTACGACCTCTTCGGGCCAATCTAATTTTTACTGCCATGTTAGCTTTATATGTTAGCGGGGATCACGTCCCCTCTTCTCAGAGATCGCGTCTCCAAAAAGGACTGCAAAGATAATTGAAATATTTTAAAGCAATGACATCAAACACAAAAATATTCCACAAAGCATCAGCGCGCTAACAAGCGGCTTTTCAAGGATGTTAAATATATAAAACCGTTTAAACGGTTTTACGGTTTTATTTAACAACCCATATTATTTACCTTTGTACACATATAAGCGTAACTGTTAAGCAATGGACCATTTATCTTACATCAGTAATGCCGATCCAAGTGCCTTAGAAGGCCTTTATCAGCAATATACGACCGACCCGGATTCCGTAGACGAAAGTTGGAAAAAATTTTTTGAGGGATTTGAATTCGCTCAAAATAAATTTCCAATGCTTCCTGGTGACAACCAATCAACACAAAAAGTCAGCTCAGCTGGGGCTTCAGATAAAGAAATTCAGGTACACAATTTAATTAATGCTTACCGCACACGTGCGCACCTCAGGTCGAAAACAAACCCCGTCCGTGAACGAAAAGACAGGAAAGCGATTCTAGACCTTCACTTTTTTGGATTGTCAAAAGACGACTTGGATACTGTCTTTGAGTCTGGGAATGAAATTGGAATAGGAGCTGCTACGCTTAGAAAAATCATTGATACACTTACCTATATATATGAAGGCGCAGTTGGTTTCGAATATGAGTTCATTCGTAACCCAGAAGAACTTCAATGGCTCAGAGATAAAATTGAGAAAGAAGCACTCTCATTTAATCCAAGTCATGAACAAAAAGAAAGAATACTCTATAAGCTCAATGAAGCCGTTGTATTCGAAAACTTCTTACATACAAAATATTTAGGTCAAAAACGTTTCTCACTTGAAGGAGGTGAAACAACCATTGCAGCATTAGACGCTATTATAAATAGAGGTGCTGAATTAGGCGCAAAAGAAGTTATGATTGGCATGGCGCATCGAGGTCGCCTTAATGTGCTTGCGAACATCATGGGAAAAACCTATGAGCAGATATTTAATGAATTTGAAGGAAACGCAAAGCCTGACCTTACTATGGGTGATGGTGATGTAAAGTACCACCTTGGGTTTTCCTCTGAAGTAACTGCCTTAAATGGTAAGACTGTTAACCTAAAATTAGCACCAAACCCTTCTCACTTAGAAGCTGTCAATTCAGTGGTAGAAGGATTCGTTCGCGCCAAGTTAGACAGTATTTATAAGCAGGATGCTGATAAGATCATTCCTATACTCATTCATGGTGATGCAGCCTTAGCTGGCCAAGGGATAGGCTACGAATTAACTCAGATGAGTCAATTGGAAGGTTATTCAACTGGCGGAACAATTCATTTTGTCATTAACAATCAAGTAGGATTTACTACAGATTTTGATGATGCACGTTCAAGTATTTACTCTACAGATGTAGCTAAACTTGTAGATGCTCCAGTATTGCATGTAAATGGCGATGATCCGGAAGCAGTCGTGTTCTGTGTGCAATTTGCAGTAGAATACCGACAGAAATTTAATAGAGACATTTTTGTTGACATGGTATGCTACAGAAGACATGGCCACAATGAGAGTGATGAACCAAAATTCACACAACCGTCTTTATACAACCTGATTTCTAAACACCCAAACCCTAGAGAAGTGTATAATAAGACTTTAATAGAACGAGGTGATGTAGATGCACAATTGGCCAAAAACATGGACAAAGATTTCAGGAGCCTACTTCAAGACCGCTTAAATCTGGTTAAGCAAAAGCCATTGCCATATACCTACCAACCATTAGAAGAAGCTTGGAGAACCCTAAGGAGATCAACTCCAAAGGATTTTGATAAATCGCCATCTACAAACATCTCTGAAGTCACTTTCAAGAAAGTAGCTGATGCATTAACAACAATTCCTTCAGGATTCAAGCCTATCAAGCAAATTGATAAGCAATTGAAACAGCGCCAGGAAATGTTCTTCAAAAATGAAGAATTAAACTGGGCAGCCGGCGAATTATTAGCTTATGGATCATTATTGGCCGAAGGAAAAAAAGTGAGGTTAACCGGACAGGATGTGCAAAGAGGAACATTTTCTCACCGCCATGCCGTACTCCACGATGCAACAACGAACGAAGCATACAATTCCCTGAGCCATATAGAAGGAGTTGAAGAAAATTTTGAAGTCTATAACTCTTTGCTCTCAGAATTTGGTGTCATGGGCTTTGAATTTGGCTATGCCATGGCTAATCCCAACGCACTGACCATTTGGGAAGCGCAATTTGGTGATTTCGCAAATGGAGCCCAAGTCATGGTAGATCAGTTCATTTCATGTTCTGAAACGAAATGGCAAAGAATGAACGGCTTAGTATTGCTCTTGCCACATGGCTATGAAGGCCAAGGACCTGAACATTCTAATGCACGACCTGAGCGTTATTTACAGCTTTCAGCAGAGTACAATATGGTGGTAACAAACATCACTACTCCTGCTAACTTTTTCCATGCATTAAGAAGACAATTGACATGGAAATTTAGAAAGCCATTGATAGTAATGTCTCCTAAATCATTGTTGAGACATCCTAAAGCCATTTCACCAAAGGCTGAATTTGTAAATGGCGCTTTTCAAGAAGTTATTGGTGATACTTATGCTGCTGCAAAATCAGTCAAAAAAGTAATCATGTGTTCTGGTAAGATTTACTACGACTTACAAGAGCGACAAGAAAAAGACAAGCGCAAGGATGTAGCTATAGTGAGAATTGAACAGCTTCACCCGTTCCCGGCTAAGAAAGTAAAAGCGATTTCCGATAAATACAAGGATGCAGCATTCTTCTGGTTACAAGAAGAGCCTGAAAACATGGGCTACTGGACTTATATTTTAAGGGTTTACAAGGAACAAAATCTCACATTAATTTCAAGAAAGGCAAGTGCTTCTCCTGCTACAGGATATGCAAAAGTGCATGCTGAAGAACAACAAAGTTTGATAGATCAAGCATTTGCTTAAAATATAAAATCATGAGTCTGGAAATCAAAGTCCCTACCGTTGGTGAATCAATAACAGAAGTTACTATTGCCCAATGGTTCAAAAAAGAAGGTGATGCAGTGGACTTGGATGAGATCATTTGTGAACTTGAATCTGACAAAGCCACTTTCGAATTAAACGCAGAAGCAGCAGGTGTTTTACATATTAAAGCCCAGGAAGGCGACACCCTAGAAATAGGAGCAACTATTTGCGAAATAGATACCGATCAAGCGATTTCCAATACTGAAAAACCTACTCCAATGACCGAATCAAAGAAACCATCTACAACAGGTGAAATTAAAGAAATGATTGTGCCAACTGTTGGTGAATCTATTACAGAAGTTACTATATCCTCATGGCTTAAAGCAGATGGAGATTTTGTAGAACTCGATGAAATAATTGCTGAAATTGATTCTGACAAAGCCACTTTCGAGCTTCCTGCAGAAGCAAACGGTATTTTAAGAATTGTCGCGCAAGAAGACGAAACAATAGAAATAGGTGCTTCAATTTGTAAAATTGAGGTAATGGAAGTGGCTCCAAGTGCTCCAGAAACACCAGCACCAGCCGTAGCGGAAGCAACCAATACAATTGCAGCCGTTGAATCTACTTATGCTACCGGACATGCTTCACCAGCAGCAGCCAAAATACTAGCTGAAAAAGGAATCGACCCAAGTCAAGTAAAGGGAAGCGGAGTCGATGGTAGAATTTCCAAAGAAGATGCTGAAAAAGCACAAAAAGCAGCTCCAAAAGCCGCTGCTCCGAGTAAGCAGGAAGCCACTACTGCTCCTATAATCCCTGGCAGCCGTAACGATCGAAGAGAAAAAATGAGTTCTCTAAGAAAGACTGTTGCAAAGAGGTTGGTTTCAGTAAAAAATGAGACGGCTATGCTTACCACTTTCAATGAAGTGAACATGAAGCCTATCATGGACCTGAGAAAAAAATACAAAGAGAAGTTCAAAGAGAAGTACGAGGTTGGATTAGGCTTTATGTCTTTCTTCACTAAAGCAGTCTCAATGGCCGCCCAAGAATGGCCTTCCGTCAATGCGCGAATTGACGGAAATGAAATCGTTTATAATGATTTTGTTGATGTTTCAATTGCTGTTTCTGCACCCAAAGGATTGGTTGTTCCAGTAATCCGAAATGCAGAATCAATGACATTTGAACAAGTTGAAAGAGAAGTTGTCCGATTGGCGACTAAAGCAAGAAATAACAAGTTGACCATTGAAGAAATGACTGGTGGAACCTTCACTTTGACAAATGGTGGAATATTTGGCTCTATGCTTTCTACTCCAATTATTAACGCGCCACAATCGGCAATCTTAGGAATGCACAACATTGTTGAAAGACCAATGGCAGTCAATGGAGAAGTCCAAATTTTACCAATCATGTACTTGGCATTAAGCTATGACCACAGAATTGTTGACGGTAGAGAATCAGTGAGTTTCTTAGTCAGAGTTAAAGAATTATTAGAGGATCCTACACGCTTATTATTAGGCATCTAAACACTAAATACAGGAATTATGAAATACGATGTAACAGTAATTGGATCTGGACCTGGTGGCTATGTAGCAGCAATACGTTGTGCACAACTCGGTTTAAAAACTGCTATTATTGAAAAATATAGCACCTTGGGTGGCACATGCTTAAACGTAGGCTGTATTCCTTCAAAGGCACTTTTAGATTCTTCTCATCATTACCATGATGCCGAATCTACTTTTAAAGAGCATGGGATTGAGCTTGATAACCTCAAAGTAAATCTCAAGCAAATGATTGACAGAAAAGCTGGAGTTGTCGCTGATAATGTTGCTGGTATCTCATTTTTAATGAAGAAGAATAAGATCGATGTTTTACATGGTATCGGCTCCTTCATTGACAAGAACAATATCAAGATAACGGATTCAGAAGGGAAAGAAACACAGGTAGAATCTGACAAAGTAATTATTGCCACTGGCTCAAAACCTGCCTCTTTGCCTTTTATCAAGATTGATAAAAAGCGGGTAATAACTTCTACAGAAGCTTTAGAGTTGAAAGAAATTCCCAAACACATGATCGTAATTGGTGGTGGAGTTATTGGAATGGAGCTGGGCTCTGTGTACGCACGCCTAGGTGCGGAAGTGTCAGTGGTTGAATACATGGACAGCCTAATCCCAACTATGGATGGAACCATGGGCAAAGAATTAAAAAAGTCATTAAAAAAATTAGGCTTCAATTATTACCTAGGACATAAAGTAACTGGTGTAAGCAGTACTGCAAAAACGGTGACTGTAAAAGCTGAAAACAAAAAAGGAGAGTTAGTCGAAATCAAAGGAGATTATTGCCTGGTTTCAATTGGTCGAAAACCATTTACGGATGGGCTTGGTTTAGAGAATATTGGGGTAAAAACTGACGAACGAGGAAGAATTGAAGTCAATGAAAAATTAGAGACTTCTATTCAAGGCATTTATGGCATTGGCGACGTCATTAAAGGAGCTATGCTAGCGCATAAGGCGGAAGAAGAAGGAATGTTTATTGCAGAGTCTATCATGGGTCAGAAACCACATATTAATTATAACCTGATTCCTGGTGTCGTTTATACATGGCCAGAAGTAGCCGCTGTTGGTTTTACAGAAGAACAATTAAAGGAGCAAGGACGTGCTTATAAGAAAGGCGCTTTCCCCTTTAAGGCATCGGGACGCGCAAGGGCTTCAATGGACATGGATGGCCAAGTCAAAGTGCTCGCTGACCAAGACACAGATGAAATTCTAGGTGTACATATTATTGGACCAAGGGCAGCAGATATGATTGCCGAGGCAGTTGTAGCAATGGAATACCGTGCTTCTGCTGAAGACATTGCCAGAATGTCTCATGCGCACCCTACATATACAGAGGCTTTAAAAGAAGCATGTTTGGCCGCTACTGATAACAGGTCCATTCATGTTTAAAAAAGTTCGTCAATAAAAAAAGGGTTGACATGTGTCAACCCTTTTTTTATGAATTTATATTTTTTAATTACTCGTTCTTGTTGCTTCAAGAGGAAATACTTGGTCTCCCATAACTACCCCTCCTGAAAAATCATCACCATCAAAATCTCCTTCAATATCGGCAGTTGTTCCAGCCACTTCTATGCTTCCCGACATAGACATGCCAACTATATCAAGGCCTAAAACATCCAAAGTGCCGAATTGGTCTGTTGCCATAGATGCCTCAAATGAGCCCGGCTCACCTGTGATTCTCATAACACCTGAACTTCCTCCATCAGGAGTATCAATAGTGTACTCCCATACTCCAACTGGTGAATAAGCTGGTGCTTTCTTCTCTACTACTTCGTTTTTTGCAGGGGCTGCTGTGGCTTGACCATCGGCTGACTGTGTATTAGTTGAGGGTACTTTTGCTGCACAGCTAAAAATAAATATTGCCAAAAGGGCCAACATACCCATTGCTTTTATCTTTCTAAGATCAATCATAATATCTTTTAGTTTTAAATTGAGTTGATGGCTTGAAGATAAAACTTTTTTTTCAATTTCAGATAAATAAGCCCAATCAACACCTTAATCCTCTGACACATTTAAATGCACCCTACAAATTTTGATTTTAACGTTTTCAGTATAACTTTGTGCCAATTTATACAGAAGTAAAAACACTTTTTTTTCTCTAAGAAATGCCAAAAGACAATAGTATAAAATCCATCCTAATTATTGGTAGTGGCCCCATCATTATCGGGCAAGCTTGTGAATTTGATTATGCAGGATCTCAAGCCTCTAGATCTTTAAGAGAAGAGGGCATTGAGGTTACGCTAATTAACTCAAACCCGGCTACGATTATGACTGATCCGGTGACAGCTGATAATGTTTATCTGAAACCCCTTACTAAAAAGTCAATAATTGAAATTCTAGAAGCCCATGACATTGATGCTGTACTTCCAACAATGGGGGGGCAAACGGCTCTTAATTTGGCAATAGACTGTGATACTGCTGGAATTTGGAAAAAATATGATGTTAAGATGGTTGGCGTTGATATAGCGGCTATCGATATCTGTGAAGACCGAGAGAAATTCCGAATAAGAATGCAGGAATTAAATGTCGGCGTCTGTAAAGGCGAGACAGCATCTTCCTATCTGAAAGGAAAAGAAATAGCACAAGAAATTGGCTTCCCGTTAGTCATCAGGCCGTCTTATACATTGGGTGGTTACGGTGGTGGCTTTGTTCACAATCAAGAAGAATTTGATGAAGCTTTGACTAGAGGATTAAAAGCTTCTCCTATTCACGAGGTTTTAGTGGAACAAAGCATTTTAGGCTGGAAAGAATATGAATTAGAATTGCTTCGTGACAGTATTGGTAATGTCATTATTATCTGTTCGATTGAGAATTTTGATCCAATGGGGATACACACAGGAGATTCAATCACTGTAGCACCAGCTCAGACATTACCTGATACGGTTTATCAGAACATGCGAGACTTGGCCATCAAGATGATGAATGGTATAGGTCAATTCGCTGGTGGTTGTAATGTGCAATTCTCGGTAAGTCCTGATACCGATGAAATCATTGGTATCGAAATCAACCCAAGAGTTTCTCGGTCTTCTGCTTTAGCCTCTAAAGCCACTGGATATCCTATTGCCAAGGTTGCTGCAAAATTAGCAATTGGTTACAATTTGGATGAGCTAGAAAACCAAATTACAAAAACAACTTCGGCATTCTTTGAACCAACTCTCGATTATGTAATTGTAAAGATTCCGAGATGGAATTTTGATAAGTTCAAAGGCGCAGACAGAAGCTTAGGCCTTCAAATGAAGTCTGTCGGTGAAGTAATGGGGATTGGCAGGAACTTTCAGGAAGCACTTCAAAAAGCTTGTCAGTCATTAGAAATTAAGAGAAATGGATTAGGGGCTGATGGGAAAGAACTAAAAGACCAAGCGGCTATTTTACATAGCCTGGCCAATCCTAGTTGGAACAGATTATTCCACATTTACGATGCGTTCAAACTTGGTATTCCTTTCAATACCATTATGAAAACAACCAAGATCGATAAATGGTTTTTACGTCAGATTGAAGAGTTGATTGCGTTAGAAGGTCGGATTGAAAAACATTCATTAGCCACTTTACCAGAACCATTATTAAAGGAGGCAAAAGAAAAAGGATATGCAGATCGCCAAATAGCCCACCTTATTAAATGCCTGGAAAGTGAAGTTTTTAATAGAAGACATGACTTGGGTATCAAACGTATTTATAAACTTGTAGATACATGTGCTGCCGAATTTGAGGCACAAACACCTTATTACTACTCGAGTTTTGGACAAGAAAATGAATCCGTCTGTTCTGACAAAGAAAAAATTATTGTTCTCGGTTCTGGACCAAACAGAATTGGACAAGGAATTGAGTTTGATTACTCCTGCGTTCATGGCTTGATCGCTGCTAAAGAATGTGGTTATGAGACCATCATGATTAACTGTAATCCTGAAACTGTTTCGACCGACTTTGACACGGCTGACAAGCTGTACTTCGAACCGGTTTTTTGGGAGCATATCTATGACATCATTTTACATGAAAAACCTGTAGGAGTGATTGTTCAATTGGGTGGTCAGACGGCACTAAAATTGGCAGAAAAACTCGATAAATACGGAATCAAAATCATGGGGACTAGTTTTAATGCCTTAGATTTAGCAGAAGATCGAGGGCGTTTTTCAGAGTTGCTTGCAAAAAATAACATCCCTTATCCAAAATTTGGAGTAATCGAAGATGCTGAAGAAGCCATAGAGCTTTCTAAAGAAATTGGTTTTCCCTTATTGGTAAGACCGTCCTATGTTTTGGGTGGACAAGGAATGAAAATCGTGATCAATGAACAGGAACTCGAAGAACATGTGATTAATATTCTCAAGGACATCCCGGGCAATCGTGTCTTACTGGATCATTTCTTAGAAAATGCCATTGAAGCCGAAGCAGATGCTATCTGTGATGGCGAAGATGTTTATATTCTAGGAATAATGCAGCACATAGAACCAGCAGGGATCCATTCCGGAGATTCCTATGCAGTACTGCCTCCTTATAATTTGGGAGACTTTGTAATGCGTCAAATTGAAGAGCATACAAAGAAAATTGCCTTAGAGTTAAAAACCGTTGGCCTGATCAATATTCAGTTCGCGATAAAAAATGATAAAGTTTATATCATTGAAGCCAACCCAAGGGCATCTAGAACCGTACCATTTATAGGTAAAGCCTATCAAGAGCCTTATGTGAATTATGCTACCAAAATCATGCTTGGTGCGAAAAAGGTAAAGGACTTCAAATTTAATCCTGTGAAAAAAGGATACGCAATTAAAGAACCCGTATTCTCTTTCAACAAATTTCCAAATGTTAATAAGGAATTAGGACCTGAAATGAAATCGACTGGTGAGGCTATTTATTTTATTGATGATTTGATGGATGATTATTTCCTTCAAATTTATTCTGAACGAAATTTATACCTTAGTAGGTAGATATTAATTATGGGTTGGTTATTAAAAGCGATATTATTTTTTGTTGTTTTCTCCTGGATCTTCAGGACAGTATCTAAGTTCTTTCTTGGAAACGTGGTGAAACAAGCGCAACAGAAACAGGCGCAACAACAGAATTATCAACAGACGCGTCCATCGGATGGAAATGTAAATGTTAAATTCTCTTCGGATAAAAAATCAAAGTCAGCCAAATCCTCTGATGATTTTAAGGGTGGAGATTATGTTGATTATGAAGAATTAAAGGACTAATTCTTCTTCAAAGGGCCCTCCCATATCACTTCTTCAATCATCCAAGTACCATGCTCTTTACTGAGTAATAAATAATCTATTCCCCACCAAGCAGTCACTTTTGCAGCGGCAATATGTTCAGAGACTTCAAAGATTTTAACCTCCTTTGGTGCTGATGCAGGAGCAAACTGCTTCTTAGCTTTGACATCAAGGGCATAATCTATTGCCGCAGTATAAGTCATTTGATTTGAAAATTTATGCTGCACCTCACCATTGGCTTTCCAATAACCAATCTTATACAATTTGGGAACAAGTGCCGCTTTAAGCTTTGTGGTATCGCCCTCATAAAAACCCTCGAGGTAGTTCATACAAGCCTTTTTTACCGCATCCTCTTCTGAAGTTGATTGTGCATTTACTGCAATTGTGGTTGAGGCGATTAAGATTAATGTTAAGAGCTTTTTCATATTATTCTGTTTGATAAACTAACGTATAACAAATAAAAATCTTAACGCGTCCATCACCATTAGGTTGTTGAAACCAAAAAGAGCAAACCTCTTAACGAGGTTTGCTCTTAGCATAAACAATGACTTTAATGAATGGCTATGGCATTTTATAAACCATGGCATTAATGTGCATCCCAGCACCTACGGATGCAAAAACAATAACATTGCCCGATTCAATTTTATGTCCATCAAGTTTGTTTTCTAGTATTAAATCAAGCATTGTTGGTACCGTAGCCACGGAGCTATTTCCCAAAGTTTGGATGGTCATTGGCATGATCTCATCCATGTCTCTTTGTTCGCCATACAACTTGAAGAGTTTCTTTAAGATGGCTTCATCCATCTTTTCATTGGCCTGGTGGATTAAAATTTTATGTACATCCATCAATCCTACATTAGCTTTGTCCATGGCTACTTTAATAGAGCCAGCTACGGTCAAAAGAGCATATTCATAAATTTTTCGGCCAAGCATTTTAATATACAGGTTCCCATCTTGAGCAGCAGGATTGTAAGAAGGCCCCATGGCTAAATAATCTAACTCAGCATCTGCATCGGTTCTTGATACTTGAGAAAGCACTCCACCTTTTGAACCTTCTTCCGCAGCACTAAAAATTGTCGCTCCTGCGCCATCCGAAAAGATCATACAGTTACGGTCATAGATATCAATGATACGACTGATGGTTTCAGCCCCTATAACCATTATATTTTTTGCGTCCCCAGATTTAATCATCTGAGTTGCTTGAATCGCTGCTTGCAACCAACCTGGGCAACCAAAAATCACATCAAAGCAAGAAGTAGCTGGATTCTTAATCCCTAATTTGTTCTTTACACGAGCCGCCAAACTTGGCATAAAATCAGACCTATTTGATCCAAATTTCATGTCGCCAAAATTATGAGCCATAATGATGTAGTCAAGCGCCTCAGCATCAATCGAGCTTTTGGAAAGCGCCCTTTCAGCAGCTATAGCCGCCAAATCAGAAGTAGTTTGGTCCTCATTGGCGTACCTTCTTTCTTTGATACCCGTTATGCTTTCGAATTTCTGAATGATAACATCATTTTCAGTTTCAAAACGTTCCCCATTCTCTTGATAGAATTCAGAATTTATAAAATCCTCATTTTTCATCACCTTATCTGGGATACAACTTCCTACTCCGTCAATTACTACTTTAATATTACTCATGCTAAATCTTGTTGTCTATATCTGATTGCATCCCAGCAAGCATTAACTGCCTGTTCAATGCGCTCATTTGTCAATGTCTGGTTATTATCAATGTGCTGCTTAAGCAAAGAAACTATTGGTCCATAAAGCAATGCAATAATGGTATACAACGGTAAATCTTTAATCGCCTTTGCTCCTTTGGATTCGATGAAAAACATCATAATAGGAGAAAGGATCATGAATGATTCCTCTCTTGTCAAGTTGCTCATGTACGGTGCATACCTGTGCTGCTCTATAAATTGAAACTCTTTTGGATGGTTGATGAAAAACTCAAGCATGTTTTTCCATAGATGTTTAAAGCGCTCCTTATAAGTACCCTCTTCTCTGTAATTCGTAAGCATGGCCTTGATAATATTCCGTTTAATCTCTTTGAAAAGTTCGTTTATCAACTCCTCCTTATTAGAAAAATACCGATAAATAGTCCCCGCACCGACTCCAGCACTTTGAGCAATCAGGGATATTGGTGTGCCATGGAAGCCATGTTCTGAAAGCAATTTCAGGGTGGTATCCATAATTAATATTCTCTTATCTATCTTATTATCAATCATTTATCTGCGGAATGAACGTTCATTCCGCTGCAAATTAAAGCAGTTTATACTTGATATACAAGTAGTATTCGAGGAATATCGCATTTATGAAAATCAATTGTCATATGTGCTTTGCATAAGACAGTTTTACCTATTTTTGCCAAACGTTTGATCCTGAATGATCAAAAGTGTTAATTAGAGCTTATGTCTTGGTTTACCAGAAAAAGTAAGGGCATTACGACCCCAACAGAACAAAAGAAAGATGCCCCTGATGGTTTGTGGTATAAAACCCCAGGTGGTAAAATTGTTCACACACGCGAACTGAAGAACAATGCATATGTTAGCCCCGAAGATGGCTATCATGTCAGGATTGGATCTAAAGAGTATTTTGAGATTTTATTTGACAATAATGCATTTACTGAATTGGATGCGAACATGACTTCAGGTGACCCCTTGAAGTTTGTCGACAGTAAAGCCTATCCAACTAGGATCGTAGCTACTCAGAAAAAAACAAACTTAAAAGATGCTGTTCGAACTGCCCATGGCAAAATGAACGGTTTAGATTTAACTGTATCATGTATGGATTTTGCCTTTGTAGGTGGATCTATGGGTTCAGTAGTAGGTGAAAAAATTGGACGTGGCATTGATCATGCACTAAAAACAAAAACTCCATTTTTGATGATTTCAAAATCTGGAGGTGCTCGCATGCAAGAAGCGGGTTATTCTTTGATGCAAATGGCTAAAACGTCTGCAAAACTGGCAAGACTTGCCGAAGCTAAAATTCCATACATTTCTTTGCTTACGGATCCTACTACAGGAGGTGTTACAGCATCATATGCGATGTTAGGAGACTTTAATATTTCTGAACCTGGTGCATTAATTGGCTTTGCGGGACCCCGTGTAATAAGGGATACTGTAGGTAAGGATTTACCTAAAGGATTTCAAAGTGCAGAATTTGTGCAAGAACATGGTTTTCTAGATTTCATTGTAGACAGGAGAGACCTTAAAAAGCAATTGACTACCCTAATTAGCATCATTTACAAGTAGTTTTTTCACTTTATTGCAGTACCTCGTTTGACGTCATTTCCTAAATAAATTTATTTTTGGAGAGATTCGGTTACGAAAGGTTAAAAATTTAGGTTTAGACCTTCTGATTTAAGCGATTAGTGAATATATTTGTGCCCTTAGAAAAGAGACGCGCGTGCGCCTTCTAAATTGTTGATTTAAAAGATATTAATTAATGTCGTCAGTTATAATCACTTCCATAGTAGCTTTTTCAGCTGTAATCCTTTTACTCGTTCTTATACTGTTGTACGCCCAGTCTAAATTGGTGCAATCTGGAGACGTGAAAATCATCATTAATGGTGATTCAGAAAATGCAATTGTTACACCAGCAGGTGGCACTTTGTTGAATACACTTTCTGCTCAAAAAATATTTTTACCCTCCGCTTGCGGTGGTGGTGGTACTTGTGCCATGTGCAAATGTACTGTCAACGAAGGTGGCGGAGATGTACTGCCAACTGAAGTTGGGCACTTAAGTAGGGCAGAACAAAAAGAAGGTGTTCGTCTTACTTGCCAAGTAAAGGTGAAAAATGACATGACCATTCATATTCCAGAAGAAATTTTTGGAATCAAGAAATGGGAATGTGAAGTAGTTTCAAATTGGAACGTAGCTTCATTCATTAAAGAATTTATAGTGAAACTTCCTGAAGGCGAAACATTAGATTTCGAAGCAGGTGGTTATATCCAAGTAGATGTTCCTCCGGTTGTTTGTGATTTTAAAGACATGAACATTGAGCCGCTTCCGGATGACCCGGCTGGTCCAGATAAATTCAAAGAGGATTGGGACAAATTTGGTCTTTGGGATCTTCAGATGAAGAATGACGAAGAAATATTTAGGGCTTATTCAATGGCCAACCATCCTGCTGAAGGCAACATAGTAATGCTGAATATTCGTATTGCTACGCCACCATGGGACAGGGCTAATAACAAATGGATGGATGTTAATCCTGGAATTTGTTCTTCTTATGTCTTTACTAGAAAGCCAGGTGACAAAGTAACGATCTCTGGACCTTATGGAGAATTCTTCATTAAGGAAACAGAAGCAGAAATGCTTTATGTAGGTGGTGGTGCTGGAATGGCGCCAATGAGGTCTCACTTATTTCATCTTTTTCATACATTAAAAACAGGAAGAAAAGTTTCATACTGGTATGGCGGGCGTTCTAAAAGAGAGCTCTTTTACTTAGATCACTTTGAAAAAATTGCAGCAGAATTTCCAAACTTCAAGTTTTATTTAGTGCTCTCGGAGCCATTACCTGAAGACAATTGGGTAGATAAAAAGGATGCTGATGATCCAAACGGGGATGGATTTACAGGCTTTGTTCATCAAGCTGTAATTGACCAATACCTCAATAAGCATGATTCGCCAGAAGAGATAGAATTTTACTTCTGTGGACCTCCTATGATGAATGCTGCAGTTATCAAGATGTGCGACGATTGGGGTGTTCCTGATGAGAATGTTGCCTTTGATGATTTTGGAGGATAAAAACCAACTAAAGAAAAAAATGAAAAGCCACTCAATGAGTGGCTTTTTTGTTACCCGTTGCATTTTCTTCTATCTTTAGTCAAAGCCTCTTTGACAATGAACCTACAACTCTTTTTTTCTCCCTCAGAACAAACACACGATTTACCTGATAATGCATTAGGACAAAGCATCCAGCATTTACAGCATGATGAATTTGACATCAAAAAGATGCAATTGGCAATTGTCGGTATCAATTCACGTGGAGATGCAGACATCATCAGGGCGAAGCTTTTTGCCCTTAAGAGAGGAACCGGTACATATAGAATTGCTGACCTTGGCAATCTACAAATCGGAATGGATGGTGAAGAGACGCACGGGAGAGTAAGGGAAGTATGTGAGTTTTTAATGCGGCATGGAGTGATTCCAATACTTATTGGTGGCAGTCAAGACTTGGCACTAGCTCAATTTAAAGCTTATGAAGCTTCCCAAAAACTAATTTCAGTAATCAATGTTGATGCGTTTTTGGATATGGAGGTAGAAGGTGATGTCAACGCAACTTACCTTAACGACCTTTTGATGCACCAGCCAAATTTCTTGTTTAGTTACAATCACTTGGCACATCAGAGTTATTTGATAGATCCGAAAGGCTTGGCCGCATTGGACAAACTCTATTTCGAATCGTTAAGGCTTGGGGAATTAAGGTATGACATTAAGGAAGCCGAACCGCTCATTCGGCTTGCAGACATGATGACTTTTGACATCTCCGCCATTCGTTCTTCAGACGCACCAGGCAATCCTAAAGCGCAACCCTTCGGACTTAGCGGAGAAGAGGCTTGCCAGCTGAGTTGGTACGCTGGAATGAATGAGAAATTGACTTCAATAGGTTTTCATGAGTACTATCCATCAATGGACGATGATGTGCTCAAAACCGCTTCAGTGATGGCCACGATGATATGGTACTTCATTGATGGGTTTTACAATAGAAAAGATTCAGGGAAATTTGAGAGTAGTAACTATGTTAAGTATTCTGTCTCCTTAGAAGGTCACAAGGATACATTGACGTTTTATAAAAGTAAAGTGACTGAGAAATGGTGGATGGCGGTAACCTATGGTACAAAACATCAAGAGACTGCCTATATCCCTTGCAGCTATGCGGACTATCAAAAATCCATTAATGGAGATTTTCCTGAACGATGGATTCATGCCCATGGCAAACTCGTATAAATAAAAAATGAAAAGGCTTCTTCACCGTCTGTGAAGAAACCTTTTTCTGGGTCATTAAAATAAATTTTTTTCTAAATAAGTTCGTTCATCTCTTACTTGTAAATAGTAACCTCTCACGAAAGAATACCCTACCCTACTTTAAACTTATTAATGAAATAAGGATTCCAAATTTCATTTTATTGTTAGCTAAAATTTTCGACCTTACTTAAGAATAAGCCCATTAATGACATGGAAAACAGAACTAAATCGCTATTGTCCTTACTCATAATTGTCTTCTTTTTTGGATGTTCTCCAAAAGAAGAATTACCATGGTATAAAGGAAACCTGCATACACACACTTATTGGAGTGATGGAGATGCCTTCCCCGAAATGGTCTTGGATTGGTACAAAAGCAATGGTTATCAGTTCGTAGCCTTGTCCGAGCACAACATTATCGCCAATGTTGAAAAATGGAAAAAGATACCCAAGAGTGTTATTTATAGGAAAGGGTTCGACGACTATTTAAAAAAGTACGGTCAAGATTGGGTTGATTATAAAGACGATACTTCTGGTATTTCTGTTAAACTAAAGACAGCTGCGGAGTACCTTCCTCTTTTTGAAGAAGAGGGTGTTTTCTCCATTCTAAAAGCAGAAGAGATCACAGACAGTTTTGAAGGCAAACCCCTTCACATGAATGCCACAAATGTCCAGTCACTTATTAAGCCACGACATGGAGGCAGTGTCGTGGAAACACTGCAAAATAATATTAACGCTGTCCTTGAGCAACGTGAGGAAACAGGTGAACCAATAATGCCGCACATCAATCATCCTAATTTTGGTTGGGGTATTTCGGTCGACGACATGAAGGCCTTAAGAGGAGAACGATTTTTTGAGGTACATAATGGTCACCCAGGGGTACGCAATTATGGAGATGCGACACATATAAGTACAGAGGAAACTTGGGATCAGATTAACATTGCTTATTTGGAACGAGGACAACCAATTATGTATGGCCTCGGAACTGATGACAGTCATCATTACCATAAATTTGGGCCTCAATTCAGTAACAGCGGCAGGGGCTGGGTAATGGTTCAGTCTAAAAGCTTGGATCCTGCTGATTTGATTCTTGCCATGGAAGCTGGACAGTTTTATGCTTCTTCAGGAGTCACATTCAAGCAATTGACACAAAACAATAGTAAGATTGAATTGGAAGTTGCAGCAGCACCTGGTGTTCAATACACCATTGAATTCATTGGGGCCAAAAAAGGAGCTGCGCAATCTGAAGTATTTGAAACCGTGAATGGAATTTCGGCCAGTTTCAATTTGACAAGTGAGATGTTATTTGTCAGGGCAAAGATTACCTCCACTAGGGTTCAGGAGAACCCATTCCAGGAGGGTGACTTCGAGTCTGCTTGGACGCAGCCTATCAGTAAATAATTTCAGCCTTATGGTCCAACTTTCTGTTATCATTCCTACCCTAAACGAACAAGAAACACTCCCTACCGTCTTAAAACAACTAAAGGAAGTCTTGGGTGAGCATGATGAGGTAATAATTGTTGATGGCGGGAGTTCGGACGACACCACAAGTATTATAAAGACTTTGGGATTTGGGTTTTTGGAAAGCGAGAAGAAAGGAAGAGCGGCACAAATGGACCATGGTGCCAGACAAGCCAAAGGGGAGTACCTCTGCTTTTTGCATGCGGATACATTGCCACCAGTGCAACTAAAAGAAGTTATCAAGACAACACTCAGCGATAAGAAAGTGGTGCTGGCAGGATTTACTTCCATTATGAAAGGCCAGACTACACGTTGGTTTATGAGTACACTTAACTATTCAAAGACTTACCTCTTACCCCTTTTTTACAGGCCATATTCATTTTTCTTTAAGGGCCTAAGGCTCATCTTTGGAGACCAATTGATATTCTGTAGAAGGGCTGACTATCTAAAAAGTGGTGGGTTTGACCCCAACTGTCTAATCATGGAAGAAGCAGAGCTTTGTCTTAAAATAAATCAGCTTGGGAGTATTAAACAGATAAAAGAAAAAGTGTATTCCGCGGACAGGCGCGTTCAAAAGTTAGGAAATGCGCGTGCTTTGTATATCTACGTTACAACGGCTATGGGTTGGGCTTTAGGTGTTTCAACAGAAAAGTTAAGTGCCAGGTACAGGCCTTATCGCTAGTGCAGATAGTATTTAGTAGCGATTAAAACTTATAAGTCCAGAGGCGTTTTTTTCATACTTAGCCAAAACAAATTGATCGAATTTCGATTCAAAATTAGAATCCCCTCCTTTTATATTTGAAGGGATTGAGGCACCTTTCTCGAAGTAATAAACCTTTGTATTACCAAATTTGGTGTGCAGCATGTAGTCTCCATAGGCCCTCATTTCAGCATTCTCTACATCGGCAACACTTACTATATAGACACGGACAATTGGCCCCGTATTATTCTCATTTCTATACATCGTTACCTCTTCAAAGCCACCTTGCAGGTCACCAACACCGGGCTGTGAATTGGCATTCCAAATGATTAAGACCAGTACAGCAGTTGCGGCCAAGTATAGTTTATGATT
>Ga0115557_1000411_pt1 | contig 29609 bp, 32 predicted proteins | sample COGITO_mtgs_1104_FD_87280 | JGI IMG/M metagenome (GOLD analysis project Ga0115557, IMG submission 87280) | Pelagic marine microbial communities from North Sea - COGITO_mtgs_110421 | ecosystem: Environmental > Aquatic > Marine > Epipelagic | place: Germany:Helgoland, sampling site Kabeltonne...
CAAGATCAACATTCGCAGGCATGGACCAACCCAGCCGCGCACGACCCCCAGCCGTTGTGTCCCCTGAAACGCCGGAGTTTATGACCTGAGCGTCGATACCCTTATCCTGAAGTGCACGCTCGAGCTGTACCGGAAAAGAATCTTCATTGTCGAGCCCATATCCGGCTGACAGACTGTCCCCAAAAGCAAGGATAACCGGGCGCTCAGCGGCTGTTGCAGGAGCCGCAAGAACCCACAAAAACCCCATCACCAACAGGCTGGTGCCGATCACACGTAAAATTGTTTCGTTGATGATCCGCAACTGACGGCCATATGTACAAACTGTATGTGACCTCTTCTGGTGAAAGCGAGCCATCATGAACAACCTGTCTGGCGCGGGGGAAAACGACACCCCGGGCAATTCCGCGCATGCGCAACCTATGATCGCGCTCGCCGGGGCTGAGCTTCATTTGGCGAGTGCAGGCGGCAACGTCAATATCCTGCGTGGAATCAACCTGACCGTCGAACGCGGCGAAACGGTGGGCGTGGTGGGTCCATCCGGGTCGGGCAAGTCCACCATGATGATGGTGATCGCCGGTCTGGAGCGACCGACCGGCGGTCGCGTAACGATTGCCGGGGAAGATTTATCGAAGTTCAACGAGGACGATCTCGCGCGATTTCGCCGTACGCGTGTCGGGATCGTGTTTCAGGCCTTTCACCTGATCCCCAACATGAACGCGCTCGAAAATGTGGCCGTCCCTCTGGAATTCGCAGGCGCCGATGACGCGTTCGAACGCGCGCGGGCCAGCCTCGAGACTGTCGGTCTCGGCCACCGGCTCGACCATTATCCCTCGCAACTTTCTGGTGGCGAACAACAGCGTGTGGCATTGGCCCGCGCCTTTGCGCCCGGACCTGACTTGCTGCTGGCCGACGAGCCGACAGGCAACCTTGATGGAGAAACCGGCACAACAATTATTGAAACCCTGTTCGATTTGTCAGATCAGCACGGCACGACCCTGCTCTTGATCACCCATGATCCGGCGATCGCGGCACGTTGCGACCGCACCGTTCATTTGCGCGACGGACTGATCGTCAAAGCCGAAGCCGCCTCGTGACGCATACCGATATTTCCTGGCCGCTGGCGGCACGACTGGCACGGCGGGAGCTGCGCGGCGGTGCGCAGGGCTTCCGCATTTTCGTGGCCTGTCTGGCGCTCGGTGTCGCTGCCATCGCCGCGGTTGGCTCGACCCGCGCCATGCTGGAAGACAGTATTAGCTCCGACGCCCGGGAAATTCTCGGCGGCGACCTTCTGGTTGATATCGTTCACCGTCCCGCCTCTCCCGAAGAGCGCGCTGCAATGGATTCGGCGGGCATCGTAGCCGCCAGCGCCGAGATGCGGGCGATGGCACGGGCGGAAAACGAACAGGCGGCACGCACGCTCGTTGAGCTGAAAACCGTTGAGGGGACCTATCCGCTTTACGGCACACTTGAAACCAATCCCCCGCTGCCGCGCGATACGCTCCTCGCCCAACGGGACGGTATCTGGGGTGTGGCGGCGGCACCCGAACTGCTGTCAAAACTCGGCGTTGATATTGGAGACAAACTGCGAATCGGCGAAACCCGTTTCGAAATTCGCGCAGCCATCACCCACGAACCTGACCGCATTGGCGGGTCGGGAATATTTTCTCTGGGCCCCCGCGCGATGATCTCGGCCGCCGCCTTACCAGATACGGCGCTCGTCCAGCCAGGCAGCCTGATTCACTACAATTATCGCCTCCGCCTGCCAGAAAACCTGCTTTCTGCGGGTGTCATCGAAACACTGAATGAGACTTTCCCGGACGCCGGGTGGCGCATTCGAACCCTGGATGAATCCTCGCCACGCCTGACCCGTCTGATCAGTCGCGTGACGATGTTCCTGTCTTTTGTGGGTCTCACGGCGCTGCTGGTCGGCGGGGTCGGGGTCGCCAATGCTGTCCGCGCCTGGCTGGATGGAAAAATTTCGACCATCGCAACGCTAAAATGCATCGGCGCACCGCGCGCATTGGTCTTTCGGATCTATCTGCTGCAGGTGCTCTCACTGGCGACGATCGGAATTCTCGCCGGCCTCGTCTTGGGGGCCGCACTGCCAATGGTCGCTTCAGACCTGCTGGCTCAGGTCGTTCCCATCCGCATCTCATCAGGATTGTTCCTCGAACCCCTGATCGTGGCAGCCGTCTTCGGACTGCTGACCGCCCTGACTTTTTCGGTCTGGGCCATCGCACGCGCTGGCGATATTCCTGCGGGAAGTCTCTTCCGTTCGCTTGTGTCACCAACCAAAGGATGGCCACGCGCGCCCTATATTACGCTCACAGTTCTGCTCGGCGGCGCGCTGGCCGCATTGGCAATTGCCACGGCGTCCGACGCCTATTTCGCGATCTGGTTCGTGATCGGATCGCTGGCCGCCATGACCACCTTCCGACTGGCGGCAGCCGGGATTACAAAGGGTGCTGCACGACTGAAAGACATTCGCCGGCCGGCTTTGCGGCTGGCCGTCGCTGGCCTGCACCGCCCCGGCGCCCCGACGGCGTCAGTGGTGCTTTCTCTCGGCCTTGGCCTGTCGATGCTGGTGACAGTGGCCACAATCGAAGGAAACCTTTCACGCCAGATCGCAGAGGAATTGCCCGCCGACGCACCCGCATTCTTCTTTGTGGACATTCAGCCCGACCAGATCGACCCCTTCCGGGATCTTGTCGCCGGGGTACCCGGTTTTGATCACAGCGAACAGGTCCCGATGCTGCGCGGGCGCATCACGGCCATTGATGGCGTCGCTGCGTCGGAAGCAGAAGTGGCGCCGGATGCCCGCTGGGTGTTGCGCGGAGATCGCGGCATCACATGGGCCCGTGAAGCGCCGTCACACAATGAAATTGTCAGCGGTGAATGGTGGGCCGCCGACTACACCGGAGATATGTTGGTCAGCCTCGACCATCGGATTGCGGGGGGACTGGGGCTGGAGATCGGCGACACGATCACCGTGAACATACTCGGACGTGAATTCACCGCCACTGTCGCCAACACCCGACAGATCAACTGGCAGCGATTGGCAATCAATTTCGTGATGGTCTTCTCACCCGGGGTCCTCGAATCCGCGCCCCGGATGCACATTGCCGTGGTGCATGCCGAACCATCTGCCGAAGATCCACTCGAACGCGCCGTGACAGACCTGTTTGCAAACGTCACTTCGATCCGGGTCCGCGGTGCGCTTGAAACCGTTAGTGCCTTGATCGGCAATGTCGGCCTTGCTGTCCGCCTGACTGCTCTGATCACGCTGGTGGCGGGGACGCTCGTTCTGGCCGGGGCGATCGCTGCCGGACATCGACGACGCATCTACGACAGCGTTGTCCTGAAGGTTCTCGGTGCAACCCGGCGAGACATCGTAACAGCCTATATTCTGGAGTACGGGCTGCTTGGCCTCGTCACGGCGGCCATCGCAGCCTTGGTCGGCAGCATCACAGCTTGGGCAGTTGTCACCTATCTGTTACGCCTGTCATGGAGTTTCGAACCCATGGCCGTCATCGTCACGACGCTGATTGCCACCCTGATCACCGTTGGGGCCGGGCTTATCGGGACCTGGCGCGCCATGGGCCAGAAAGCTGCGCCCTGGCTGCGCAACGAATAGAGAACAAGGGAATCTGTCGTGACCAACGAGAACCGCGAAGACGAACATTCTGTTGAAGCCCGTCCGCCGCTACACCCACCCAAGGTTCACACAATGGGGCTTGGCCACATCCCCCTGACATTCCTGGTCACGGCGTCGGTATCCTTCATCTATGCCGTCGCCTTCCACCTTGGCACAGCACCGCCGGTCGCGAGCATGGCGATGCTGGTCATGCTCTATGCACTCTCCGCGATCGTTCCCAGCCCGCATAGCCTGAACCCGACCGGTGATGCGGGGCCCGTCAAACTCACCACTGGCACCCGTTTCACGATCGTGCGCGTCTCAATTGCCTGCATGCTCGGCGGGGTCGCACTCATGCCCCCCAACAGCGCACCCGAAGCCCTGCTCTGGTCGCTTGCTGCTTTTGGGCTGGCGGCCGCGCTTCTGGAAGCCACGGACAACTGGCTTGCCCGGATCACAGGCTCTGTCAGCGGGTTCAGTGAACGTCTGAGCACCATGACCGGCTCGTTCTTCGCGCTGGCATTGGCACTGCTGCCCATGAAGCTCGAACTTGTCGGGCCCTGGGTTCTCGCGGCAGGAATTTTCGGTTTCGCCGATGCAGCAATCGCCCCCCGCGGGCCGAAGGGTGAAATTCCACATTGGCAAATCTGGAGCCGACTGGCGCTGCGCGTCGCTCTGCTCGCGATTCTTGTGCCCTGGGCACCCCCATGGGCCCGCGAAATTCTTGCCGGACTGGCCATTCTGATCGCGTTGACACATGTATCAATGGCTCTGATCACCCGGATTCAGGCTGCAAAGAGCCAAAACCGTCCGATGACTGACGCCTGAAGGGTAGAATTCACGGAAATTCCATCTGTGGGACGGTTGATTCACGTTCCCAGCCCCCCCATATTCGGGACACAGATTTGACGTTTTAGCAGGGGAGCCCCGAAAGGGCCGAAACACCATGGCGAACGAATTCAACCGCGGCACCGTTATTCAGGGCCGCACACAAGCCGACGCACAGATTGATGAGGGCCTGCGGTCCTACATGCTGCGCGTCTACAACTACATGACAACCGGCCTCGCACTGACCGGCATCGTGGCCTACATGGTCTCAAGCACACCCGCACTTCTGCAGCTTTTCTATGCGCAGAACGCAGTCGGGCAGGTTCAGCCGACGATGCTCGCCTGGATCGCGATGCTTTCGCCGTTGGCCTTCATCATGGTTCTGAGCTTTGGAATCCAACGCATGAAGGCCTCCACCGCGCAGTTGGTGTTCTGGCTGTTCGCGGGCGTGATGGGGCTTTCTCTGAGCCACATCTTCCTGACCTTCACCGGCGCAAGTATCGCCCGCGTGTTCTTTATTACGGCGGCAACCTTCGCCGCGATGAGCCTTTATGGTTACACCACCAAGCGTGACCTGTCGGGTTTGGGCTCATTCCTGTTCATGGGCCTGATCGGCATCATCATTGCGAGCATCGTGAATATGTTCATCGGTTCGACGGTGATGCAATTCGCTATTTCGGTGATCGGTGTTCTGGTCTTCGTTGGTCTTACGGCTTACGACACCCAGAAGATCAAGGAGATGTATAACGAGCTCGACGGTTCGGAAGTGGCCGGCAAGAAGGCCATCATGGGCGCGCTGCGTCTCTATCTGGACTTCATCAACCTCTTCATGATGCTGCTGCATCTCTTCGGCAATCGCGAATAGGCGAACCGGCAGACAACAATTCAAACGCCCGGGCCTGTCCCGGGCGTTTTCTTTTGGTCGGGTGCAGGTCAATATCCCCTGCAGGAATTGATTGAATGGAGCCACCGATGTCCGGACTGAAAAACAAGATCGTCGTCCTCACAGGCGCAAGCCGGGGTATCGGCGCCGCCGCCGCACGTGAAATGGCCCCTGATGGCCCGCACTTCATCCTGTGCGCACGAACCCCGGAAGCCTGTGCCGACACCAAATCAGCCGTCGAAGAGCTGGGGGCCACGGCGGAATGCCACGGCTTCGATGTCTCGGACGCCGCTGCCGCGAAGGCCTTTGTCGACGGCGTGGTCGCCGCACATGGCCGGATCGATGTCCTGATCAACAATGCCGGCATGAACGTTGTCGGGCCGGTCGACGAAGTCACCCCGGATCGGTTCCAGGCCGTCCTCATGGGCAATGTAATGGGCCCTTACAACCTGATTTCGGCCGTTCTCCCTTCGATGCTCGAACATGATTCAGGATCCATCATCAACATCACCAGCGCGCGTGCCTTTATGCCGGACCGCTTCTATGCGGCGTATTGCGCCTCGAAAGCGGCCCTGCTGTCGATGACCCAATGCCTGCATTTCGATCTGGCCGAAACCGGTGTCAAAATTTTTGCACTGTCCCCCGGATTTACCCAGACAGACATGGTTGCCGAGATCTACGCCAGCCCGGCATTCCGCGCCCAGGCCCTCAGCCCCAATCAGGGTCAGAAGCCCGAACGTCCGGCAAAAATGCTGGCCTGGCTCGCCCGTGAAGCGCCGGCAGACCTCGCGGGCAAGCATTGTGAAATTCAGTTCAATGACCTCACCCTGCGCGCCGGACTTGAAGATTTCTAGCGCGGTTCACGCGATGTTCAGGAGTTGTCGATAGGCTTCACGTCCTGAAAATCTGTCCACCGTGCAAGAAGCAAATGATGTGATGACCAGCCGGCTTTCCTTTGCAGAAATGCTCGACCACCATCCCGGTCAATCCGCAACGACAATTGCAGAGAAGGCTCTCAATCAGGCCTGCGCGCTTGTTGGAGCGGATGCCGGGGTGCTCTATCTGCGACGCCAAGACGCAGAGGATGACAGCCTTGTGCATGCGGCAACCCATCCTGGACCGAAGCCAGCCGAGCATCGAATTTCTCTGGACCTGCCCGCGATGGCCACGATTGCCGTCCGGACCGGCGCGACCCTGAAATTTGATGATGCGACGACACCGGACGCGATCGCAACTCTGAACCGGGATGTGGATATTCCGCCCGGCTTTGAACCCGGCGCCACTGCGGCCTTTCCATTGACCAATCACGCCAAAAACATCATCGGCGTCCTCGTTCTCTCAACCGACACCATCTCAGGTCGAAATTTTTCCACAGCCCCTCTGGACCTATTTGTTCGGTTTTGCCGGTTGGCGGGCGCGGCTGTGGAACATGCCGATCTTCTCGAACAGATCAGCCAGACCCAACTGGATACGAGTGCCCGCACTGAACGTTTGCGAACGCAGGTTGAACGCCTTGCCTTCATTGAGGATATCGAAGGCGTGCGCGGCGATGATGCGTTTCGCCTTGCGATTTCCATGCTCGCACGTGCTGCCGAAATCTATGATGAAGGCACCGGGAACCATGTGTTCCGGGTCAACGAATACAGTCATTTTCTCGGACAGACTTTGGGCAAGGACGCCAAATATTGTCACCAGCTCCGCTACTCGGCCCAACTCCACGATGTTGGAAAAATGGGCGTCGCCCCTTCTGTCTTGCGAAAGACAAGCGCGCTGGATTCTGCCGAGCGCCGCGAAATGGACAACCACACGGTTTATGGTCATCGCATTCTCAGCCAGTCACCGCGGCTGGCCATGGCCGCCGAAATCGCCCTGAACCACCACGAAAAATGGGATGGCAGCGGCTATCCGGCCGGCAAGCGCGGCGATGATATTCCGCTCTCCGCCCGGATCGTCCAGATCGCTGATATCTATGACGCGCTACGCTCCCGGCGGCCTTACAAACCATCCTTCGATCACGCACATGCCCGGGACATCATTCTGCATGGTGATGACCGTATCGATTCCGGCGGCCATTTTGATCCGATGGTTGTGGAAGCTTTCGGTGATACCCATGCGTCCTTCGACAAGATCTGGCGGAACCTGCAAGACAGTTGAAGAACCAGATCGGCCTGACATCGAACAACGTGCAGACCCAACTTTGTGCTGTTGTCTACTTGCCACCACGCTTCTTTATTTCGCGATAAAGCGCCTCGGGCGTCACCCCAATTTCCTGTGCGACATACTTCCAGCCACCCTTCGGCGGCAATGCACCGTTCCAGTCAATCCAGCCAGACAAGCGTTCCGCGACAGTCTTCCTCACCAGCAATTCACTTCGATGTCGCGCGTTCTGCAACTCAACAGCCAGATAAGCGGCCCAGTGCTCATATAATTCCGGCGTACGATGGAGCCTGTCTTTGACGCGCTTGCGCGGAATCGAGAACACTTCCGCGGGCTCAACACAGATGCAGTCGCAATGGTACTGCGCAGCATACATCGAAGCCTCGGCAATTATCCCTGACCCGGACAAATGGTGCAGCAACAAGGTGGCCCCATCGAATTGTGGACGCACCAGATCCACAGCACCGCGACGCAACAGGTGAATTAAACGGACAGGTGTTTCCCGATGAAAAAGGGTTTGGCCCCGATCCAGATGATGGTGTCGGCCAGATTCTGCCAATAGTTCATGAAACAGTTGATCCAACATGATTATGATCATGTCTTACAGGCACGATCACTGGCAAGAAGCAGGCCTATTTTCTGATCAGGAGCCAATCATGAACACGCGCTTAGGTTTTGTAATTCTTGCAATTCTGGTTTTCTTCACACTTCCCGCACAGTCGGAAACAGGGGCCCATTCACAATACAGCGGCCAGGAAAATCGGGACATTAAGAGCCTGTCGCCTGCTGATATCGACAAATTGCAGCGCTGTTCGGTTTGGGGGCTTGCAAAGGCGGCCGAGTTGAACGGCGTGCCTGGACCGGCGCATCTTCTGGAGCTGAAAGATGAGATTCCTCTGAGCCAGGACCAGGTCGGGGCAATCACTAAAATTTATGAATCGATGCGGGCACAGGCAATTGAACAGGGTGAAGCACACATCCGGCTGGAACGGGAGCTTGAGCAGGGATTCAGAAACCAGACCATCACCGAACAAACCCTGAAACGAAAATTAGGCGAGATATCCACTTCGCGGGGTCAGCTGCGCTACACACATCTTGTAACCCATCTCAAAACGCCTGAGTTGCTGTCCACGGAACAAATCGCGCGATACAATGCTCTCCGCGGCTATTCCGACAACCCATGTGCTCTTCCGCCTGAAGGCCATGACCTTGCAAGATGGCGCGCCCACAACAACTGTCCGTGAAATTCACCCTCACACCGACCAGGTGATGTGATCAATCAGTCGGGGACAGATTTTTGCCGACGCGTTTTTTCATCTCGCGGGGCTTACGGTAAACCGCCGAGGACCTCAGAACGGCCTCACCATCGGCGTAACAGGTCGCCTCGACGAAATTCATGGTGCGGGTGGATTTGACCAGCTTGGCATCACACTCGACCCAGGCCCCGGGATAGATTGGTGCGAGAAAATCTGCGTCCAGGTGAATGGTCGGGGTCAGTGCAACGACGCCCAATTCGTAAAGCGCCGACTGGGCCATCGCAACATCGACGAAACTCGTCATCCAGCCGCCATGGACAACATCGCGCGGGTTGAGGTGACGTTCGTCGACCCGAAAGCCAAAGACGGCCTTCTTTGCTCCGCACTTCACAAAGAGCGGGCCGTTATGAGACGTGAAGGGACTGGTGAAGGAAAAGGGCTCGAAGCCACGTGGCGCCTTGATTTTCTGCTTCAGCCGAAACTCCAGATGATCGAGGCGATCCGCGCCCCAGAAGGTTTCGCCGTCGAGCACCATGAAGGGTGCCCCGAACATGCCATCTGCAATGGCGCGTTCGTAAGCCGCATCGAGGTCTTTCTGCGCGCGATTGTCCGTTTCGGCGGCTTTGATCTCCTTAAGCGAAAGCGGCACGCCGCGGGCTTTGCAGGCACTGGCCAGCTGACTGGCGGTGCGCACTTCCTGGCCCGTGCCGAAGTAACGATGGTCCACGGCCCGCGCAAATTCCCGTGCCAGTTCAGGGGTCTTTCGGTTGAGCCGCCAGAAGACCAGCCGGTGCAAGCTTGCGCCATAGGGCGGCACCTTTGGCGGAAAAGGGGAGGCCACGGGCAGTTCGTTCATTTCGCACAGACGCGGGAAATCCTTGATGTTGTGCGCGAACTTCGCCGGCTGTTCGCGCGGGGAAATCGACTTGTGGTGTGCCAGGACCGCAGGCAGGGACACGCAGTTCCACTCGACCTCTCGCCCATAGCGTTTCGCAATACGGTCGATCCGGTTCATCGCCACATAAGAATAGGCGGAGACGAAGTCGAAATAGAATTTGATCGGCGTTGCCATAAAGTTCCCCACAAACTGATGTTGTTGTTTTTCGGGCGACGCGTACGCCGCCATACTCAGTAATCCACTCGGATATTTCGTTGGCGGCTACCGAGATCCGGACCGCACGTTGTGTCATTCGTTATGCGTTTAACCGTCAGCCATCGCGCAATTCGCGAACCAAAGGCTCACGTCGCTCGAGCCACCAGCCATACTGCATCGGCCAGTCGCCAAACCTCGGGTCAGCCCCCAATTCATATGCAGCATGGCGCGCCCAGTAAGGATCGAACAGGGCTTCACGACCAATGGCGACCAGATCGGCCAGCCTGTCTCCGATGATCTGTTCTGCCTGCGCGGCATGCAATACCAATCCAACCACCATGGTGGTGATGTCAGCCTCCGTGCCGATCCGCGACGAATAGGCCGTCCGGAACCCGAGGGGCAGCTTTCCCTGCGCTGCTGTCGCGGTTCCCGAAATGCCGCTCGACGAACAATCGACCACGTCGACACCACGCATCTTGAGCTCTCCCGCCAACGCCACGGAATCATCAAGCTGCCAGCCCTCGGTCACCCCGTCTGAATCGACCGAGGAAATTCGCACGAAAAGCGGTTTGTTCTCTGGCCAGACCGCGCGAACCTTTTCTGCAATCTCCAGCGAGAAGCGCATCCGCCCCGCGCGGTCCCCGCCATAGGCATCGTTGCGCTGGTTGGAGGTCGGCGAAAGAAACGAATGGGCGAGATAGCCATGTGCGGAATGTATTTCCAGCACTTCAAACCCGGCGTCATGGGCGTGCCCGGCAGCCGTGGCAAACTTTTCCTGAATGCCCTGGATCTCTTCGACAGCCAGCTCATTGGGCATCAGCCAGCCATCCTTCACCGGTTCAGCGCTCGGCGCCACGATATCCCAGGGCATCTCACCACGTGCCGCATCTCCAGCATCCATGGGACCATTGCCATGCCACGGACGCTGCATGCTCGCCTTGCGGCCTGCATGCGCTATCTGGATCGCAGGCAATGCACCCTGTCGGGAAAGAAAAGACGTCACCGGCTTAAGGGCGGCAGCATGGTCGGCCGACCAGATACCAAGATCACCATGGGTAATCCGGCCACGTGGTTCGACGGCAGCTGCTTCAGTAAAAATTGCCGCCGCACCACCAAGCGCAAACTGTCCGAGATGGGCCAAATGCCACTCATCCGCGATGCCCTCTTCGGCCGAATATGTACACATCGGCGAGATGACGATCCGATTTTTGAAGGTCGCCCCGCGCAGTGTCAGGGGCGAAAACAACGCACTCTTCTGATGATTTTCCTCGGCCACGTTCATACCCCCTGAGTTGAAGGGAAATTCTAACGCAGAGCGACAAGGTGGGCCTAGTCGTACCGGGTTATTTGTCTGACTTATTGAGAACCTTTAGCAACTTCAGAAGCGTCGCATCGCGTTCTTCAGTGAGTTGCCCCATGGAACGCCCGCGTGCTTCCGCATCGATACCGTCAATGATCTTCTGTTTCACGTCATCTGTCAGCTTGGGGTCCCCCAACGCTTCCCACCGGCGCTCCTGACTGGGACCAAGAATTTCCAGATAGCGCGCGATGCCGCCTTCCCCTCCGCCCAGATGGAAGGTCATGTGTGGCCCCATGAAGGCCCAGCGCAAACCGGGACCACCGGTGATCGCCTTGTCGATATCCTCGACCGTGGCATAACCCTCTGCCACCAGATACACAGCTTCCCGATACAGGGCGGCCTGCAAGCGGTTCACAAGGTGCCCCGGTATTTCCGCCCGCAATCGGATCGGGGTTTTGCCGACAGCTTCATAGAAAGCCATTGCCTGATCGATGGCCCAGGTCTCGGTTTGCTTTCCGCCCCCAACTTCCACCACCGGCATCAAATGCGGCGGGTTGAAGGGATGGCCGAGTACGATCCGCCCTGGATTCTTGGATTTGTGTTGAAATTCCGAGACTGGCAGAGCCGTTGAGCTGGAGGAAACCACCACTTCAGGCCCGAGATCGCGGTCCAGCTCCGCCATGAGGCTGGCTTTCAATCCGGCATCTTCGGGTGCGCTTTCCTGAACGAACTCCACACCCGAAAGCGCATCTCCAATCCGGTCAAAACACCGCAGATTGTCCAGAGAAGCACCTTCAGACAGGCCAAGCTCCTGCATCAGGGGCCAACTGCGGGCAACCGACGCCGCTACGGATTCTGCGTATTCATCCAACGGATCCCAGCACTGGACCTTCAGCCCCCGGGACAGAAAGTACAATGCCCAGGACGACCCGATCGTTCCCGCACCTACGATGCCAACCGTTGAAACCGTTGCCATGCCCGCACTCCTGACCTAGCCACCAACCGGCGTGCCCGCGATTCCGCTGCGCAGATCCTTGGCGGTGAAAAAATGGCAATCCTCATCCGGAGAAATCGCAACCGAATGGACGACATTGGCGGGAATATAAATAAGCTGTCCGGGACCAACTTCGGATTCCTGACCATCAACGGTCGCAAGCAGATTTCCAGTGAGAATATAAATCCACTGCTCATTGGGGTGGGTATGGGGGAGCGAACTCTGCCCTGCTGGCAAGGTCATGACACCCACCTGGGTGAGTTCACCCTCAACCACGGGGCCAAATGTCTCGGCATAACCCGGTCCTGCAGGAAGACCCTGCAAGGACTCCACATCGAAGACATAGGCGCCATCGCCAGCCTTGTAAGCACCTTCGGTCTTGGTTTGTGTATCCGCCATTTCTACATCCTCCTGCTGATTCAAATCGCCCCGGACAAGGCCGGGTTTTCATCCGAAGGGTACAGCAGGAGATCGTTTTTCGCGACACCAAAGCGAAACGGCGGAGCTCGAAAGCCCCGCCGTTCTCACATTAGAATTTTGAGTCCTGGTCAGGCTGTTGCCTGGGCCTGCGAGGATTCGTTGACGGCCCTGATCTCCGCAAGGAAGCTCTCAACGCTTGAGCGCAAACGCGTTGCCTCGCCCGTCAGCACGGAACCTGAATCGAGGACAGCCTGCGCGGCACTGTCTGTTTTCCCCGCGCCTTCCGTCACACCGGCGATAACCTGACTAACTTCTTTGGCACCACGGGCCGTGTGCTGCACGGTGTCAGAGATTTCATTGGTTGAATTCGTTTGCTGCTGAACAGCTTCCGCGATCCGACCATTGATCTCCTTGACCTTCTCAATTGTAGAGGTCACACCCGAGATTGATCTAACCGCATCAGAAGCCGCCGACTGGATAGCAGAGATCTGCTGGCCAACCTCATCCGTCGCCGCTGCAGTTTGATTGGCGAGGTTTTTGACCTCATTGGCCACGACGGCAAAACCACGACCAGACTCGCCCGCACGGGCGGCCTCAATCGTCGCATTCAGCGCAAGCAGGTTTGTCTGCTCTGCGATATCCGCAATCATCTTGACGACCTCACCAACGCGCTGGGCAACTTCATCAAGACTGCGCATGGCTTCATCGGTCCGGTTCACATCAAGTACAGCTTGATCGGATACCTGAGTGGCATCCTGCACCTGCCGGGCAATTTCGCTAATCGAACCCGAAAGTTCTTCAGCGGTCACCGCCAGGCTTGCAACATTCGTGGAGGCCTCATCCGCGGCCGCACTCACCGCGCTCGCCTGACTGTTCGTCTCGCGCGAAACCAAACTCATGCTTTGCGCGGTTTCGTCCAGAACGGTTGTGGATGAGTCGAAGTTGGTCAGCACTTCACGAACCTGCTCATCAAACAGCTTGATCAGGTCCTCACGTCGGTCATTCTGTTGGGCCACAGCCTTGCGTGAGCGTTGTTGCTCAAGTTCCAGTTTTTGACGATCGAGTATGCGCTGTCGCCAGACCTTCATGGCCCTTGCGAGGGTGCCCAGTTCGTCGCGTCGGTGTTCATCGCCAAGATCAACGTCGGTACGTCCCTCACTGAGTTCCGACATAACAGCTGTCAGACGTGCAATCGGCGTGCTGACAAGCCGACGCGAAAGCACGACCAGGACCCCAACGGCCCCCATCATAACGGCCAACGCTATCAGGCCCTTGTTGAGCAAACTCGCCATAACGGCATCATTAATCGACCGGAGGCTCCAGGCGATTGCCAAAGTTCCGACCCGGTTTCCCTCTTTGTCAAAGCCTGCAGGCACCGCGACAACCATATGCGAGGTGTTCCGTGAGGTAAACTCACCGCCTTCGATTTCCAGGCTTTGCGTCAGGGCCGCAGCGAGGTCGACCGGCGCCTCATGGTCCGAGTCAAAGGCGGTCACCTCGGCTCCGGTTTTGTTCCAGGTTCGGATACTCGCAATCGACGATGTCGGGTCTTCTGTGAACCGGGAATAGGCTTTGGCCACAATATCAGGTTTGTTCCAACGCACCCCACCCGCCACATTGGCGGCAAGCACTTCCGTGATCGCGGTAAAGGAACGCTCCTCGTTCGCAATCAGTGCCTCACGAGCACTCCAGGTGCTGGTTGCGACCAGCACGACCAGTCCCGTGACCATAACAAGACCGGCAAACACCGAAAGTTTTGTTCCAACCGAACTTGCGCGCGCCGGCGTTTCGGAAGGTGCTGCGTCTCGCATTTCGACTGGTGTTGAATCAAGCATGCAAATTCTCCCGAGTTTATCAGGTTCCGTTAAGACCGATAAACGAATAGCTGAAGGAAACCGGCCGGATCACAGCGGATCCGGCCGTTACCAAACTAGAGAAGTGCGTCGAGATTGACGCCAATTGTAACTGCACCAATCACCTGGCCAGATGCCGGATCAACCACCGGCATCGAGAGCTGCGACTGAAGCGTCTGGGTCGATTCATCTTCCTCGACATCACTGACATGGACCGCATCCGGGCCAACAAGGAAGGTCTGCTTCCACTTAGCTTCATCGCCCTGCCAGTAGTCAGAGGTGACATCGCTCTGGGCGACATTGAGGCCCTTGGCGTCCATCACGAAGACTTCCGTAACGACACCACCGCTCTTTTCTTTCATGTCCGAAAGCCATTTCGAGACCGGACGGCCAAGCACATCATCGATCATCGGCTTACTGGCTGCACCGGTCTGGGCACGCCACTGCTTATCCATGGTCACAATCTCCGCTTCGCTCAGCGCAGCAGTCTTGGCATTCTGCGCCTTGATGGCAGCAATCAGGTCGGCGTTGGAAATCCACTGGGTAACGGTTTCGGCGCCATAGGAGCGCATCGGCTCTTCGTGTTCGCCAGCTGCATTGACGCCGGAGATGGACATGACTGTCAGGGCCGCGGCAACGGCAATTTTTTTCGTCAGGGACATGGTTTGGGTTCCATTCTTATTTGAAGCATAGCTCGGGACGCGGGGCATCACGCCGTCGCTCCTGTGTTGTAAATATCAGGTCTTAACGAGCGATAAATCGGCGTGAATTTGTGTGAACACCGAACGCCGGTCCAACAGGTGGAAACCCGCAGATGGATTCAGAATTGATTGAATTTCGCGGCATTTTTCTATGAAAAACAAACCCTTATGCGTTCCATTTTCCGATAAAGGATATCGCGTTTTTTACCCAATACCATTGGTGAGAAAAGCTCCCGCCAAATAATATCGCCTCCGAATTCTGTTTACAGGAGGCCTGCATGAAGGTGCTTGCACTGACATCCCAGAAGGGCGGATCTGGGAAAACCACTCTCGCCGGACATCTCGCCGTCGCCGCAGAAATGAGTGGTGCCGGGCCGGTTGCCGTCATCGACACCGACCCGCAGGGCCGCCTGACCGACTGGTGGAATGAGCGACAGGCCTCCACACCCTCGTTTCTGAGTGCCTCGATCACGACCCTCTCACATGATCTGGAGCGCGCCCACGATCTCGGGTTCCAATTGGTGGTTATCGACACCCCACCCGCCATCACCGATATGATCGAACATGTGATTGCCTTGTCCGACCTGATCGCCATTCCGACCCGGCCCAGCCCCCATGATCTGCGCGCGGCCGGAACAACCATTTCCATGGTTGAGGCCGCCGACAAACCACTCGTCTTCATAATCAACGCAGCCAACCCGCGTGCACGCATCACCGGCGAGGCTGCCGTGGTGCTCTCCCAACACGGCACGGTGGCACCCGTGACCATCCATCAACGCACCGACTTCGCCTCAAGCATGATCGATGGCCGTACGGTCATGGAGCTGCCACGATCAGAGCGTTCCTGTGACGAGATCACGCGGCTTTGGGAATACGTGCAAAGCCGGTTTCAAAGACATGCCAGCCCAACGGTCATGCCTGACAGCTTCACGCGGCTCGCCGGCAAGACAACGCATCAGCCACCACACTGGACCGACGCCCGATGACCGAAGGTTTGCTGGCCAGAAAAGGTGAAGCCAACCCCGCGACAACACATCATGGCGGTGAATCGCGGTTTCAGGCTCAGCGCGTCGTGGTTCTTCCGCCAATAGCGCTTCACCGCATACCGGTCGGGGAGTCCGGTCAACGCATACTGCCCCGTCGCGCAGCCAATATGGCCAAGCCACTTCGTGCGCCGGTCAATCGGCGAAAGTTTACGTTCCGGATCGAACCGGACCGTCACGCCACGTTCTGCGCGGCGGCGGACAAGCTCGGCATCAGCCGGCAAGAGTTCCTTACCCGTGCGCTGGATGCCTATCTTGAAACCCTGCGCGATCAAAACTCAGGGCCCCCATCCTCGTCAGACCTTCCCGCACCGTTTGAACCGTCGCAAGCTCCCGACCACGCCTCGACGTTACAACTTCCCTTCTAGGGGTCTCCGCCACTTCGTTTATCATGACCGATATTCATAAAAATCATCAGACCTCAGCACGTCCCGCGCCCGCGGCCTCACTAGCAGGTATTTCAATTGCGCGACGTATCCCGGCAGAGAAATCTGACCCGGTCCCGCGTCCGCTCTCCATTGTCCTGCCCACGCCAAACAATGACGATGAACCTTCAGGCGCGCCTGCATTCGGAAAAAAACCAACACCTCCCCTATATCCCGCGTTCACAACATATGCCTCCGAACCTGAGACCATTGCGCCAGCCGCCGTCATCGATGTGTGGGAGCACCTGGCCGCAGATCGCTTGCGTCCGATTCTCGCCGACCTGGACCCCCTGATTATCGCCCGGCAATGGCCAAACAGTTTGTTGTTGCGGGTGAAGGAGGTTGCTCGACGACCCGCTCTGGAAGTTGCGCACATGTTCGCACCAACTATCGGCGGCCCAACAGTACCGATCCCGATCGATGCCATGACGGTCGATTGGATCGTGGCACTCGGTCGCGAAGTGGCCATGACGGCAAGTCCGGTGCATGAAACAGATGCGGTTCCGACCGCGCAAGGCGCCATCCATTGTGGCGTGATCGCGCTACCTTTTGGCCCCGACACACATGTCGACCACGTTCTTTGCCACCTCTACCGGGTGGATGAAACAATGCTTGAAAGCGAATGCATTTCCGACGCACGCATTCCGCCGCGGGATCGAACCGGCATCAAACGTCTATTTGGTCGATAGCTATGACCCGCGTGTTTGGCTACTTGGCAAAGACCTTTTTGAGTAATTCGGTTGAACGCGCAGCAGGGTTTTCGCGGATCGCTTTCTCTTCCTTGGCCAGATAGAGGAAAATTCCCTGAAGACCACGCTCGAGAACATGACCCGAAAGATCGGACTTTACATCCGGCACAAACGGCACGTTCTTGTACTGGCTCACGGCCGCATCATAGGACCTCACCGCCCCGACCTCGGACAGGCTTTTGTCCACGATCGGCTTCATGCGCTCCTTGAGATCGGGTGTCATGGTGCGCTGGAAGTAATGGGTGGCCGCATCATCAGGACCGTTGAAAATTTCACGGACATCGTCCATCGACATCTTGTCGACAGCACTCAGAAACACGGCCTGGGCCTCCGGTGCTGCCGCTTCCGCAGCACGGTTCAGCTTCAGCTCAAGATCATCCATCATTCCCGATAGACCGATCTTGGACAGCGTGCTTTGAACAGTCGCAAGGCTGTCGGGCAGCGGCACATGAATGCTGGGATCGGCGTTGTAACCATCAACAGCGCCAACCTGTCCAACCACCTTTTTCGCCCCGACCTTGAGCGCTTCGCGAAGTCCCGACCCTATTTCACCGTCGGTCAGGCTCTGGGTGGCACCTGAACCGCCGCTTCCCGATCCCGGCAACTGACGCATCAAACCCTTGCCGCGCTTGAGAAAATCAGACTGGGCAAAGGCCGCATGCGATCCCGCCACGATAAGTAGCGAAGCAGCTGACATCACAATCGTGTTCCGCCATTTATTCGTTTTCTGCACCGGGCACCTCCATGTTGAACCGGTATCATGGCACACGAACAGACGGTTTTGTACGTCGCAGAGACAACCGGGATCGCCAATGTCGCCACAAGTGCTAGACTGCACGTTTCTCGCACCAGAACGCTCCGGCCATGAACCGAATTGCCCTACTCATCCTTGCGACCCTGACCGGTTTTGGCTCTGCCTACGCGGTCTGGCTCGACATTGCGGCCCAAGATACGGCTTTGGTCGTGTTGTTGCTCCGAACCGTTGTCGCAATCGCCGTCATCGGCGCGACACTGATCACCTGGGAAGCCTTGTTCAAAACCCCATCCGCACGAGTCCTGCGCCTCAAACGCACGGCGCTGGTGGTGCTTTTCATCGGCGTGGTGGGACTGGGCGTCAACGCTTTCATCGGTGGCACAACAAAAACACCCGACGGGCCGGTGTTCGTGCTGTCCCTGCTGCTCATCCTGCAGGCCTTCCTGACCATCGGACATGCCGGACGGTCCGAGTGAAGCGCCCGCGAGCAGCTTTGCAGCACAGACCATAACCAGAGATGACGTCGAACCTTCAGGGCATCTTCTGGATGATGGCCACAGGTATCCTGTTTGTGGCCGTGACCGGGATCGTCCGGCACCTTGGGACCGATATGAGCCCGGTGCAGGCTGCCTTCATCCGCTACCTCTTCGGTCTGATTCTCCTGATACCTGTCTTCATCAGGATGGGGGAACTCCTCCGCCCGCCGAAAGTACTCGGGCTGCATGCGGCACGCGGTATCATTCATGGAATCGGCGTGATGCTCTGGTTCTACGCCATGGCTCGAATTCCCATTGCCGAAGTTACCGCGCTGGGTTTTACCGCACCGATCTTCACCACCGTCGGCGCCGCGCTGTTTCTCGGCGAGCGCCTGCATTTCTATCGGATCGGCGCCGTCCTGATGGGGTTTGGTGGCGCGATTGTCGTGCTGCAGCCGGGGTTTCAGGCCATCAATATCGGATCGGTCGCCCAGTTGACGGCTGCGCCGCTCTTTGCCTGCTCGTTCCTGATCGCCAAACGCCTCACCAATGTCGAATCCAGCACAGCTATTGTCGCCTATCTGTCGGTCTTCGTGACACTGACACTGCTGGTACCCGCACTGATCGTCTGGCGGACACCCACGCTGGTCGAACTCGCCTGGTTGTTTGCGACCGCAGCCTGCGCGACGGCCGGTCATTACACCCTGACGCAGGCCTTTCGCGCCGCAGACATCACCGTCACGCAGCCCATTCAGTTCCTTCAACTGGTCTGGGCCACGATCCTGGGTCTGCTGCTGTTCGACGAACAACCGGAGGTCTGGACCTGGGTCGGCGGCGGCATGATCGTGGCCAGCGTGACATTTATCGCCCATCGGGAAAGCCGGCGACGCAAAGCGGCTCCAGCGACTTCGGACTAGCGAAAAACCACAGCAGCAGCAGCCAACACGAGCATCGCGACGGCACCTAGCCCCACAAAGAACAGCACAACCGCCAATAGAAACCCGCTCATCACAGGTCGTTCTGCTTCCTGAATATGATCTTCCATGGTTCATATCCCCCAACCGAAGGTTTCGTGTACCCTCAATATCCTACACACTCGTATACCGCCAACAGTTCTCTGCGCACAGGAAGGTTCTGTAAAGACGCGGACCAATGTATGGTTAACAAAATTATCTACCTCTGCGGAGACTCCGTTGAATTTTGTGTTCGAAGTCGGTTTTTTTGCTGCAGCATTTGTCCCGACCTTTCTCGTCAGTCGCATTTTCTTTCGTCTGTCCAAGCGCTGGGAGGGCCATTGGCAACGTCTTGCACTGGCCAATCTGGCCGCAGGCATTGTGTGCATGGCCATATTCCTCATTTCAGGTATGTGGTTCGCAGACGGACTCGATTTTCCCTGGCTCTTCGGGCTGGTGAACTTCGCCCTTGCACAGGCGATCTGGCTCGCTGTGGACCTCTACTCCGACTGGATCAACAATCGGCTGACGAACCATGACAGTCAGGCCTGAACACACGACCGTGAAATTCGATCAGGAGAAAACCCATGGGCAGTGAAGGCTCGGGCGTGGGAAACGCCGATATCGATATCGGCGCATTCTGGGGTGCCGTCGGGCAGCGCGCGATCGCAGCAACAATTGTCACGGCACGCGGCAGCGCCGGGCCGGCGGGCTTTCTCGGTCTTTCTGCGACCCATGTCTGCGCCAGTCCGCCCACCATGCTCGTCTCGATCGACGCAAAAACATCCGCGCTCGGCGCTATTCGCGATTCCGCGCATTTTGCGATCAACTACCTGCCGAAAGGTACCGAAGACGTGGTCGATATGTTCTCAGGGAAGACCGACGTCAAAGGTCCCGCCCGGTTCCAGACGGAACGCTGGGGCTATCTTGCAACAGGTGCCCCAACATTCAACGACGCCGTTGGGGTCATGGATTGCAAGCTGGAAGAAACCATCGAACGCCACGGCACGATCATCGCGCTCGGCCGTGTCGTTGCCATTGCAGGCAACAAGGATGCCGACCCGCTCGTCTATTTCCGGGGCGGCTATCTCGACTGACTATTGCGCCGCCTGATCTGAGGCTGTCGCAAAGAAGCGATTCTCGGGACGCGGCAAACCAAGGTTTTCGCGCAAGGTCTTGCCTTCGTATTCCCGGCGCAGCAATCCGCGCCTTTGAAGCTCGGGTGTCACCCGGTCTACGAACAAATCCAGCCCTTCCGGCAGAAACGGGAACATGATTGTGAAGCCATCGCTGGCCTCCGCGTCAATCCACTCTTCCATCTGGTCTGCAATGGTCTCGGCCGTGCCGACCAGCGCCAAACCCGAATAGCCCCCCATGCGCTGGGCCAGCTGACGGACGGTCAGGCTGTCCTGTTCCGCCATGCGAACGGCCCGGTCGCGTCCGCTTTTGGACGCATTGGTTTCCGGGATCTCAGGCAACGGTCCATCGAGGTCAAATTTTGAGGCGTCCGTACCCAGTGCAATGGACAGTGATGCAATGGCGCTGTCGAGATGCACCTTGGAATCGAGCATCGCCCGCTTTTCGCGCGCCTCCTCCACAGTGTCACCGACCACCACCAGGCAGGCGGGTAGAATTTTCAGATGATCGGGATTGCGGCCAAGCACCTTCATCCGTCCTTTCACATCCGCGTAGAATTCTTTCCCGTCCTCGAGCGTGCGCTGCGCGGCGAAAATCGCCTCGGCGGTTTCGGCAGCCAACTGGCGCCCGGCGTCCGATCCGCCGGCCTGGACAATGACCGGCCAGCCCTGCGCCGGCCGGGCCACGTGCAGCGGACCCCGCACGGAAAAGAACTCACCCTTGTGATCGAGAGTGTGGAGTTTTTCAGGATCAAAAAAGACGCCGGTGTCCACATCACGAACGAACGCATCATCAGCCCAGCTGTCCCAAAGACCGGTCACCACATCATAGAACTCACGTGCGCGACGGTACCGGTCCGCATGGTCGAGATGATCCTCCAGCCCGAAATTCTTTGCCGCATCGGGATTGGATGTGGTGACGATGTTCCAGCCCGCCCGCCCTTCGGAAATGTGATCGAGCGAGGCAAACCGGCGCGCAACATGAAACGGCTCGTCAAAGGACGTCGAACCGGTTGCGATCAAGCCCAGGTTTTCCGTTGCCATGGAAAGCGCCGACAATAGCGTGAATGGCTCAAAGGAAGTGGCCGTTGCGCTGCGTTTGAGCGCATCCATCGGCATGTTCAGCATCGCCAGATGGTCGGCCATGAAAAACGCGTCAAAACGCGCCTCCTCAAGCCGCTGGGCAAATTTCACAATCGCCCGGAAGTTGAAATTGGCATCCGGCATCCCGCCCGGGTAACGCCAGGCGCCGGTGTGGATGCTGATCGGGCGCATGAACGCCGCGAGGTGAAGCTGCCGAGTGGCGACCATGGTCTGTTCCCTATTCTGCAACACACATACTGCCAGACAGGCGTCACCCGCGTGAGGTCAAAGCGGGCACGACTGCTTCAACCCAGCAGGCCTTAACAAAGCGGCCCGAAATCCGGCGGTGAGACACGACGTCGTGACGCCGCCTCATAGGTCGAGGCAATCCGCACCAGACTGTCTTCCGTTCCCGGTTCGGACCGGAAGACCAGCGAGAACGGCAGGCCCGGCCCATCGATCATCGTCGGTTCATGAGACGGCGCGGAAACGTATTTCGTGCCATCAGCATTTAGTTTGTAGACCGGGTCGTAGGCCATCGTGACATACCCTGCCGGCACCAGAATCTCGGTCAGTCCGGCATTCGGGCCGTAGAGACTCTCATTCCGGAGATTGTTGGGCGTGTCGTATTGCAGCGGTCCACCGATGATTCCCGGCGGCCATGGTGTGTGCAGCCGCACGAAGCCGTCCAGCTTGTTTTCGATCAGCACCATCATATCGACCCGCCGGAGCAACTCACGGAGCATGATGCGCTCATTCACACCCTGACGGCCATCGAGCGCGTTGCGCGGATCAGAGGTTTCTTCCCAGTTCTTGAAGCCGCTGCGCTGGTCGTCGCCCCAGAACTTCGACCGCGCATTGAGTTCGGCCCAGTTGTCGAGCGCCTCATGAAAGCCCGCTGCCTTCCAGTCTTCGGCCCGGCGCATCAGATACTGGCTGATATGAAACCGGAATGTGTTGGCAAGCTGCTGCGGCTGGATCGTCCCGATATCGAGATTGGCTGGCGCTTCAATCCGGCCTTCGGACAGGGCCACGCAGTAATCGATGGAATCCATCGTGCCGGTGCCGAAGGTCTTGCCCGGGAAAAATTCGGTCGGCTTAATCGCGGCCTCGAACTCCTTGAACAACGGCGTGCCATCCGGCCCCAGTCGAAACAGAATATCGGGCATAAAGACCGGGATCAGCCGGGTCAGCGCGGTCCGGAAATCCGTCCCCATCTGTTCGAGATCCGGATCGGGCGTCCAGAGGGGGTCCCCGGATTCCACCAGCGTGGCGCCCAGCGTAGCCCCGAGCACCTCCTTGATCTCGACCGTGGCCGCATCGACGATCGGCTTCTCAGTCATGGAATCCTTCGGATAGACCATGGACTCGCGAACGACACCAAGACGCACGCCCTTCAGGGCACCGGGCGCACCATTGTCAGACAGATGCGACGCATAAGGTGTGTCGAGCACCGAGGAGCGTGGCACGGTCGTATAGGGATCACGCGGGTCGTAGTAGCCCATTTCGGGATCCTTCAGCGCATCGAGAATTTTCGCGCAGTCGGGCAGTGACTTTCCATGGACACCCGACCGGTCACAATAGATGTCTGCCCCAATGGCGCCGCCATCAAATCCGATCATCGATTTATGCGGCAGAATGAGGGCCACGGAGTTGTGGTTGGACGGGCCGCGACATGACGCCCGGGTTTCTTCACCGAGACTTGCCATCACCATGTTGGTGCTGACCGACAACGCCGAGCCGGAGCTCGACCCCAGCGAAGCCGCACGAGTCGTGTCATAGGGGTTGGACGGATTGCCGCCCCAGGTCGCGCGCTGATAGCCGAGCGTGGAAGGCAACACCTTGTCAGGATGGTTCCGCCCGCCGGGGTCGCCAGCGCGGCCGTTATATTCGGTGTTCACGGCCTTGGCGAGAATGATCGCCCCCTTCGCACGCAACTGTTCAACCAGCACATGATCGCGGGCCGGGAAATCGTTGTCATAGGCGGCATCGGCGCCACCGGTCGAGCGCATGTCTTTGGTGTCAAAGGGATCCTTGAAGGAGAAGGTGACCCCGTACATGGGCAGCGCGTCGAGGTCGGGACCCGTCCCGTATTCCGTATCCAGTTCGGCCGCACGTTCGAGCGCATCGGGAAATTGCCGGAACATCTCGCACACAGGTGGCGCTCCGGCGGGCAAAGGACCCTCTGAGGGATGCTTATCGAATTCACCCCAACAGGTGACCGACCGTTCGCCGCGTATGTTCAGCGTCGAGAGTGCATTGACCTGCCCCGCCTTTGGGACACCTGCAATCATGCCAAACTGCTGCTGCACATCCGGCTTGGAAGCTGTGGCCTCCATGCGGCCATACTCAAGCGGTGGGCCTTTGTATTTGTCGAGATCAGGTAGGACATCCGAAACCGGGATGGTCTCTGTCGGAAATTCCAGAGGCGCGCCAGCGCGGACCACGCCAGTTGCATTGGGCACCGGCAACCCATCCTCGGTGACCAGCATGCTGGCAACACCGTTATAGGCGCGTGCCCGGTCGATATAGCTTTGAACGACATCAACAAGCGTCGTTTCGCCTGCACGAATAGCTGCATGCAATTCTGCGATCGACGCCTCGACAACTTCGAACTTTCCGGATTTTTCCGACATCACAATCCCCTGTTTACCTAGAGGTGATGATGTCGATAGATCGTCAAAAAATCCAGAGCCAGAGAGACCTATCGTGGAAATTCCATAGTCAGCGGCACGATCCCACCGGACGGGCCAAGGCAATCACCCTCCGGCAGCAGGTCTCTTCTTTTGTCCGTCACCCGGTCTGCAATGCAGCGAGCCAACCTTTGGGTGAAGGGAACAGACCAGACGAACGTGCCATGAGGATCAGTGCGCGATAAAAGACACCGCGCAATAGCGGGCTTCACCTGACCTTGCGACCGCATGGCACGTCCGGGTTTGGCGGGTTTAGGCCTTCGAAAGCGCCTGATCGATATCCGCGATGATGTCGTCGGCGTGCTCGATGCCAATGGACAGGCGCACATAGCCCGGGGTGACGCCGGCCTGAAGAAGCTCTTCTGCATCCAGCTGGCTATGGGTGGTCGAAGCCGGATGAATGGCCAGCGAACGTGCATCCCCAATATTGGCAACATGGTAGAGAAGCTCGAGGGAATCGATGAACTTCTTGCCCGCTTCGAGGCCGCCCTTCACTTCCATACCCACCAGGCCACTGTAGCCGCCACTGAGATGTGCATCAGCACGCTTGCGCGCTTCGCCGTCCATCAGGCCCGGATATATCACCCGTTCAACTTTGTCATGACCATTGAGAAACTCAGAAACTTTGGTCGCATTTTCGCAATGTCGCTCCATGCGCAACGGCAATGTCTCCAGCCCCTGAATAAACTGGAAGGCATTCTGGGGTGACATGGCGGCGCCGATGTCACGCAACAGGGTGACACGTGCCTTGATGATATAGGCAATAGGCCCAAGGGGTTTGACCGCCTCGGTCCAGACCGCGCCGTGATAGCTCGGGTCTGGTTCATTGAGCATCGGGAACCGGTCGGCGTGAGCTTCCCAGTCAAAGTTGCCGCCATCGATCAGCATGCCGCCGATCGAAGTGCCGTGCCCGCCGATATATTTGGTGGTCGAGTACATGACAATGGCGGCACCATGATCGAACGGACGGCACAGCAGCGGCGCTGCCGTGTTGTCCATGATCAGTGGAACGCCCAGTTCACGACCGATCGCCGCGACTTCGGCGATCGGGAACACCTGCAGCTTCGGGTTCGGCAGCGTCTCGGCATAGTAAGCGCGCGTCTTGTCATCTGTGGCCGTACGAAAGCCCTCCGGATCGGCCGGGTCCACGAAACGTGCCTCGATGCCCATGTCACGCATGGTGTTCTTGAACAGGTTCCAGGTACCACCATAAATATCGGTTGAGCAGACGAAGTTGTCACCGGCCCGCGCGATATTCAAGATCGAGAACATGGAGGCCGACTGCCCCGAGGACAGACCCAGTGCGGCAACGCCGCCTTCGATCGCCGCGAGACGTTGTTCGAGAACATCCACTGTGGGGTTCATGATCCGGGTGTAGATATTGCCGAGTTCCGCCAGCGCAAAAAGGTTGCCCGCATGTTCGGTGTCGCGGAACTGATAACTGGTGGTCTGATGGATCGGCACCGCCACGGACCCGGTTGTGGGGTCGGCGCGGTGTCCAGCGTGGAGCGCAAGCGTCTCGGGGTGCGTGGTTGGCATTTGAGGACTCCTGATTGTCGTGCAGGTGAAACGGCATGGCAAACACCGACACCTATTTCACATATTATTGTGTGTAAATACGTTATATCCCGCAGAATATTTGTATTTGAGGAAAAGTCCAGCCCGTAAAGCTTCCGACCAGCCCTGTCCTACCAATCAAATCCGGGGCCCGACCGGGCCATTCCGTCATAAAGATCCAGACACCGGTTCATCCAGTCATGCACCGGGTCGCCGGCTTCGACCAACGCAAAGGGGCTCATCTTGCGGGCCCAGATAAACGTGCCCATCACCAGGTAGTCCGCATAAAGCGCGGTCTCGCCACCCAGAAAAGGCTGACCCCCCAACATCTGACGCAGAGGTTCGAGCCGTGTCCGAAACTCGACGCGGCGTTCTTCACGCCCCTCGGCGAGTTCGGCGATGGATTTCCCGAAGCGCTTCTTGCGGCTTTCGGCAAACCAGTCCTGATCTTCGGGCACAAGATGGCTGTGAATATCCTGCAGGATCATGGGCATCACGAACAGATGCATGCGCCCGCGCCACCAGTGACTGACAAACTGCGTCAGGGCTTGTCCTGCAGAGCCACCGAAAAGAGATGGCCGGTCCGGATAAGTCGCCTCCAGATACGCGGCGATCACCCCGCTATCGCAAACCCAGGTTTCGCCGTCACGGATGATGGGAAGCGTGGGAAAAGACCCGTCCCCTATCGCAGGAATGCCGGTGAAGGGTGTCGGGACCGTTTCAAAATCGAGACCCTTATGGGCCAGCGCCGGACGAATTCGCCAACAATGGCTGGAGAAACGGCGGTCGTCTGCCCCGGCGAGATCATAGAGAGCAATCGCTGCCATAGAACGAGATCAGGACGGCTCGACAGGCAACGCACAACCAACCACGCTGTCACGTGTGATCAGGGCGGCGAGCTCCTCTTCGCTCATGCCCTCGGTCCCTTGCGGGCGCATGGGCATGATCACGTAGCGCAGGTCGGCATTGCTGTCGTGAACGGCGATATCAACCGCGTCTGGAATATCCACGCCAAACTCCCGCAACACCTTGCGTGGCTCTCGCACGGCCCGCGACCGATAGGCCTTGCTGACATAGAACGCCGGCGGCTCTCCCAGCAGTGAGCGCGGGTAGCAGGAGCATAGCGTGCAGACAACCATGTTGTGCCGCTCGGGCGTGTTCTCAATTGTGACCAACGCCGCTTCGGTGGCCTCGATCCCCAATTCTGCAGCGGCCGATTTTGTGTCGGCCAGCATACGTGCCTTGTAGTCCGGATCGACCCAGGCCCGGGCGATCATGCGAGCCGCCTGATGCGGGCTGCCGCGCTCGTTGAATTCCATCCGCGCCCGGATTTCATCTGCGGTCATGACACCGCCTTCAATCAGCAGGCTCTTGAGAGCCAGGAAACGCGCCTCTCCCTCGGTCAGCTCAAGGTCATCGTCTTCGCGAGTCGGCGCGTGATCATCATGATCGTGGTCATGGTCGCTCATCAGGTTGTCTCCCCGGCAGGTGCCAGCCAATGGTCATAAATTTCAATCTCGAGGACATCGCCCGGCGCACCATCATAGTCCGGCCAGATATCGTCCTGCTTCAACTGCACGCGATACAGCGGGATCGGCGGTAACCCCCAACGCCCATAGGCCTTGTCCTCGGGATTTTCGAACATCCCGCAAAACCGCTCAATGGTGCCGACCTTGTGACGGATATAGGTCGGCGTACGGACATGCCCGGGCTTGCCAATATCCAGGATTCGCACCCGGTCCCCGACCGCATAGCTTGGTTCCGCCTCAGACATGGTCACGGGTCCCGGATTCAAGAATTTCCCGCGTGCGCGCCTCGATTGTATCAGCGTCAATGACGCCTTTCTCGATCAGCAAGCGCACCATGCCGTCCAGACGGCGGCCATAGAATGTCGAATTGGCATAATAATCTGCTGGCATTTCCTCGACCGTACGTCGGAATTCATCGGTGACGACAACGCCCTTCACCTGAAGCAGGTTGAAGGCCGCGATCATTTGCTTCTCCCAAAAGAGCTGGTCACGGTCCTCCTGTGGGACCGGACCGGCGGAATCTCCGCCAATATCAGTTGTGAGTTTATCCACCATGGTTCCTCCGTCACAGGCGTTCGAGCCGTCAAAGCCTTCGGTAAAGTTTCACTGCAGAATACAGCGCAGACACTGTCGCCACAAAAAAGCCGACAATCAAGAACGGCGGAGACACATCCCATGCGAACTGACGGGCCAAGTCGTAGGCCACATAGATCGCAAAGGTCAGCGCCAGACCAAACATGAAAGCGCCCCCGCGAATTGCGATCATGAGAAAAATCACGGCGATGAAGGCCTCAAGCGCGATAGAGAAAAATTGCAGAGTGTCCAACATTGGCAAAGAATAGCCGACTTCACCGATATATGCGCGCGCCGAGATGACACAATGACAATCGCAAAGCCCCCAGAACCGGAAACCGAACGCGCAACGCCAGCCCACTATTCCAATTTGGACGCAGTGCTCGAATCAGCATGGGCCTTGCTTAAGGACGGCGCGAAAAACAGACATGCGGCAGCCCACACACCGACCCTGACCACGATCGGCCTGGATGGTGCGCCGCGCATACGTACATTCGTGTTGCAGGGTTTTGAACAACACCCTTGCGCACTCCGGCTTCACACGGACCAACGTTCGACCAAGATATCCGAACTGCGCGCGCACGCTGGCGCGGCGCTGCACATCTACGACCCCGAAAAGAAGGTACAGCTGCAGATCGACTGCCGTGCCGAACTCCACATCGGCGATGCGGAGGTGGCAAACGCCTGGGCAGATACCAAGCCCATGAGCCGGATAGTGTATCAGGTCACTGAAGCGCCCGGCACACCCATCGATGACCCGTTGCAGGCGATCCGCGACCCCGACGAGACCGATGGTGGGGCCGCAAACTTCATGGTCGTAACCCTACAGATCGAGGCGCTCGAATGGCTGTTCCTCGATGCACGCGGACACCGCCGCGCACGTTTTATTCGCGACGGAGAAACATGGACGGGCAGCTGGCTGGTTCCGTAAGAACAGATTCTAGCTCTTGTTCTCCGAAAGGATTTTCTGAACTTCCGAGAAGGATGCATTGACGCGCTGGTTGATGACCTCAAGCGCCTCAGAGTTTGTCTTCGTCACGATCTCGGAGATCTCATTCATGTCGGCAAGTGCTTTTTCATAAGCGGCCTTGGCGCGCTCAACCTGACTTGTAACCTTGTCCGTCGGCTCTCCCGCTTCGGCAGCTTCCTTGATGGCGGCCTCAGAGGTCTTGAAGCCCTCCTGAAGCATGGCGGCCTGCTTTTCGGCAAACGCCTGCATACCCGTCATGAATGTCTGATTGGCCTGGGTCACGGCCGCGATATTCTGCTCATAGACCTTCACCCATTGATCCGGGTCGACACCGGGAATCTTGAGTTGCGACAGATTTTTCTGGAATTCACTGAACTGCTTGAAGGGGTCTTCGTTGGCCATGATCGGCTCTCCAGATAGAGGGATAAGTCATACATAAAGCCTAGCACGGCCCCGTCATTCCGTTTACCGAAAACAAAAAAGCGGCGCCGCCAGAAAAGCCTACACTCTGATCTGCATACTCGGATCGTAGTCATCCAGCGTTTCGTA
>Ga0115557_1000414_pt1 | contig 29504 bp, 26 predicted proteins | sample COGITO_mtgs_1104_FD_87280 | JGI IMG/M metagenome (GOLD analysis project Ga0115557, IMG submission 87280) | Pelagic marine microbial communities from North Sea - COGITO_mtgs_110421 | ecosystem: Environmental > Aquatic > Marine > Epipelagic | place: Germany:Helgoland, sampling site Kabeltonne...
GGCGGGTTTAGCCACTAACAGCACTAGCGGTTAAGCCAACGCGCCATAGCGTCCCCCTGCTCATTCACCAACCGCTCGGCGGTGCGCTCAAGATTGGCCATGTTTTCAGGGGAGGTGTCATCCATGTCGTCGCTGGCCATGTCCAGGGTGGTTTGCAGGCGCTGATAGCGGTCCCCCAAAAACAGCTGCATTTGGTAGTCCGCGGCCTTGGCCATGCCGTCGAACATGCAATCGATGAGTGGTAGCACCCAACCGAGGGCGCCCCAGTCTTGCGCCTGCTCAAAACTAATGGGGCGGGTGAGTTCCCCGGTGCCTAGGGACAAGACATGAATCTCATCGCCGGGGAAGCGCTTGAGCGCCTCGGCATAAGCCGACACTACAGGGGAATTGAGAAAGACACCGCCGTCAATGAGGGGCCTATCTCTGCCACTCCAGCTCACCTGCGCCGGCTCAAAGTACGTGGGGGCGGCGGCTGTGGCTCGGGCCGCCTGGTGCATGGGAATGCCGGCGTGGTTGGGGTGCCAGCTCTTTAAGAACACGGTATCCCGCGCTTCGATGTCGTAGCTGGTGACCATGGCGGGGGTGATCGCCTCACCGAGCGTAGCGCTACCAAAGTAGGTGCCTAGTATCGCTTCCAGCGCGTCGTCGTCGTAGGCTTCTTCCAAGGTGCCGCCCAGTGAGCGCAAGCGGTGCAAGAGGGAGCGCGAGAAAATAGCCTCGCCCTCCTTAGCATAAAGCGCTTTTAGCTCGGCCGCGCTGTAGCGCGGAACTGGCGATGGCGACTGTTTCTTGCGAGACGCGTCGGGCATGATCAAGCCCAGAGCCAATATGCCCCCGGTCGAGGTGCCGACAATCAGGTCGAAGAGCTGCGCCGCGCGCAGGCCCGATACTGATTCAATGTGGGCAAGGACATGGGCAGGGATCACGCCCCGAATGCCGCCGCCGTCGATCGAGAGAACTCGGCGAATCATGGGCGCTGTATAGATGAATGCGTTGCCAGCTGCACGTCTACCTCCGGGCTAGAGACCCTACCGTAAACTCTCGATAGCCCCTAGCGCCACCCTACTTGTTGTTAACGCGGGTACTGCCAAATAAACTCACCGAAATTGGTAAAATCAGGGGATGAATACAGAGAAACGTCACCGATTCCCACCTGACATCATTTCCTATGCGGTCTGGCTCAGAGCATGCGGTCATTGAATGCCTGCGTAGGCCTAAAGTTGTTATCAAACACGGTTTCGAATAGCGCTATCTGCGAGGCCGAGGCTTGAATGGGTGTTTTCAGCACGTGCCAACGTACGCCTTCGCTACACGGCGGTGTCGTGAGTGAGCCGTTATAGCGCCAAGCACTCAAGTCCATCGGTAAGATTGCCGAGAGATTAACCATCTGCCCAGCGACCAATGTAGGTTCACCTTCGTCTCGCGATCTCCGTTGGAGACGACAGCTCTCGGGGTAAATTGTTGAAAATGGGGTCTAGCGACTCATTGTGTTCACCCGCCTCGATCACAACGCCCAAGACAGCAAGGTCACCGGCTTCGTTTGCATGGACAACATGCATTTCAAGGTCATAGGTGGAACCATCGAATGTATGCTCGCTGCTTGCATGGAAGTGAAACTGCACAACATCCCAGGCATTTTCTCCAACGGCAAGACTGTCACCCTCGTGCACCTCCACCTCCACGGTTCGTCCGTTGTTAAAGATGACAAGCGGTGTTGCAGAGTAACTCGGTGTAATCGCAGGTACCCGCGATGGAGGGGTTGAGACATCCACATCAATAGGCGATTGCTCAAGACCCTGAGAGCAAGACGCGTAACTCTCATCAAGGGAGGCCCAATTTTCCGGACCAACATCTCCGCTGTAGCCCCAATTTGGTTCCTCAAGAACTGGATCCTCTGGGGTAAGCTCTACAAGAGCGGGTTCGTCAACAGCTCGATTCGATCCGTTATCGCACGCCGTAAGCAATATGGATAGGGCAATACCTTTCCACGGGCTTAATCTCGACATTTCCACATCCTTCTCCTAGCGTTTAGGAAGTATAAACCCCCTAATCGATAGATTTCCAACCTATAGGTGTTGGCTCCTACCGGCACTGAATCTGGATGCAGGGTAATTTGGTGGCTTTTGCGCAGCCATGGTAATGAGCCTAGGAAGATCGTGACTGACAAGCTTCGCCGTTATGGCGTCGCACATCGGGCACTGATCCCTGAAACAATCCATGTCACCGATCGGTACGCAAACAAGCGGGCAGAGCAATTGCATGAGGGCACTAGGGTGAGAGAGCGCGGTGGGGGGATTACAATGGGAAGAAAAGCCCTATTGTTGATAGCCAATTCCAGACATCTTTGGAGTAGTACAGAAGTACTTTTGCGATGATGGGAGTAAAAAGTCAGGCTCGTACAATCTTGTCAGAGTGCTCTCGATATACCCCACGGCTATCGATGATGAGTGGGGCATTGGTTTTAATCAAATCGTAATCAAAAGCATCGTGATTGGTGGCGATCAGAACTGCGTCGAAGGATGCGATGTTTTCAGCAGTAAGCGGTTCGCTGTTCAAATCAAAATGATGCTTGCGCATAGCTGGGAAGGTCGCCACATGGGGGTCACTGTAAGCCACCGTACCACCGCGTGCTTTGATCAAATCCATAATAACCGCAGAGGGTGATTCCCTCATATCATCGACATTTTTCTTGTAAGCCACGCCCAGCACTAAAATACGACTGCCGTTTAGTGCTTTTCGCTGGGTATTAAGGCCGTCGACTAACTTACTGAGGACGTATTCCGGCATCGCGCTATTTATCTCGCCCGCAAGCTCGATAAATCGCGTATGGACACCGTACTCGCGCGCCTTCCAGGTCAGATAAAAAGGATCGATAGGTATACAGTGCCCACCAAGGCCAGGACCGGGATAGTAGGCCGTAAAACCAAACGGCTTCGTGGCAGCGGCTTCGATCACTTCAAAGATATCGATGCCCATGCGATCGGCAACAATTTTCATTTCGTTAACCAACCCAATATTCACCGAGCGATGAATGTTTTCTAGCAGCTTGGTCATCTCTGCCGCACGCGTGGAGCTAACTGGTACCAAACGATCGATGGCTGTGCCGTAGAGAGCCATCCCCACTTTTAAGCAAGCCGGTGTATGGCCACCCAGCACCTTAGGAATTGACTGGGTGTGAAACGAGGGGTTACCGGGATCTTCCCGCTCTGGGGAATAAACAAGGAATATGTCTTCGCCTACAATCAGACCACAGCTCTCCAGCCTAGGGAGCAGTTTCTCTTCAGTGGTTCCCGGGTAAGTTGTGCTCTCAAGCGCTACGACTTGACCTGCGCGCAAATACGGCAACAACGCATCCGTTGTATTCACAACGAAGCTTAGGTCGGGCTCACGATAGGCGTTAAGCGGTGTGGGCACACAAAGGATAAGGGCATCGACCTCTGCTGCACGGCTGAAATCAGTGGTAGCTTGAAACTGATCAGATGCGACAGCAGCAATACGGTCTGAAGGAATATGGGCGAAGTAGCTTTCCCGCCTATCTAAAAACGCTACTTTTCTGGCATCGATATCAAAGCCCAGTACTGAATAGCCTGCTTCTGCGTACCGTAGCATCAAAGGGAGACCGACATAGCCCAAGCCAACGATGCCGATAATGCCAGCTTTATTTTGAAGCTTTTCAGCAAGCGCGATCTGACACTCATTGTCTTCCATAAAATCTCCCTGTTTCATTTCACGGTAGCCGTTACGTACTGGAGCATTGCCGACGCCAATGTAGCTCGGTCATATTTCACCGCAGAGATGGGGCCATTGAGTCTACATACTTGGTACAAGGCATCATCTGCTGCGACACGCACAATGTTTTCACATAAAGCAGTGGGGTCCTCAGGCTCCACCACCAACCCAACCTGTTCTCGCTTGACTATGTCTGCCGATTCACCCGGTACACAGTGCAAAACGGGAATAGCCATTGCCATGCATTCAAAGAGCTTTGAGGGTATGACCGTGGTGAAAATGTCCGCTTTCTTAAGGTGGATAATCGATGCATCTAGCAGTGACCAGTAACGAACTACCTCTTCCTTAGTAACGGTATCGATGAACAGCACATTGTCGAGTTGCTCTGTCAATGCCCGCGCTACCAATGTCGCTTTGCACGCGCCGTCGCCCAAGAAAAGAATACGGTAGCGATCGCCATCTGGGCGTTGCTTCAGCAAGCGTGCGGTGTCGAGCAAAGTATCTAAGCCGTGGGCCATACCATGGGTACCAATGTAACCAGCAACAAACTTGCCTTCTAGTTTGTGCTGGGCAACCAGCTCTGCGTCCTTTTCTCGATGCACAAAGCGGCTAATGTCCACACCATTGGTCACCACTTTTATCTTCGCAGAATCGATACCACGACGAGCCAATGTGTCGCGGAAAGAGTGGGTCACCGAGATAATGGCCGTGGCGCGTCGATAAAGAAACATTTCCACTTTTTCTAACAAATCCAATGTGTTCGATTCTTGCATTGCACCCACGGCACGAATCGACTCCGGCCATATATCTCGTAACTCAAATACCCAAGGCACACGCTTGCTACTGCCAACAAGATAAGCGGCGCAAGCAGTAAAAAACTGGGGAGATGTGCCCACAACCACATCAACTTTTCGTACAAATAACGAGGCGATTGTTGCAGTGAGCATATAACTTACATAATCGAGAGTGCGTTTTACAAATCCCTCGTTAGCGGCGATATATGACCACACTCGAATAACACGAATGCCAGCTACCTCTTCCTGTTGCCAGAGCTTATTTTTATATCCTTCAAATACCTTGCCCTTCGGAAAATTGGGTGCACAGGTAATCAGCGTGACCTGATGCCCCGACTTTACCCACTCTCGCAAATGCTCAAAAGTACGACTGGCAGGCGCATTGACTTCTGGGGGAAAATTATCTGATAAAAAAAGAATATGCATAGTTCAGTACACAACGAGCCGATTCACTCTAAGAAAAAAATGTTTAAGCGCTAAACGTAAAGCGGACCACGCTATGGTTACCGTGCATAACAACCCGTAAATGGTAGTTGGGTTCTACCCGTCCAAATGACGGATGCCACGTACCTTGCTGTAACCGGTGAGTGCCACCGGTCACTTCCACTTCTACTGGTGTACCACACGGCATTTGAATAACAAGCCCTTGATTAGTTGTTGAAACGGTTACCGCAGGATGGAAATGGAAAAATAAGTCGGCGGTTTTGTAATGTCCGCTAATACTGTCTTTAACTTCTAAGGCATGCGGGGTCAGTATGAGTTCACGATGATGCGTGGGTTTACCTGTAAGCCGTCGATAACCATCATGACTGCATGCCACTCGTAACACGCCCTCATCATCCTCTCGAATAACACGCCCAAAGGGTTCTGCGCGTCGCGCGACGCGAAAACCACTCCATACCTGGGATGAATTTTCATTGTTGACGACCAAGCAATTATGCGCCGCAGTACCCCGTTGGCGCAGGCGTTCGTCACTCACGCCATAGCATGATGTGCCACTGTTCACTAATAAGCGCTGGCCATGCACGCTTAATTCGAGACTGAGTGTGTCGGCATGGGCATGACCCGGTAAATAGTTTGGCCCGACTGACGCGGCATCGAACAGTATGCAGGCTTTATCATTCTGCAACCGAAGATAACCGCTGGTAGTGAGATCGGTAATACCATCTTTGGTTGACGGCCTACAAAAACCCAGGCGCTGCGCGTAATCGAACAATTCAACGGTCGACGGCGCAATGTCAAAAGCCGCGTCGTTGAAAAAACCGATCTCTCCATCGGGGTGACACAGTGCAGTCAACCAGCGCAACATATCAGGGACCACCGCCTCCCATGCATTCAACTGCGCCGCGGGTACAACGCCTGAATAACAGCGAGCGACATTAACTAGGTCTAGCATGTCTTCAACAGCAAGCGCGTGGTACATAGTACTGCGCTCAAAATGCCCGCCATCAGGCAATATCTGTTCGGGTAACTGGCGCCTTAGAATCGTCAGCCCTTTAACAAGCCACTGATCTGCCTCTTTGCCGCTAAAATAAAGCCCGGCAAACACCAGCGCCTTGGCATTCGAAAACAGGTGATTACCCAGCAAGTGGATTTCGAGACGCTGCATTAGCCAGCGGGCCTGCACTGCCATCGAGTGCTCGCACGCAACGGACAAACTACGACCCGAGCGCGCCCATTTCACCCAATTGACTAACCGAAGCGAAAGCGGGTAAGGCTCCCAGCCAGAACCTTTACCCGGCAGGTTCTCTGCAGCCCAGCGGTCCATTAAGGACTTATGCCATTCAACTCTTGCTACAGCGTTAGCCGCATTTAAATCGTCAAAATAATGCTGGTTATAGCGCCAAAGCTTGTCTCGACTTGGGTTGTCCCAGCCTATTTTGTCTAGGTCTCCTTGCTCATTTAGGCATCGAAAAACCGTCGGCGCGGTGAGGCTAGCAAGCCGCGCAGCCGGCGCTTGCCACTGGCCATCAATGACTCGCGCAGCTGGCGCCCCAGCGAGATTAACCTTGGGGCGATAAAGCAAAAACCAGAGCCGACCGTAAAATTGAATAGGGCGCAAATATCGAAGCGTGTGCCAATATTGCTTAAGCGTAGCGAATGACGCGGTCATTTTTAGGCCTGTCAGCCCAACAACAGTCGGTCTAGATGCGCAGCAATGCGCTCCCCGGTTTTACCATCCCACAGGGGCGGGATGCTCCCGCGCTTCCAGCCTTCATCAAATAGTTTATCCATCGCTGGTTTAATAGCAGCGGGATTAGTGCCGATCAATTCATTGGTACCTAGAGTAATTGTCTCGGGCCGCTCCGTGTTATCACGTAGTGTTAAACATGGAACACCCATGACGGTTGTTTCTTCCGTAATACCCCCAGAGTCAGTAATGACCGCGAGCGCGTTTTTTACCAAAAAGTTAAATTCCAAATAGGGTTGTGGGTCTACCAAGAAAATATTGGCGGGTAAGCTACCCAATGAATGCAATGTTTTTGCCGTTCTGGGGTGTACAGGGAAGACAACCGCTAGCCCGCGGGCGGCGTCAGCAATTGCACTAAGCAGGTCAGCAAAACCGTCTTGTTGGTCTACATTTTTTGGTCGATGCAATGTGGTCACGATATATTCACCGGCACGTAAACCTAACTCATCGAAAAAACCGGGCTTTTTTAACCGGGGCATATTGGCCAGTAACGTATCGATCATGGTGTTACCAACAAAGAAAATACGTTCATCGCTAACACCTGCGCTGCGTAGATTTTCGTTGGCCACCTCACTCGTGGTAAAAAACCAATTGCTGATGCTATCGGTCACCAACCGATTGATTTCTTCCGGCATGCTCCAATCGCCGGAGCGAATACCCGCCTCTATATGCGCCACCGGTATACGCAGTTTTTGAGCCGCGATGGCACAAGCCATGGTAGACGTTACATCGCCGACAACCAAACACAACTGACTGGGCGCCTGCAGTAATAAGCGCTCGTAACCCGCCATGATGGCGCCCGTCTGCTCTGCCTGGGTACCCGAGCCAACTTCTAAATTCACATTGGGTGCTGGTATGCCTAATTGCGTAAAAAAATTCCCCGACATGGCAGCGTCGTAATGTTGCCCCGTATGCACCAAGCGATAGCGTAAGGCGCTGCCTTCAGCTTGCTTGGCTTGAATCGCCTTAATGACAGGCGCTATTTTCATAAAGTTGGGGCGGGCACCCGCTATGATATCAATTAACATGAAAATTCAAGCGCCTCTGCAGCAAGATTTATAGTGCCTCGATTCATTTAGTTTAACGCCTGCAATAAAATAGGGCAGAAAATACGAAGTGCCTAATGCTAAGAGCAACCGTTCAAACTAATACGACCTGAAGCTGAACCACTACAATGTTCGCGAAGCAGACAGGGTGTCATTAGCAACCCACTTTTTAGCACAAACCCATCTGGCACCGTGTTGCCGTGCCCTCTTACGGCGCGTGGGAGCATGGTGCGGGCACTGACCCGCGCAAAGTCTCTGCGACTTCAATACTTACCCTAGCCACTTCAATAAGCTCGTCATAGGCAATGGGCGATGGCGAGCCAGTGCGCACGCTGTTAACAAACGCGGCCACGCAGGCCTTCTGCCCTTTGTCTTGCGACAACAGGCGCTTGCTGCGAAAGCCCGTCCAACCAAAACCCTTCAAAGACTTGAAGTTGTCCAGCTGCAATACCGCGTCCCCGGCAAAAGCCTCTATGCGCTCTTTCGGGAAGGCTTTGCCGCCATTGGCAAAGTAATGAATAGTGCCCATAGAACCGTCTTCAAAGGTGAGGGTAATGCTGGCTTTGTCTTCGGTAATATCTACCCCCGGTGCATTGCCAATGCTAACCGCGGAGAAACCAGCAATAGGCGCGCCTACAAGATGCCGCATTAAGTCTATGTAGTGGCAGGCCTCGCCAATAATGCGGCCACCGCCCAGCTCCCGGTCTTGCGTCCAGTGCTCTGCAGGAATAGATCCGGCATTCATGGCGAAAATAAACGTTTTGGGGCCTGTGACTTTATCCAGCAGGGCCTTCATCGTTACGGTTAAGGGTGAAAACCGGCGGTTGTAACCCACCATTAATCGGCCGCTGCCGTTTTGAGCCTGCCAGGCTTCATCAACCGTCGCCAGCTCATCGGCAGTAAGCGCCAGCGGCTTTTCCACAAACACCTGCTTATCGGAACTCAATGCAGAAACTACCTGCGCCGCGTGCAAGTTGTGCCTGGTGGCGATGACCACGGTGTTCACCGCCTCATCCGCCAGGGCAGCATCAAGATCGGTAGAGGCTTTGGCAAAGCCGTGCTTATTGCCCTGCTGCACTGCGCTCACACCGCCACTGGTAACCAGCGTATCCAGCCTGGCACCGGCTTCGGAAAATGCAGGAATGAGTACGCGGGAAGCATAGTTGCCAGCGCCCACAAAGGAACACACCACCTCTTCGGGCTTATAAGCTGCAACGGCATTCAGCTGAACCGTGCTCGCCTTTAACGCACTGGCAGACTCCGGGTAATCAATAACAATGCCCAAAGTACCGGGCACATCCAGTAACTTATAGGCCTCTGGCGCATCATCAATAGCAAACCTATGCGTAACCAGCGGCTTAACATCCAGCGCACCCGATGCCATCATATCCAGTACCGCCTCGAAGTTACGCTGCTGCGTCCAGCGCACAAAGCCCACCGGGTAATCATTACCCTTCTCTTCATATTCGGCATCGTAACGGCCGGGCCCATAGGAGCAGGACACCTGAAAAGACAGCTCCTTTTCATAAAAGTCGGCACGGGACAACTCAAGGCCCACCACGCCGATTAAAATAATGCGCCCACGCTGCCGGCACATGGTGGCCGCCTGATGCACGGGGTCATTACTTTTTGTGCTAGCGGTAATTAACACCGCATCTACGCCACGCCCACGAGAGAACACCTGGGCAACCGCAATAGGGTCTTCACCGGCTGAGAGGTTTACCACCTGGGCCCCAAAAGACCGCGCCAAGTCACACTTGGCAGCATCAAAGTCGATGCCCAACACCCGGCAGCCCTGCGCACGCAACAACTGCACGGTTAATAAACCAATAAGTCCAAGCCCCGTGACAACCACCGCCTCTCCCAAGGTGGGCTGGGCCAGGCGGATACCTTGCAGAGCAATGGACCCCAACACCGTAAAGGCAGCAGACTCGTCATCTACCTCAGCGGGAATAAGGGCGCACAGGTTTTTGGGCACTCGAACCACTTCGGCATGATGGCCATTGGACACCACCCGATCACCCACAGAAAAAGCTGTGCCGCCACACTCGGCCACCACCCCCACATTGGAATAACCCAATGCCATGGGCTGGTCGAGCTTAGAGCGAATGGCCTCAACCGTGGGCATTAAACCATCGGTGCCGATTTTCTCCAGCGCCTGCTTCACCTTATCGGGTTGCTGCAGGGCCTTCTCAATAAGATTGGCCTTGCCGAAATCGACCAACATGCGCTCGGTACCCACAGACACCAGAGACTTGCACGTGCTAATGAGTAGCTGGCCCTTTACTGCCTGCGAAGAGAGCACTTTCTCTACACGGGTCTCGCCTGATTTTAGATCCTGGAATATTTGTTTCATAGCGTTCTAGACCCAAGACACTGTTCGTAGCACAAAATTTCTGTCGCTAGGGCATTTAACGCGCATTTGCTCGCCTTTGATGATTAGCATAGCTCCCGCGAGTGAACCAATAAACCTAGGCACCCTTGCTACCCCCAACCAATAAAAACAACCCAAAAGGCCTAGCCACCCTCCGCAGCAACCAGCGGGGCCACAATTGCCTCGCGATATTTAACGCTGTGCCCTCATGCCTTTGCCCCGCACCAGACTCCAGCAAATCTCCATGCGTCAATTCAACATGGCAATTCAGGTCAATCGCGCCGTCAAACAAAGCCGCTGCTTCGGCTTTGGTATAGGTTTTAGTACCTGGGCTTTCAAGCCACTTGCTGTAGATTTCCGACAAACCTGTCCACGGTCGGCCGCGCAGCAAGCCATATCTTACCCATAGCATCAGGCCAACCAGGCTCCAAGTATGATAAACCATAACCCGGAACTCGCCGCCTGGTTTCAGTACCCGAAGAATTTCCTGTGCCGCCCGACCGGTATTAGGGCTGTGATGAATTACTCCCCAGGAATAGACCAGATCAAAGGTATTAGCGTCGTAAGGTAGGGTCTCTGCATCACCAACGCGCAGGTCTGAATCGAGCGACTGCAGTGCGAGCCGCTTCCCCGTTATCTCGACAGCCCGTGGCGTCAGGTCGATGCCCGATAAACTTGCGCCAGCAGTTGCGAATCGTTCATGATCAGCGCCAAGCCCTAATCCAATTTCCAGGACTTTGCGGTCGGTAGACCCATCAAATTTAGCGAACGGAATAATGTAAGGCTCCAAACGATAGCGCTCCGCCGCTTGAACAGCAAACCCCGCAAGGTCGAAGGACGGCAGCAACAGCTCTTCACCACAAGCCGCCTCGTCCCAGAATTCTTTAACCAGTTCTTTATCCATTAGAACCCACCCACTTTCGATCAATAAACTGCCTCGCCCAAAGCTCCACCGTAATAATTGCCCATTGCAGCATATAAAGATCCGCCTTCCCGGCCTGGCTCACCTTGCGAACATTCTGCACGGCCTCGTAGTCGAACCAGCCCCTAGCAGCAATAGACTCCCTGGATGACACATCCTCCCACAGCTCTTGCAGGTCATAGCGCAGCCATTTCCTGTAGGGCGCGCCAAAGCCTGCTTTGGGGCGATCAATAATATCATCCGGCACAATTCCTCTGGCCGCATTGCGCAGAATCAACTTATCGACCCCGCCTTTCACCAACCAAGAGGAAGGGAACTGGCATGCTTTGCGTACCAGTTCCATATCCAGTAGTGGCACGCGGGTTTCGACGCCCACGGCCATACCCATCTTATCGGTATAGAGCAGATTATGGTTGGGCATATAGATGGAAACATCCCTGTCCCTGAAACGGTTAAAACCCTCCAACCCTCGACTATCCATATGCAACAAACAATCATCCTGATAATTCGCTGCACCCAAAACCGCTTTTACATCGTCACTAAAAACGCTGGAAATATCCGCCTGGGGCGTACTTGCACAATAGGCCAGAAAACGGTTCGATGGGTTAGCACCCATTTCTCTCAATACACGCTTTGAACGGCGCAGTAACGCCCCCACGCTCCCCTCAATTGCCCCCGGGATAATGCCGGCACTGGCCGCTAGCGAGCGCCTGACCAGCATGGGGGCCTTATCGATATGCCGGGTTAGGTGCATAGCCCGGTAACGGGGGTATCCAGCAAACAATTCATCGGCCCCTTGCCCCGACAGCATTACCTTTGTACCGTCGTTACTGGCTTGTTTGGAAATCAGGTAACAGGCGATGGCAGCCGGGTCGGCTATGGGTTCATCCAGGTGATAAATCAGTTGCGGCAGTAAATCGGCAACATTGGGGCTGAGCGTAATTTCATCCAGTTGCAAGCCCAGTTTCTTCGCCAACTGGCGGGCGTAAGGTGCATCTGGATTCGCCTGATCGAGCTTGTTATCGGACACATCATAGGTACTGGTGTAACAGCGCAAATCAGTCCCAAGTTCCCTTGCCGCCAACACGGTGATTAGGCTGCTGTCCAGGCCACCGCTAAGAAAGGCCCCCACAGGCACATCGGAGACCAGCTGACCGAGTACAGCAGTTTCAATCGTATTAGCCAGGCTGGCTGAAGCAGTCTCAATCGACCCTTCTGCCAAAGCCCCATAGTCGGCCTGCCAATAACGCTCGATACCAAAACTGCCCTTTTTCCAGCGCAGTAAATGGCCCGGTAAAAGGCGCTTAACGCCTGACAGCGCTGTTCTATCTTCAGAGCTGTGACAATAGGCAAGGTGTTGTTGAATACCTATGAAGTCAGGCGCAGGCGTAAAGTGAGGATGAGCATAAAGCGCTTTAATCTCACTGGAGAACAACAATTCACCTGCACCCAACTCCGTGTAGTAAAGTGGTTTAATACCAAGCTGGTCTCGCACCACAAGGAGTTCACCCGTGCGTGGCTGCCAAAAAGCAAAGGCAAAAATGCCATTCAATTTTTGTAGAAAGGCCTCTCCATACTCAATCAAACCCTTCAGAAGAACCTCTGTGTCCCCCGAAGAAGCGAAGGTATAGCCTTTCCCAATGAGATCTTTTTTCAGCTCTACGTAATTGTATAGCTCGCCGTTGTAAACAAGGACACCCCGGTCATCCGCGGCTACCATGGGCTGATCCGCCGCATGGCTGAGGTCGAGAATGGAAAGCCTTACGTGTCCGAGGGCGACATTTTCTGTTGGTGCTTCGTATATGCCATTTCCATCCGGCCCACGATGAGCGCATAGCTTATTCATATGAGCCACTAAATCGGGAGCGAAATTTCCTGCAAAGCCGTTAATGCCACACATTAGCTAACTTTTTCTCCAAAGCGCATTGAAGGAATTTCTGGAATAAAATCCAAACTGGAAGATTTGTATATTAGTTATATTGGGTAACTCGTGAATCCGGTAATCCGACAACGCTGGATACCTCAATAGGCTCACGCCCTGTCAACATCATTTCACGCCATTTATATTCAATCGCAGAAAATACATCAACTCGCAATTTGGCCCAAATATATCCAACCCGACCGGCACGCCAAGCCCCTAGATAGAAATAGTGGTACAGAAACAAAACAGACGACCGAAAAGGAAACCTGAAGAAATTCGCTTTAACCCACATTCTTCGCTGAAAAGATGTTCCAAAAAGGGATGGTACATCGGCAAATGCATCGCCCCGGAATCTCATTAATGCTTCAGCAGTGGTGTATTTATTCTGCTTGCGGTACCAATGTGGTAAATCTGGGCTGTCTAAATGCTCCAGGCACCCAGACACAGCGTTAATTTGCCCACTGACAACAGGGTGCTCGTTGACAGCTACATCGGTAAACCTGCATTGTCCCGTTCTCCAGACCCGAACCAAAGACTGTTTAATCGGCAGCGGTTTACCCATAAACCATAAGCGCCGTATAAGGCTAAAGCCATCGCAATCATCTTTTTGAAGAGCCCCAGCGATTTCAGTTTTTAACTCATCAGAAAGCCGTTCATCCGGGTCCAGCTTCATTGTCCACTTAGACTTTATCGGCAACTGTTCAAGTGCGAAATTCCACTGATCACCAAACCCCTGAAAAGCCCGCTGCACAACATAAACACCACGACGCAAAGCAATATCAACCGTTTCATCGCTACTGTAGCTGTCAACAATGAACACCTCTTCGGCCCAGTCTTGGATATTGTCCAGGACAGCCTCAAGGTTGTGTGCTTCATTGAGGGTTATCATCACTACTGCGATCGGCAGCGGCTTGGCATTTGGTTTAGTGGGCGTCATTTAGGCAGCTTTAGATATTTATCGAAGACGCCGAGTAATATCACAGCGGCTTTTTAGCCTCAACTAGTACCGTTCTTACGAGTCTGTCCGTGACCTCCTCTTCAAGAGCTAGAACAGTACCGCTAATATTCTCGGGATAACTTGTCTCTCGGGGCATGACTATTCGAATATCTTCAAACCCCGCATTCTCCGCTAACTCGCACAACAACGATTCAGTCAAAATCGTTAAGTGTTCGCCTTTACAGAATATAAAATTCTCAAACCTACCACCCATGCTTTTCCTAGGTGTTGGCCAATCACCAAACCAGTCATGTTGGCCCGTCAGCATAGCCTGTATCGCATTATCACCGTGTGGTCCACCAACTCGAATCGTACCGCCCGGAGCCAGGCATCGATACATTTCCAGAAAATGGAAGTCCAAGTCTGGCAAGTGCTCAATCATATGGTGGGAATATATTGCATCGACTGAATTATCAGGAAAAGGGAGTTTAAATCGAAGGTCGGCCCATATATCTGGCTTTGATGAGATCAAATTCGCATCTACATTGATCCAACCTTGCAAATATTTCTCCTGCCCAGGCCCTAGGTGTACCAAATTCCTGGCCGCTAAACTGACCAGAGGTCTAGCTCGGTATCGCATTGCATTAAGACGCATTAACGGTGACAGCAATGAATAGTATGTTGATTTCACCCAGCGGGGTACCATTAAAAATTCTCCTTAAAATATGACACTTCATTCACGGATAACGCACTCCGGTGCTGTAGCATTTCCTAAAACCCATTCGTAGGTAGACCTCATTTTGTCGGCGATGCTCCCCCAAGAAAACTCTTGCTTCATCCAATGGCGACCATTCAAACCCATAGAATCCAATTTTTCACGAGATAGAGACAATGCTTGTTCCAAACAAGCTGCTAATGGCTCCTTACCTATATCAATCCACCAACCAGCGTCATGTCCATCCAAACCAGCCCACGGCGCCCCTGATGTCACAATCGCAGGCGTACCCGCTGCCAAAGATTCAGCCACCGTCATGCCAAAATTCTCTGAGTAAGTTGGAAGCACAAACAAATCAGCATCAAGGTAGGCCTGTGTTTTGTGCTTTCCGGTGAGTGGCCCAGTAAACTCTATTCTCTGTAGCTTAAGGGTGACCGCAAGCTGCTTCATTTCTTCTAAATAGCCTTTGTTATCCGGCCCTACTATTCTTAGCTGCCAATCGGGAAAGCCCTGTTGCACCTCCTTCCAGGCGGGTAATAGATTATCCAGCCCCTTTTTCGGATGAATGCGCCCCAGAAATAATAGTGTACGCATATTGCCACGCGGCGGCTTTCTGACATCGGGGATGTCTATCCCATTGGGCATAATGGTTACCGGCTGCTTGAAGCCCATACGCCTGATATCGTCATACTCAGACATGGCCGTAGCATGAAAACATGTCACCCGCTCTAAGGCTGGTCGCTGGATCAATGGCCAAAAAGCCCGCTTTACAATCGAACCATTACTCATCGACCATTCAGACAATGTACCTCTGGGAGAAACCAGCAACGGAATGTCTGTGCCCTTGACTGCACGGCACGAATACACGTTTGGCATCATCCATAGGCTGTGGTTGTGCATAATATCCACGCGGCCATCTTGGGCGGCACTATTTAGCCAACCACGCATTTCAGATGAGCGTCCGAGCCGGGACGGATATCCAGATAACGGAAAGGATTTCACAAAACTGGAGCTGGCTGGCCCGTTTGATCCTTCCAAAGTGGCCAGCGTAGTTGAAAGTCCGCACTCACCTAAAGAACGACACAAACTAACCACACTGTAAGACGGGCCGCTTGATTCGTCACTTATGCTGGGTACGACATGTATCGCTTTGACACTCATGCCATCGACCTCTCATACACGCTCTCGTAGAGCTCCGCATACTGCAGGGCAATAGTCGAAGGTCGATACTTCTCTACATTCATATATCCATCCGAAATCAACTCGTTCCTATAGAGGGGGTTGGAAACTATTTTTTCAACCCCATTTCTTATATCTTCACAACTGTATGGATTCACAATACACGCTGCACCGCCCGCTACCTCAGGCATCGAATAGATGTTACTGGTAATCACTGGACGACCTATGGCGTGAGCCTCAAGAATTGGCAAACCGAATCCTTCATACAGCGAGCAAAACATCAGGATATCGCTGTTTTGATATAACTCTAAGAGAGCGCTTCGGGCAATCCCTACATGACTTTCATAGTCGATTCCGTTCTTCTTTAGTACAGCTAATTGGTCGTACGTTAGCTTGCCAACAATGACCAGCTTGCAGCAAATTCCCCGCAGCGCTTCAGCAACTCGTTCGATATTTTTATTTTTCTTGGTTCCAACTTGTAAAATTACAGGACACTCGGTGCCAAATATTCTGGGCGAGCTTTCAAATTCGGGGGAGGCCGGATCGGGAATTATCTCTATAGACCAATCACCAGAGCCCAGATGCTTTAGCAACTCCTTCTTAGTTGAGCTGGAAATCACTGTTATCGCTGCTGCGCGCTTCGCCGGAAGCCAATACCAGAAAAATCGGAAGACTTTATATCGAATTCCCGTCAACCTCTCTAACGTAACACAATCATGTATCGTCACTATCGTCCGGCGCTTACACATGAGCAGACTAAGAAAGTGGACATCACCTGTTATATGGTTGATATCCCCCTGATGAAACGCCGCTCGTATTGTTCCGATAACCCGCTTAAATATACCCTTGGAAATGTAAGGGTTCGTATAGACATCTACCTCTATACCCTGCGGCAAGCTCCTCCTCACGTCCTCGAAGACGCGCTCGATGCTGAAAGCCAGCCCATTGGGCTTTCGCATAAATTGTATTACTTTCATTGATTTACCCCCTTGGTCTGGGCCACTGATCTGGTGAAAAACATCCAATTTGGACCACCAACCGAGCATGTGTGGCCGATGGCACGTAACTTAATGGTCACTACAGCCGGACTTCAATGTAGTTTCGCTGGCAGTCATTAATTTTGGAGATAGCGTCTTCCGGGCTTTCAAACCAAAACCGATTCGGTATTTTGTTCTTGAACTGCCTGTTGAAGCTTTCTACGAACGCATTCTGGTTGGCGTCTTAAATCCAATGAATTGCTGTACAACATCGACCCTATGTACAGGGAAAAACTAGCTCACTAGCCAGCGCTGCGCAGTTGTCGAAAACGATTTAGGCGGGGAGCGCAAATCATTACCGGAGTCCGCCTACCTTACCGGGGCATTCCACTCTGCGAGAAAACCAATAAGCCGTTTGGCCGAGGTGCCATAATAACTGCTTATATTGTTCAAGAAGACACTGTATGTTGCAATCTTGAAGAATTTCGCCCGCCAATATTTTGGATGATAACTGCAGCAACTACCCAGATTACTATCAAGGTGATAAATCCTCCAAAATGAGTGGCAGCAGTCCAGCTTTCAACACTTAAGGCCGAAAAGGCGGCTGGCACCGCAATAATAAGATACGAAGAGGATCGCCCCCGAATCGAGCGGAACCAACATTTGGTGAGCCAGCCAAATTGAAGTCCCAACAGCGCTGAAATCGCCAACACACCCAAAACTCCATAATTCCAGTAGGCTTCAGCGGAATAAGTTGGAGCCAGAGCGCTGCGTGCACCAGTCATCCGATTGTATTGATCGTACAGTTCAGTCCCAAACCGTGTAACGTTCGGCTTTGCGGGCCATAGCACTCTTGGAACAAGAGCAACCCAGAAATCAGCTAGCGACGAACCCGCTTTACCCATCTGGTACTCGTTGATCAAGTATCGCTGATAGGGGCCGTGTGCAACTCTCCGTAAAGGGGGTAGAAACGATCCCCAAGATTCACTTGAACTTGAACTTAAACCACTACCCAATATAGCGAGCCGATCGCCAAGACTATTACTTGCTGCATCGTAGCTATTAGCACTCCGTCCTTGTTGAACATAAGGCACAAGAACCATCGAAAAAAGGGTTAGAAATGCAATCATTGGTATGATTACCTTTGTGCTTTCCCGGTTGGTGAGCCAGTATCCCGCTGCCATACAAATGAGGGGATATAAAACGTCTGTTTTACTGAACGTCAAAATAGCTTTTACTAGGACTAGTACTACAATTATGCCTCCTAATAGCCTCAAATGCCCCCTGAGTTCGTGCCATAGAGCTCCTGTCACCAACAGCGCCATCCAAATGATGTACTTGGCCTTTGCCTGAACACTACGCACGAGAAAATTTTCGGCTACAGGAAAAAAATAGTATTCAATCAAAACTAACAATAGAGTTACAATCATCAGAACGCTATAGATAGAGCGCAAACTTATGCGAGGTTTTACGGCTAGCCTAGCAGCAGGTAACCTTTTCCCTAAAGAGAGCCTCGCCGCCATGAGAACTACCACTATTGAACCAGAGTTCAATAAATTGATCTCTAATAAATCACCCGGCAGTACACCTAGGTCAACACGAGGATATAGGCCAGGTAGCAAACCCCATAGGGCCGAGCCGAGGCCGAAAAATATTCCAGACCCCAGCACATACCAGGCTATAGGAGCCAAAACACCACCGCTTGTCACCATCAATAGAAACACATACATAGCACCAAGGAAATAAATTCCAGCTCCCAGCGCACTTACCTGATTAGACTCAACCCCCCCCACATGCATTAAAAGTGAAAAGATAAGAAAGAGTAGAGCCAATCCCATCTCAAAGCGGTATGCAAACCTCCACTTACGCTCATTTACACTTATGGATATCATTAGTTTGCCATCCCGGGTTTCCACATTTAAGATCGGATGTGCAACCGCGGTTGAAGCATTCCGAGAGCACTATACCTATTCGCCCGCCCCGCCCCACCTCACCTAACGAAGGCCAACGCGGCTTTGACGCCTTCTACACATTCCTCATAGCTCCAATTCGAGATAATTTGGCGTGAACTCTCACCCATGGCGCGGCAACGCTCAGGAGCACGCAAGAGAACAGACAGGTGCTGCGTCAAAGCGCTAATATCCCCGGCCGGGTATAGCAGGCCATTCTCACCGACCCGAACGAGGTCTGCGACAGCACCAATCTCCTCCGTGGCCACAATCGACACCCCAGCGCACATGATCTCATTGATAATCAGGCCCCAGGGCTCATTCTCCGATGGTAGTACAAAAATGTCAGCCAATGCATAGAGGGCTGGAAGGTCGGACTGGTTGCGGAAACCAAGAAAATGCACATCACGCAAACCATGTGATCTAACAAATGCCTTCAGCGCCACTTCTTCTTCGCCCGCGCCGACAAACAGTACGGCACACTCAAGCCCCTGTTGCTGGAGTCGCGCCTTGGCCTGCAAGAGATCAAGTGGGCGCTTCCGTTGCATGAATTTTGACGCGTACAAAATCACCGGCATCTCAGCTGCGAAACCCAGTTCCTTCTTCATAGCAGGCAACTCGAGTCGCTTGGCTGACGCCAAACGCATGAAATATTCATTGTCTACCGTGTAAGGCACCGAAAATATCTTCGCATTGGCCACACCGTGGTGGCGGTAGAACTCAGCATTGCGGCTACCTATGGCTAGACAAGCATCACACTGGGCATAAAAGGCCCTGAGTAACGGGCCGCGCAGGGTCTTTTTCCATCCTGGTCGCTGCAACAGGAGGTGTGTCTCACCGCGCGTGAAGATCGCAGTGCCCGCACTCTTAGCTGCGGCGTAAGCAAGCAGGTAGGTAGGGAAATTGTGCCCGTGCACCCACAGCGCGTCATAGCGTTCCCTTCGTAAGGCCGCCACGATACCCGGATTGACCAGACTCCAGAAACCACGCACACCCTTCTCGCGCCGCAGATTGTCCAAAAAAATAGACCGATAACCATCCAATAACGAGACGTCCCAACGCACTTCCTCACCGCCGAACCCTGCATCCTTATAGGTCTCGAGGCCTTGGCGACTACAATAGTAAACGGTCAGGTCGATATCCGGCTCCTGCGCCAATCTGCGATAGAGTGGCGCAAAGTACTGAATGGGATGAGAGTTGACAACAGCTAACCGGTACAACGGCATAAAAACGAAACTCCTGCGTGATGAAAGTTCCTTCTAAAACCGCGAATTGAATCTTGAAATGCAATACCCACTCCGAACGGTTCACGAAAACCCCTGACTTATACCTGCGCGAGCAAACGTCATATTGTTTGATCGCTTCGCGCCTTTTTTACGCTAAATATTTGGGAGAGCATTTCTCCGACACGGCAAAGGCAAAGGGCAACCCTCTTTTATCAAAAGCAAGTTAGAATAGCAGAAGTCATCTAGTATGAAGTGATAGCGCGAAATTGAGAACAACTGCTTTGGGCCTATGCGGTATAATTGGTAACCATATTTTTTGCAAAGGTTTAATATTTTTTCAATTGTGCCGCCACCTTCAATCCAAGTTTGGTTATATTCCAGCTGAATATAGTCGATCAATTGATGCTCTAAGGCATGCGATGCTCCCATTAAAGCGTGGAGCTCGGCCCCTTCAATATCGAGTTTTAGAAAATCAATTTTTTCAATTTTCTTATCGGCAATCAAATTATCTAAGGTAATTTGATCCACTTCCAATTTGTTGCTTAGGTAATAGTGCGGCAAAAGCGAGTTCGCCCCACTCTCACCATCGGCATCATCGTAATAGAAAGAAACCTTTTTAATCTGGTCTCCCAAGGCCGCGCCAATAACTGATCCCGCTGAAGATCCAATTCTCTTTTCAAGCGCACCTCGCGTTGCAGGGAAAGGCTCTACAGCGTACAACAAAGATATTTTATTAGCATCTGAGCACAAAGACAGAAAATGCATTGAATGATCACCTATATTTGCGCCTCCATCCACCATACACACCTCACTCTGAGCATTGTCAATAATCTTTCTTAGAACGAGAAACTCACCATTTTTGCGAGGATTCCCATTTCCTCGCCCACTAAGTCTTTTGGCAAAAGCCTCTAAGTAGTAATCAAAATATTGGAAATATCTAAACATCAACGTGTCCTATACATTTGGAAGAGGGCCTAAACAACCCTCAACTCGGTGATACCTTATTAAAGATATAAATATTATGTATTCGATTAGTAATCGCTGATGCTCTTTCAAATCGAAAAACCGCATCCAAATCTGTCTTAGTTTAGCTAATATTTTTCTGAGAGTAAGAAATAAAGTTACGGTGATGCTCAAAATATTTCTGGGAATGATAAGTTATTTTAGTGAAAAGGCTCACTAAACAACATGCAAATGTTGAGCAATTTAACTAGCCTTGTGTAATCTCCTCATTACTAACATCTCATCTTTCAGTCATTCATAGCGACAAAAAGGTGTCACTGTACTTGTTTACTGTACTTATCTACTGTACCTCTCATTGTTTTCTGCTCCAATAACTTAAAACCGTGGTTTATACGCTTCCATACATATTGAGTACCCAGGACGAGAAAACATGGGTGTAACAATATTATCAAAAAGAGGAGGTAGTATTCTTAGCGGTAGGATGAATACCCACCCTAAGAGTGGGTGTAGGCGACTAATTACTCGCAACAGGCCTGTTATTTTTTGGCTAAGAAAGCCGGAGCAATAAGAGATATCATTTACTGTTAAATTTGCCTCCTGGCAAAGCTCTAGCAACATTGCAGCACTATATCCACGCCGGACATGTCCTCCATTCTCAACCGTCTCAAATGGTCCAATATCATCTTTGGTCATTCCCTTATACAATAGATTTGGCGCAGTCAGCAAAAGCCTTCCTCCAGGCTTAATGCAAGCAACTATATCTATTAATAACTTTCTGTCGTCAATAATATGCTCAATATTTTCACAACATATGGCAACATCAAACTTTTCAGTAAGGTCCTCTCTCTCATCAAGAGACCGTACATCCTGAACACTAAAGCTTGCCCCTTTTGCGTTGCAACTCTTTGCTCTAGCGGCAGCAACTTCTTGGTTACGCTCATCCCAGCTTAACCCTAAGGATTCATAACCTCTAAGTGCCGCGCCCATTGAAAAGTACCCTGTACCACAACCTATATCTATAAGCGTCTCTCCATTATTTGTAGTTGGTAACTTTGATTTGAGCCACCTCCAACGGTCTAACACCAGGGTATCGCCATGCGTCAATGCCGCTGAAAAGCCGAATAATTTTATCAATAGCCCTTTATCTAAACTCATAAGTTCCTCCATATGCTAATAGTATTTTTTGAGAAGCATGGACTGGAAAGTCAATTGCTGTTCCTGATATGTTTTTCCCGTAACTTAATTAGGAGGCGGGGCAGGATGGTGGCCAACCGCGCTTCATTGCTGTAACCGTCCCTCAAGCAGCGTTGATAGCCGCGATCGGCGATAGTTTGCCGTGAGCGGCCATCTGCTAGGTAGGCCCGGCATTTGCTCAAAAGTTCTTGACTGGAATCAAAGAACTCGGCCTCTTCTCCCTCCTGGAACATAGTAAGATGTTCACTGGTTCGCTCGGCAAGCATAAACCCGCCACAGGCCGGTATCTCGACGCTGCGGGTTGTCTGCAGATCTCGGTTCAACTTACGTAGAAAACCGATGTTGATTTTAAAGGCACGACAAGCCTTCGCGAAATCATCGCCATTTAGAGCCTTATATTCGATCCGCAGGTTGGCGTGCGGTTTACGCATCCGCTGCCAAGAACTTCCCCAGACACGGATACTGATCCCCTGTGTTGCCAAGAACTGAAGCATCTCGGCCCTCTCCCGCTCGTAAGTTCCAATAAACCCGACGTCACCTCCGAGGCGCAGCTCGTCGCGCTCTGAGACCGGTAGTCGCTTAAAGGTTTCAGGGTCAAAACCGTTGCCGATGAAACGAACCTCCGGGCACCCAAGCGCTTGGAGTTCAGGGCAGTTATAGCTCTTGGTCGTCAGATAGAGGTCATAGAGCTGCAGGCTTCGAAGAAACTGTTTCGATTGGTTGTGCCGGCCAGCCATGTCGTCCGCGCTGAAGCCAACGATGAGCATTTTGGGGTAACGCTCACACAATAGGGATAGCACCGCCGGATCTAGCGACATGGCTCGCTCCAGCCACAAAACATCATAAGGCCGCTTGGCTGTGGCCTCAAACAAACGGGCTGCGAGGTCGGCCAAGTCTGGTAGGCCGATTGGCACTCCAAATCGGAACATTCGACTGCGGAGCCGATGATTGAGCCGAAGCCAACGCCCTGCGCCCGCGTTGCTACTATCCAGAATGTCCACTTGACAGCCAAGCGCCTCCAACGCCCTGATGCGATGAACGCTAGTATTGTGCCCGCTATAGGCGCTGACTGGACTTACAGCTAAAATGTGCAAATTCGCTTTCGTCATTTCAGGCTGCATTTGTATAAACTTTTCTAATCAACGTCTCGTAAACCAAAACAATGTCCGTTCCGAGCATATGCCTCTTTTTAGAACCAGTATCCATCATAAGCAAAGGCACCAGAATGTTCATCGCAGGATCGAATTTGCCTATCTTGCTTATCGCTTCCCCGGCACCTGGTGGGCGGTCAATGGTCGTCCGACGGTTTTCGGAAAACTACGAGCATGTTGGCTGCAATAACTGTTTGGGCGTTGTGATGAAACAAAACTCTTATCAGCCTACTTATGATCGCCTGTCCGCATATGACAAATAATCGCCTAATTGTGTGACAAGCAGTTAAACCACGCAAAGGGATTACGGGCGCCCGGACTTGTTCAACTTGATAGTTCGCTCTCAGCGCAAGTTGCTTAATCGAAGAGGATCCGAGAGTGATCTGATGCGTGAGATCGCCATGCTGAATAGCACGCGCAAATGGACTATCACCACTTGGCACACGAAATACGAGCAAGCCTTGTGGCCGCAACCACCCATGGGCTTTCTCCAGGAATACCTCTAGCTCACGAAGAGTAAAATGTTCGAAAACATCGAAAGCTACAATAAGATCTTGACTTTCTGCGGAAAGAAACGCCTGGAGATCACCCGAAGAAAGGGCAGCAGAAAACCCACTGCTCTGTGCATCACTGACTAGTTCTTCAATCGTTTCTAGACCGAGGTAGGTAAAATTCTGATCTTTCGCCCATCCAGAAAAAGAACCATTACCAAAACCGATCTCCAGCACCCTCAATCCTGAACATAAGTTTGCCCCTGTCTGCGTCAGTTCTTTAAAGTAATAGCGACTGTGATCTTTCGAATACAGACCAAATTTGGCCTTATCCCAAGACTTCCATTGCTGATATCTACTATATTCGTTCATCTATTCAGGGGTCCTTACTTAAAAATAGCTGGAGGGCATTTCAATTGCTAAACAGTTGCTCCAGTTCATTCGCGTACCGCTTGCCATAAGCCGCCCAGGACAGCTGCTCGCGTGCAGAACCGAGCAGGTCCCGCGGGCCATTTAGTGCCATGGAGCGGGGTAACATCTGTTGAATCGCCTGTGCAAGCGCATTGGCATCGTCATGCGGCACTACGGTAATCCAACTGGGATCCTCTAACATGACCTTGAGATCCCCGCCTCCTGTCCTGTCTGTACAGACCACCGGCAGGCCACTAGCCAAGGCTTGTGCCTGGACCAAAGACAGCCCTTCCTCCCGTGAAGCCAGTACAAAAATATGCGCCCGAGCATAGAAGCTCGACAACTGCCACTGCGGCACCGAATCATGATGCTCAAAGTACTCTGTCGTGGTGAGCGGAGCATCAACATCACCGACATGCAGAAGATTTATCCCCTCAAGCTCTTTCAAGGCCGCAATCAATACATCGACACCTTTGCGATACATCCATCCGCCAACAAACAGCACAGTGGGTTTCAAGTCGGCTGGCGCGGTAGTTGGCTGAAACATCCCGAAATCCACTCCGTAAGGATTTCGAAAGAGCCGTTCCTCAGGCACACCCTCATTGACAAAGCTCTCCACTACATGGTGAGAGCCCACTACGATGCGATCCGCGATAGCGTAGCTTTGCAGCTCGCGGCGAATGGCATACTCGGGAACGGTGCCGGCCTTTAAACCCTTCTTCTCAAGCGCACCCAGAATGGATTGCTGCGAGAGAATATGCCGACTACCACGCTCGATCAGTACTTTCGCGCCATAACGCTCTCGCGCTGCCCGGGCGCTGAGCACACAGATACCGGACATACCAATGAAAACATCGCAGGGTTCGAGTCGCCAAGCGATTAAACGGTCTACAAGGGACACCATCAACGGATTGAGTGCACGGCGAAGCCTTTTTCCAGCATATCGCTGCAGCACGACTAGAGGTAACAGCCACGGCAACAAAGCACGATGAGTGCCCACCGGCAGCCCGAAACGAAGCGCACGCTGACGAGGCACGATGCTGTAGAAAGCCACATCATGTCCAAGGGCGGCGAGCTCTCGGGCGAGATCGAGCACGTGGAACCGGCCGTTAGTAGCAATTGCGATACGCATCAGACTACTAGCTGCCAGCCAGTACAGAGTAACATCTGTTCCAAATCACTCTCCCACACAGACCACTTGAAGGCGCCTACCGGCTCTGGTGAAATGAAAAAACATTGGTTTTGGCTAAGCAGCACAAATGCAAATCCGCAAGCACAACAGTTCATTTCGCACCCTTTTGAGATAATCCAAAATCAAGAGATGGCCCAATTACGAACAAAAGAAACTGTTTTAGGTTGTCTTTTAATATGCTCAAAGACAAGTTTACAACAAATAATACCATCACGAGGTCGACCACTAACAGGCTCAAAGCAATTCCTGTCAACCCATTCTGCCGGGTTATAGACATGGCGATAGCTATCGATAGACAAGCTCCAACAAGATAGACCAAAGACAACTTTTCATGCTTATTGGTTGCCGCGGGCACTACGTAACTAGCAAACCATAAAGAGTGGACAAAAATAACTAGTAACATCAAGCTAAAGAACACTGAATCGAAAGGGACCTCTCCCCTAGTCCAAACCTCCAACACCGATTCCCCAAAACAGAACAGACCTAAAACCGCACACAAAGAAATCCACAGTGATAGCTTACATGCCCCGCGATGCAATTTTCTCGCCATAGCCATGTCACCAGCGCCATATGCTGTCGACATCTCCGGCCAAACAGCGTTGCTTACCATTCCCAATGACTTCTGCGCTACATTCAAAATCGTTCTTGTGGTAGAAAGGACCACCACAAAAGCTGGGCCAAGCGTCATGCCAACTACAGTTAACATCCCCTGATTTTTTATTGCATTACCAATAGGAAAGCCCATAAACGCCAGCGAAGGACGCGCCATCTGCCTAATTCGCCTTATTGCAGATTGAGGCACCCCATAACAGATCCAGGGCGACTTTCTATATAAAATCAATCTCATTACAAAAAAACTGACCACCCTTGATGAAAGCACTAGCATGGCGACAACCAACGGCTGGGCACCGAGAAAAACCGACAGTAAGAGCAAACCTGTTTCAGCCAGCCCAGTCGCGCTGGCTAACCATATTCCTAGGGCAAAATTCCCGTCACAACGAAAGCCGGCATTAATCAAACCGCCTTGCAACCCAAAGATGACTTGCGTACCCATAATTAAAATAATTAGTGCCACGTCCGCTTTCGTTATCGAAGATATGTTGAGCCATTCAGTTATGGGAAAAAGCGATGCCCATAGAACTGCTATAGAAATCACTACAGATATAATAATTAGAAAAATACTAGTACTCTGAAAGACCTTGAGCGCTTCCGACCGATCTCTTTTTGCTACAAGCATAGTCATTTCATTAGCAGCAACACTAGAGAACCCCATCTCTGACATCGCCAAGTATGCGGGTATAGTACTTAGTATTAGCCACTCTCCGTACAATTCTATACCCCAGTAATGCAGCAGTACGGGAACTGCCAATAGTTGACATATAATATTGCTTAGCTGACTAAATCCATTAGCAGTAAATCCATTAACCAGGCGATTTCGAACTGTAGTCATTGTCTCCCTAACGCCTAGTAGATTTTTTGGGCTTGTCGGCGGCAAAACCCGCACCTGGGGTCGACGCCTTGTCCAGCACCCGCAACACTACCTCGACTGCGTCATCGATGTACGTGAAGTCTCGCAGTAAATCACCCTTGTTAAATACTTTGATAGGCTTGCCTGAGAGGATCGCATAGATTTCACGTTTTTTCCCTCGAATAGTTTTCTGCCAATTCATATAAGTCGGTAGTAGCAGCTAAACCATTTTCTCAAAATACTGAATCGTCTTTCTCAAGCCTTCTTCTAACTGCACCTTTGGATCCCAATTCAACTTCGCTCTGGCTTGGTCTATATTGGGTTGCCGTTGCAGGGGGTCATCGCCGGGTAATGGACGGGTGACTAACTGGGACTTCGAGCCAGTCAGCGCTATCACCGTTTCAGCCAGCTCTTTTATCGTAAACTCGTTGGGGTTGCCGAGATTGATTGGCCCGGTTACATCGTCCCCGGTTTCCATCAGGCTGACAAATGCGTTAATCAGATCATCGACATAACAAAACGAACGGCTTTGCGAGCCATCGCCGAACAGTGTAATGGGCTCACCTCGCAGGGCCTGCATGATGAAGTTTGACACCACGCGGCCATCGTTGGGGTGCATGTTCGGGCCATAGGTATTAAAGATACGCCCGACCTTAATCCGTAATTTGTGCTGCCTGTAGTAGTCAAAGAAAAGGGTTTCAGCGCAACGCTTGCCCTCGTCATAGCAAGAGCGTTCACCTATCGGATTAACGTGGCCCCAATAGCCCTCTGTTTGCGGGTGCACTTGCGGGTCGCCGTATACCTCACTGGTGGACGCTTGGAATATCTTCGCCCCGGTCCGCTTCGCCAGGCCCAGCATATTAATCGCGCCATGCACGCTAGTCTTGGTAGTTTGCACGGGGTCATGCTGGTAGTGGACAGGTGAGGCAGGACAAGCCAGATTATAAATTTCATCTACTTCAACATACAGCGGGAAGGTGACATCGTGCCGCATCAGTTCAAAATGCGGCTTGTCCAGCAGCTCAATGATGTTGTCTTTGCTGCCCGTAAAAAAATTGTCGACGCAAATTAAGTCATGCCCCTGGTCCAAAAGACGCTTACAAAGATGAGACCCCAAGAAGCCTGCTCCGCCCGTTACCAGTATTCGCTTTCTTAGATGCATGATTCTTTAGACCTTAGGCTATTCAAGTTAGTTAAAGCTGGAATTTGTAGCAAACAATAGGTGAAGCTGAATTTTTTCTCTTCGGTTGTGTAAATTCAAGATATACGATCAAAGAAAACCAACTTGCGATAAACAACCTCTATCACGCATCACTTCCAAACAGGTCTCGCGTGTACACCTTGTTAATCACGTCATCCAGATCGATATGCTGGCGGTTCGCAATAATTATATCGCTACGCTGTTTGAACTTGGCGAGATCATGCAATACCTCAGAGCGATAGAATTCCGCTTGATCAATGCTGGGTTCATACACAATCACTTCCACGCCCTTAGCCTTTAAACGCTTCATCACGCCTTGCATCGCCGAGGCTCGGATATTGTCTGACCCTTCTTTCATCACCAGACGATAAATACCGACCACCTCCGGCTTGCGGCTCAACACCGCATTAGCAATAAAGTCCTTGCGTGTGGTGTTCGCGTCCACGATGGCCTGAATCAGGTTGCTTGGCACGTCCGCGTAGTTAGCAAGCAGCTGCTTGGTGTCTTTAGGCAGGCAGTAGCCGCCGTACCCAAAGGAGGGGTTGTTGTAGTGGGTTCCGACGCGCGGATCCAGGCCAACCCCTTCAATAATGCTCCGTGTATCTAAATCGTGAGTTGCTGCATAACTGTCAAGTTCATTGAAGTAGGCCACGCGCATCGCGAGATACGTGTTGGCGAACAGTTTAATCGCCTCGGCCTCGGTGCTGCCGGTATACAGCGTTGGAATGTCTTGCTTTTCTGCCCCCTGCTGCAGCAACTCGGCAAAGCGCCGTGCGGCCTCACTGTCCTGACCCACCACAATGCGCGAGGGGTGCAGATTGTCGTAGAGCGCCCGGCCTTCCCGCAGAAATTCTGGGCTAAACAGAATGTGTTCGGTATTGAGCCGCGTGCGCAGGGCGCGGGTAAAGCCCACCGGCACGGTGGACTTGATCACAATCGTGGCGTCTGGGCAGCGGCGGGTGGCGTCGCTGGCCACCGCTTCCACCGAGCGGGTATCGAACTGGTTGCTCACCGGGTCATAGTCGGTGGGCGTGGCCACGATCACAAAGTCGGCATCTTGATAGGCCGCTTCCGGCTCGGTCGTCGCCGATAGATTCAACACAGCGTTAGCGAGGTACCGCTCCAACTCGCGGTCTTCAAAGGGCGATGTGCGTGCGTTAATCAGTGCCACTCGCGGGCTATCAATGTCTGTGACAACGACCTCATTGTGCTGGGCGAGAAGCACCGCGTTTGCCAGACCCACATAGCCCGCACCGACCACCGCAATCTTCACAGGGCTTCCTAGATCAGCCGGCATCAAGGCTGTCCCGCAGTTGTTCTATCTCGACCTTCAGCGCCTCGTATTCCGCCAGCTTGCGCTTCAAAAACCGCGCCGTCAGCGCCGTCTTTGCCGACAAGCCCTGGGGCGTCAGTAAATACAAATACCCCAGCTTGTTGGGGTTGTTCTGAAAGTTCTCGAGCTTGACCCAGCCC
>Ga0115557_1000415_pt1 | contig 29437 bp, 20 predicted proteins | sample COGITO_mtgs_1104_FD_87280 | JGI IMG/M metagenome (GOLD analysis project Ga0115557, IMG submission 87280) | Pelagic marine microbial communities from North Sea - COGITO_mtgs_110421 | ecosystem: Environmental > Aquatic > Marine > Epipelagic | place: Germany:Helgoland, sampling site Kabeltonne...
GGAGGGGAGGGGAGGGGAGGGGAGGGTGAGCTGGGAGTTGGGGTTTTTTTTTTCAAAACAAACAAACAAACAAAAAATAAAAACAAAAACAAAACTAAATATTGCCAAAAATGCTGACCCTCCACTCCAACTCCAACTCCAACTCCAACTCCAAACAGCAACCCATACAACAATACATACAAAAAAAGCACTCAAAACGCTACGTGCCGTGCCTCAAAACGGCACCTACTCCCTGCTCGCTCACCTCTCCTCCTCCAATTCCCCGAAATAATCCTTAAATACCCCCACCAACCTCCCCAAAAATGTCAGCATCAACACCACATTACTATTCCTCTTGGTGACCGCCATCAAATAAAGGTTGCTACTGCTCGGTCTAACGTAGCAGTACGTGTATCCGTTCTGGGTGAATATTGGCTGGCGGTCGAGCTCATCGGTCTCATTTATGTACTTGGAGAAATTCTCGCAGGAGGAGAGGGGGACGTCGCCGCGGTAGTTTCGGGAGATTATTACCTTGCCTTTTAGGTCGGTTAAGAAAACGGCGGAGCAGACCATCTTTCGAAAATATTGGTGGGTTTTGGTGGGTTTCGGTTTCGCTGTTGTCGTTTTTCAGTTGTCAAGCTGCAAAAGGCAAGGCCAGGGGCAGATGATGATGATTATGGGAGGGAGAGGGGGAGAGGGGGGGGGGAGGGTCGTACGTCGTGCCCTTCCTGCTGTTCTTATCGCGGGGTGTGTGTGAAGTGTAACTGTTGAGCGTTCCTGTGATCTGAAAGGCTGAAAGAGTTAGTAAAGAGACGTTCCCATACCATTTCGTCACGGATACTATCCCACAGGGGGGCGGCTTTGTTGCGTTCGTCGTGAATCTGGTTTCCCCTTCCAAAACACGACCGCGATAAGATGTAAAATAAGGAGTACGGCGCGCGGGAGAGCAACGGGGCATTTACCTCTAGATTGGACTGGACCGTTTTATTGCTTTTACATTTCTCCTTCTATTTTTTTGCTCACTAATTAGGGCAAACCTCAGTTGAAAAATCTGAGTATTATTACCCTCCTCTGTCTTAATACGACCATCTTGTGCCCAGAGTGATAAAGATAATTCCATAGAACCAAACCCTTCCTCCTCCGACCGCCCCGAGGTCCCCGCGGTACGACAACAATGTTCAAGCTCAGCGCTAGAGCCGCTGTCCGTTCGTGCGTCCAATCGTCCTATATCGTCCCTCGAAGTACCCTCTTACGTTCCACACCAGTAATTTCATCCCTGTCCTCGTCGTCGCGCGGCGCGATCCCCTCGGTCCTCTACTCCCCCCGACCCCTGCACTTTTCGACCGCCGCCGCCGTCCCGACCCCTGAGGAGTACGCTCCGGAGAAGATTGAGAAACCTAAATTTCGCCTGATGGAAGAGTACGAGAGGGTGTTGAATCTGAGCGATGAGGAGAAGGCTTTGAACACTCAGAAGCCTTTAAAGGGGACCATGACAGGTTTGGTGACGTCGGATAAGATGAACAAGTCTTGTACGGTCGCTGTGACGAGACACAGGAAGATTAGGAAGTATAATGTCATGAGGAAGTATACGAGGAAATTCATTGCGCATGATGAGTATGATGAGTGCGAGGAGGTGAGGCTGAGATGAGCTGAATGTTTCATTATATTTCATTTCGTTTGTAATCAATCTCTCCCGAAAGACTTCCTAAATATCACTCACTCACTCGCTCACTAATCGATCATCCCCCCCTTAGGGCGATTTGGTAAACATCAGCCCTACCAGACCGTTGAGCAAGAGAAAGTTCTTCGCAGTTTCTTCGATTTTGAGGAAAGTTAAAAAAATTTAACAGATGTGATTTTTATCGTAAAAGACTTGTTGCTGCTGTCGCTTGAGTTGTTATCTACCGTTGTTGAAACCGTTAAATTTGCAAGGGACGCGACTTGTTGCTGCTGTCGCTTGAGTTGTTATCTACCGTTGTTGAAACCGTTAAATTTGCAAGGGACAACTATATTGATTTTTCGGACCCTGAAGGCAAGCTACACAGACCAACGATTTTTCTTTGGTTAGCATGCCGAACAAGAATATTCCAGAATCTCTACAACTTCACGCACCTTCCCTTCCCAAAAAGCCCTCACGGTAAGTAAATCGTCCTCTATCCTAACGTCCGTCACAGTCGTCCTTTTGAACTCTCCAAATATGTTGTCAAAAAGCTCAAGCTCCCCTGTCTCTGAAATGAACCTGAACTCCCTGTGACCCTCAATCTTGAACCCTGCCGAGGTCTCAATCTTAATGAAGATCTGTGACTCGCTCTCGATCCTCACAAATCCTTTCACCCGGATCATCCTCATTACCCGGAAGTTTTTTGGGACGGAGTAAGTCGTTTTGGGAACGACTTGAGAAGCAGCTTGCTCGTGTATTGGCTGCTGTGGCAAGGGTCTGTTTGATTTCCTCCTCCTCTTGCTCTTCCGACGAGATACCCACCTTACGAAGGGACCCCAGCGTCCGTTGCGTTGATTATCGTTGCTACTACTTGCATTGACTGGTGAATCTGCCTGGGCGGAGGCTTGACCATTCTCCGCGATGACATTTACTGAATCAGGCAGATCGCTTGGTTTCAAGGTTTTGCCATTGTACTGTATTCTGAAGGCGATGTAGAATGCCAGAACAAAGGATATGGCAGATACGATTGTCTGAGGGATACTCGTGTCGACTATCATTGAAAATAGCATGTACATGGACACAATGAAGGGGGTGAATTATCGAGAATGATGTTTGGCTCAAGACGGCTCAGACAGTGTGTGTTAAGTGAATAAATCCCTTAAAAACTTTGTCCGTCGAATTATAAATATCAGAGAAGTCCGTATCGCACCAATAAAGGACAGTAGTCGAGTATTTGGGCCTGCTTTGCTATTTTTTCCAAAAAATATTATCAATCGCATCCCACACCGTGTTTAGCACTATTAAAACGTCGTTTTCTCATAAAAATCATTCAATCAATCAACGATTACTGTAAATATTCTGTTCGAAATAAGGTTATTTGACCCTCTCACCCCTAAACAATCAAAAATCTCCTGGAAAACTTTGAAGCCAACTGTCACCAAACCACCTACCCCTTTACCATGATGCACAACGTGTTCGACGAGAACAGTATGTCTCACATGAGCATGAACACACCGATGAAGTCTGCCTCAAAGAAGGGCCTAGGAGGCCTTGGAATGTCCTCGAGCAAGAACGTGATGACTCCGAAAAATGTGATGACCCCCAAGACTTTTGGGAAGACCCCAAAGAGGTGAGGAATGGGCCGGCGCGTTTGCTTGTATTTTTCCTACGCGAAGATATTGTTCTTACACATTTTTTATCGCACGCAGCTCCGCGAGACGCGCGCTCGGTGATATCTCTAATCGTAAGAAGGGTCTAGGGAATGGGGGGGGCACGCCAGGTTTTAAAGGGAGCAGCAAGAAGGGGTTGGCCAGCGTTAACAAGGGCAAGGTGCTCTTCAATAACAGCAATAATAATAACAACATCATCATCAACAACAACAACAACAACAACAACAACAACAACAACAACAACAACAACAAGAAAGTGAGCTTCTCAGATGCCAACACCAACTCTGTCAAGTTTGCAAGCAATGAGTTTAAGAAGTCAACTACTCCATTCAAGCAGAATCCGGCTTTTGTGAAGCGCCCGAGTAGTGGCCATAATTTGCTGGATGAAATTGACGTCCCTATCACTTCCCAAATTACTGCTGCCCCTGAAGTCAGCAGCACGCTCGAAGATGTAGTCTCACCTGAGGTCCCCGCCGGCCGCATGTTTACAACCACCCCAACCCGCGACATGGACATCAGCGTCGATCTGGGTAATGTTGTGTCACTATCTGTCAATGTGCTTAATGGTCGGGGTGTTGATGGAGGGAGAAATCCCGACCCAATGGAGGTGAGACGAGAGACTTGCGCTCCACGGTGACTGTTCCTTTCTTGCGTTGTTTTTTGCTTTACTCCGTGTCTCACTCTTTGCGTCTCACTTTGACCCAGGAAATGGAAATGCAGATGGACGAGATGGCTGTAGACGACCTCAGGGATGGTTGTAATTTCGACAACTGCGTTTTCGACGACAATGTTAACAAGGGGATGGAATGCAGCGAAGCTATGGGCCCAGTCTGTGAGCTTGACCTGGATGACATTTGAACACGGCCATATTGCAATTGTATGAAATGTAAATGTAAATGTAAACTGCCCTGCTGTGTCTATTTATCGCCTAATTGTTTTCTTCTCGCCAAGGTTGAAAAAATTATACCTGTCCATAGGTTTCCCCGGGGGTTCCCAAGGGGGGACCATGAGGACAATCTTTTTAAATCAGAGGAGAAACCACCGTCGTCAAATTCAGAAAGATCACTTTCATCGAATTCGCGGTCTCTTCTTATTCATATTAAAGTCATACATAGTATGACTGCCAGAACAATTTAATCTCTCGAACTCCCTGCGCAAATGACGCTGGGCTATCTCGACAATCTCATCCAGCCTCGTCCAATCGTTAAGGAAGTCGCCGTCATTAATCCTGAGCTCCCATTTACTGTAATTTGTTATTTTAGGATCTAACAAGTTCACATTTGTTATAGTATCCTCTTTGTCTAATCGGTTACGGAAACGATAACCAAAATTGACAGTGCCAGCACTGCACATGAAGCCATATCCAGGATAGACAGCATTTTCCAGTGAGCGCATTTCTACAATTTCATTTCCGTCCCCATTCTCCCAATGTCCCTTAAAATAATTTCTTAAACTAAGAGTGTCGTGATTCTTGAGTTCACCGTCATTTCTCAAAAGCCAGCAACAAAAAGCACAAGATTTGCAGGATAACGGCCTTGTCGGCTTGACAAGGCCGTCGGATGGATTAGCACAGCATTGCCAGCACATCGATCTCCTACAGATGATACACTCCGAGGCGCACACTGGTTCCCGCCAATTGCTACAGCACAGCGTTTCGCAATGTTGGCGAGACAGTATAAGTTTTTTTTCATCAAAGATGGTCGAAAAGGAAATCTGTAGAGGTGAGCACTGCTCACAAGAAAAGCTAAGAAGAAAGGCACAATGTCGCAAGGCAACATTCACTGTCTTACTTGCACCCATATTCACCTGCATCAGACGTATCTTCGAACCGCAGGCAGGACAATTTTGTTCCCCCCCATCTTTATTAAAAACAGGTGCAGTGATGATAGCATCGTGATCAATGTCACTTAAGGCATCACCGCCATCACTGTCATCACTGTCGTCACTGTCATCACTACCATAACCACTGAGCTGTTGCGGTAACGCCTTCAGCTCCTCCCGAAGTCTCACGGAGTGTGGCAAATTCTTAAAGAATCTAGCTAGTCTCAGAAAAGCATTCGGGTAGTTCTGAAGTGGTGTCTGAGAGGCTATTTTGAAAAAATAGAGAGGGAACACACTGGATTTTTCCCAGCTCTTCCACGAGTCAGTATCCTCGTCATCCGAATCGACTGGCTTTTCTTCAGCTTTTGCGAACGTGATATTTCCATACCAGTCACGATAAAGGGGTCTATAATCGAACTGTTTTTCTATAACATTTTGTCGGCAGCATATATAGTAGAGTAACCGGAGCCAAAAGTCCTTCAGAGCTATTGTCATAACCGCCGGATCGAGCAAGGCTCGCTTACAGAGTAGTCGAATGTTCAATAGATCGTATGCGAAGCGGTAGGGGCTGGATTGGGGTACATGGGGTAGTGGAGGGAAAAGGAACGAAACAATTGTGCTCAGATTCGGGCAGTTTAGAAACAAATTTTGAGGCGATACATCAGGAATGGTCCCGATTGTTTCTGTTATTGTCTTCGTACTGCGTGCACTTGCAGTATCGGTCGGGGAAAGAGACATGAGTTGATGATGATCAATGTGGTTTGGTGACCCCAAGAGAAGAGATAGGGGAGGGCTTTCCACAGCTGAATGTAACCCACGTTTTTGTAGGTAACTCGGCTTGTCTCGCCCTTTGTTGAGTCTTGAGTCTTGCGTTCTTTTTGTTACGTGGATGCTCTTCAATTTTACAAGGGAACAAGGATTGAAAAAATTTGAAGACAAAGAAATGCGATCCAAGGACAGCATTCACCCCAAAAACCGCTGATCCCTGTTCGCTGCCCATTTTATCGTCATCTAGAGTCTGTTTGACGTGTTATTTAACCGCAGATTTGAACCCCTGCAACAAATCAACCTCTTCTGCCTCGCCAACGTGCCACCTATTTCGATTGAAAAGAATCGTAACGGGAAGAATCGTAAGGGGAAGAATCGTAACGGGCCCATGTACTGTTACCTTGTCAAAAGCTACTCTCCCAATGGGGAGGAGAGTTATGCTGGCGGTCTTGAGGTTTGCTCGTCGCCCTCCGAATTGCGGGGGGGGAGCAACTATCCTGGGGAACCCAATCAATCACGCCCAATCCTCCCTCCCCGCTCACTTCTCCTGTCCCCTACCCCTCCTAGCAACTTGCGCACCAGTACTGACTACCTTCCCATTTTAAATCCACCCACGGGGAAAGTGATGGGATGGTGTTCGTACCATCCCCCAAATAAGGACACCGAAATAGCCAAGGACGAGACGTCGGGGGGGACGAATAGGTTGGAAATGGAAATTGTTTCCACCGGCGGTACCAGTGAGGACGGAAGGGTTAATCCGAGTAAACTGACCTGCCGGATCTGCAGGGAGAATATTCTCGAGGGTGATCCTGGGGTTGCTGTTGGTGGGGTTATGGAGGAGATCAGCATGAATTCTTTGGCTCCTGGCGCTGGCACTGGCACTGGCACTGGCACTGGCACTGGCAACGTTGACAACATCAGCATCAACGTTGACAACAATTCAAACGATATTGGCAATGATAAAAATGCCAGCGGTGACAACAATGACAACAATGACAACAGCAGTGAATCTTTATCCTGTGGAAGTGAACAACAGGGGCAAAAAAAGCAACAACAAAGGCAACAACTGAAAGACCTCTCATACCTCCCATACCTCCTAAACCCAATGACATCCCCCTGCTCCTGCGCCGGAACGATTGGGTACGTGCACCGGATTTGCGTGTCAGAATGGCGGCTCCGTTCTCGGCACCCGATGGCCGCCAACGGCAAGAACTGTGAAACATGTGGTACTGCTTATGTACTCCCCCCTCTCCCTCCTCCTCCAACTGTAGACAACGACAACAATGCCCTACCCGAAGGCATCGCCGGTCCGATGGGAGGAGGAGGCGTGCAAAACTGGCTGGACGCCATGCCTCCTCACGTGCTCAGGGCACTCCGATCCCCGCTTCCCCTTTGGTCGCTTCTTTCCCACCCCCTCCGCTCCCGCTACCTCCGCCCGATCCTCCCCGTGGTTCTATCCCCGCTGTTCTCCCTGTACACCCGCGGGCGCCGCGTGCTTAAGAAACGAGGCGTCTCCCGCCGCCGCTGGTCTTGCAGCCTCTGCGGACGGCGCGCGCGCTGGAAGTGCGTCAGGTGCCTCAGGAGCTACTACTGCAGCAGGGAGTGCCAGAACGTCGACTGGCACCTGCAGCACAAGTACCTCTGCTACAAACCCTCCAGGCTTGCCGTCAGTGTTTTGGTGTACTTTTTGGCGCTGCTATTGTCGTTCCCCGAACATTTTCGGCCGTCGAAGGAGATGCCACTCACGGTGTCTTTGCTGGTGTCCTCTCCGATACTTTTTTCTGGGGTTGGTACCTTGTTTGGGAAGACCTTGTCGGTTGTGAGGAAGGCGGGAGGGGGAGATTGGAGAGGAAGAATACCAGAGGTGGCCGTAACCATCGCAACGGGAATCATTCTCAAGATGTTGAGAGATGTTGGGAGGGTTTATTTTATTTCGGGAATCGGTAGCGACGCCGCTAAGGGCGTGTGCTGGGATGGCGGAGAAGGAGAAGGAGATTCACTGGAAACTGTGAGAAGGGCGAGGGATTTCGTGTTGAATTCTGTTGCCAATGATAATGTCGCTGGGTGGGGAGAGTGTAGGTGGGAATTGTTTTTTCTGAGCCTCTTCCTCTTGTCTTGGTTCGTTGTGATCTCGGGAGGCATCTTGGAGAGGAATATGCTGGCAACGAATGGTAGGAATGCTCCCAGGGCGGAAAGAAGGGGAAACGATTTTGCTGAAAATCCAGAGGAGAGGAGGGAGAGGAGGAGGAGGAGGGAAGAAGAAAGGCTCAGAAGACGGGTCAGGGAAGCTGGTGGAAATAATAACAACGAAGACTTGCAGTAATGAAGATAAAAAGAGTAGTTTCGTACTAACAAAGGTATGCTTGCCTCATGCGTCTCTTATCACTACAATATTTTTCCAAAAAGTTTTTTTTCCGGCCTCCACCTCACAATTTGAGCCAGACACCACTGGTACACTTGAAGCCACTCCCAAATGCAACCTGCATAATGCGATGTCCTGGGCGGAGAGGGTTGCTTTTCTGTTGGCTTCTTATGTAGTCCAGCTCATACCAGATCGATGACGAGGATGTGTTGCCATAGTTGAGCAGCGCCATCCTGGACGCCTCCGTGTGGAACTTTTGAAGCTGAAGGTTCTTCTCGATCCCATCGATGACAGCCCGACCCCCTGCGTGTATACAAAAGTGCTGGATACCGCGCTTGAAGTCCGGTACATACACTTTGACACGACGATTGCTGCCGATGAGGCGAAGGAACTTCTTGGCAATAATCGACAAGGCCACGGGAATCTGTTCCGTAAGGGGGAGGACGTACGGGCCAAGGGTTGTGAGGTTCTTCTCCATGCAGTGGCCGGCGACCTTGACGATTTCTTTGCTCAAGGTAACACCCCTGTTCCCCTCCTGGTCCTGAGTCTCATACACACACTCATAGTCTTTCGAGGTGTTGCCCTGGACTCTGACAGTATTGAGGAGTTTGAACTGGGCACGACGCCCGTCTGTCCACTTATTGGATAAAATCATGGCAGCGCCACCGCACCGGAAGAGTGTGTTCTGAAGGAGGTAGCCGCGCTCATTTCCGTGATACAAGTTGGGAGTGATTACCTCTGTGGAGACAACTAATGCATTGGCCCCGGACTCACGCTTCTGGAGGAGTTTCTTTGCCAGGTCGATGCTGATCAGGGAAGCTGAGCAACCCATACCAGACAGATTGTAGGACTCAATGCTTTGCTTCATGCCGAAATTACTCACCACCATTGCACAGAGGGAAGGAGTCGGGCTGAAGAGACTACAGTTGATGACCAAAATGTCGATATCTGTGGGCTTCAAGTTGGTCTTTTTAAGCGCCTTTGACACAACATCGTTGATCACGAACTCGGCCTCCTTTCGTGACGCTTCGATGCTGTTATCGGTGGGTTTTCCATCGAGACACTGGCGAATACCAGGAGGCCAAGCAGTAGCCTGACCGGTCCCTGAGCGGCCAAGAATTCTCTTCATGAAATCTAATGATTCCTGCGTGAAACAATTCTGGCGAACCATCATGTCCATTATCTGAGCGTGGCTGACTTTCCAAGAACTTGGAGGTTCGAAGCAGACGAAGTCGATCAAGTAAACGGGATTGTCCATCCGAGCAAGGTACACGACAATCAAAAAGAAGATGAGCGACGTTTTCACACCAGTTGTGAAGATGATGGGGGACTGGGAGGGAGTGTTAGGAGGAGAGTTAAATTCGTGGGAGGAGAAGGAATGAGACGAAGAGGGAGCCTGAGCGGGAGACATCCAATCGGCTTATAATACACCCTATACGACCTATCACATCAGCACTCTCACCTCAATAGCATCAGATAGAACTTTCTGGAATTCGTCGCGAACAGGACCATAAATGGCGCTATTCTGCCAGTTGTACAGGATCTGAAAGAGGAGAGCAACGAGAGAACATATTATCAGGTGCGGAGTAAATGTGAAGAATACATGGCTGCGAGAGAGGAGGATGTGGTTAGAAATTACACATGTCTTGCGTACTGTCATCGGAATGCCACCAGAGATTGGAGGGAGGATTGGTTCCGGGAAATTCAGGCTGTTTATTCTCTCCGAGTGGGGCCAATATTCCCTTTGGTGTCATATCGTGAATCGATCATCGTAAATTCGGTCCTGAATCAATGCCACCACGTTTAGAAATTTTCAAGAGTAATGATGTGTTGCCTCCTCGAGGGGTGGTGGCACCTAAATAAAAAGACGAAAACCAAGAAATTCCAGAATCAAGCGGATTCGCTCGCAAATCTCCCTACCTCCAATCTATCATTCGGATTAATTTCGAGCGCTTTGTGGTATAGTCCCGATGAGCCACCTGACCTGAATTCAACTCAATTGATGATTCTGACACTGAACGGTGCATCTGAGCTATGTCTTGACTCGATCGAGGAGCCATATCGTTAGGGAGGGGGGTGTACAGGTGAAAATTAATGTGGAAAAAAACGAAATGAGGATGTGACTAAAATTCGACATCGCCAGGCATCATGTGGCGGGCTGGCGATGATGATGATGACAATGAGATTATTTTATTTAGTGCAAGTTAAGGGTTTCTTTTGGACCCACTCCATGCAAAAAAGAAAACAGAGCGAGGAATAGGATTCCTTTCATCGAAAATGAAATGCTAACAATTAAATTTAATAATAGAAACCCTTGGAACTGTTCTCACTAAATAGAAAATCTCTCTATCTTTGCCTTTGCTTTCTTTGTCTTATAAATTGTATGCCAGAAACGGCAGGTTCATTGGCCAAAGCAATCCACGACAGGTTCATCGGCCAAAGCAATCCACGACAGGTTCATCGGCCAACGCACCCATGGGGTCCCAAGCTGGCAGGATAACAGGTTCACCGGCCAATGCCTTCTTAATCCTGTCATCATTGTCAAAAAAACTGGCACGAACCACAACCTGGTACATGTATTCGTCAAACCATGTATCGGTCATGAGCGCGTAGCCTTTGTCTCCCGTCTCCGAGCCCCATGAGTTCTCGACTCGCCACTTGGTTGGGAATTTTGCCCCTTCGGGAAGGTCGCAGCCTGTAAAAACCATGGCATGGGTCATGAGACTCTGGCCGTATCGTAGGCGATCCTCCTTGTTTTGCGACGGATTGGCACCGGCGCCGAAGACGAGTTCATAATCAAACTGCTTATCGTCCATGACTTGTTTGTCTCTGTTGAAGGATTTTCCAACGTCGCAACCAAACCAAACAGGCTCTTTGTCATCCCTCAGGGTCTTCATCGCGTACTCCTTCAGAACCTCAATGGGAACGTTCAGATAGAACGAGCCTCTCTCGCCCACGACATTACCGAGTGCCTCAACGGTGTAGGTCTTGTAGTACTCGTTTCGTGGATCGTGGATCAGCGAGACCATACCATCGATATCAAATCCATTGCAGCACTTTTCCAGGAATTCAAGGGGTGTGAGGTTGTCCATCCGGTGGAAGGAGTTCTCGTCCTTCTTTGTGTTATGGTAAGTCCAACTGAATTTCTCGGGGGGCGAGCCGAAGTGAATCATGAGGATGCGGTGGGCTTGGACCAGAAAATCCTGCTTCATCTCCCTCAAATCCTCAACACTTTTACCGCTCTCCGCGCTCTTCCTCAACAGGCATGCCCACTCACGGAGTTTCGTTGTCATGTACCTATTAAAACGAAGCGACGAAGTGCTGCTCCAGGCATCGTCATACACAGATTTAGGGCAAATCCCGTACTTTCTAATGACATTAACCAGCATCTCCCACTGACCGCCATCGTTCATTGGGTTGGAAAGGAGGTGCTGCACTAGTCGCCCATCGAGCTCTTCCGTTTTCGTCCCGATTATCTGCTCCAAAAAATAATTGACTCTTTCAAATTTATCGTAGAAGAAAACAAAAGTCTGGCTGAGCTCAAAATCATCAGCCAAACTGTACTCCTTGATGAGCTTGTTTCGCAGTACATTGCAGCAGGCGAAGATCCAGCATCGACCTGAGCTCTTCTGGCTCGTCGCCTTTCCCTCGTTCTTAACCTTGATAGAGTAATTATGGCTGTGGTTCTCTCGCTGATGCTCTCTTCTCTGCAAAACCTTGTTCGGATCCTGCGTGGTCATGCAGTTCATTGCAAGAGTATTGATCTGGTTGCTTGCGAAATCAGCCATGCTGCTCTCGATGAAGGATTTGGTTAGTACGTCCATGGTGGAGGGGTAACGTTAAGTCGTAATTCTACAGAGAAATTCCTCGTTTTGTAAAACAAGAACGACGAATTTTCACCGAGGAAAAAGCTAAAATAAGAACAAAGATCATTTGTTTGATAATGAATGTTCTCGCTTGTCTTCATACCTTGATATCACAGTCTACTCCTAGTGACGTTCAAACTGCGTCAATTGCTTTAGACAGGGTGAAGAATGACAATCCCAATTCCCTTGCCTCTGACCTCCTTTCTCTCCTGAGCAGAGGTGAAGTGAGCGAGAACGAGGCGGCAACTACCCTAAGTTACACTTTGCTGAAGAATGTTGTCTGCGAAAAGTGGCGAAGTAAGGGGAGGCGGAACAAATACCGTGGGAATTCTGAGACTTCCAGTGCTCTTGCAGAAGAACTTTTAAGTGACAACATAAAGTTGGAAATCTGCAAGTTCCTCGTCTTTTCCCTCACCACCCGAAATACTGCCGCCACAAGCAGCACGAGTATCTGCAGATTGGTCGCCGTTACAGTCAGCAAGATTGTGCGCTCCGAATGTCTCTCCCCTACGCCCTCCCAACTCCTCGCCCCCCTCCTGACTCCCCTTATTTCCTCTATTTCCTCTGCCCCGGTTCTTCTGTCTCTCTCAAAAATTCTGAAGGAGCTCTCGACAATTCGCCTGAAAGCGCAAAAGGAGCGATTCCGTGAGCTATCTGTCACCCTTCTTCCTCCTCTGGTAGAACTCTTCGAAAAAATCGACCCGACAGCTACCACCTTAAATATAGATGTCGACCACCTTGTAACAAAATGTATCTCGCTTATATTGTCCAATAATCTCCCGACAATTCTCTCCAGTGAGCACTCGATCACTTACTGCGATAAATTCATCGCACGTGTTATCTCAACCACTCTGCCATCTATTGCATCGACAATAACGACGAGTTCTGCAACTGCAACAAGTAAAATGTTCAAATGGGTATTCAAGACAATCTCAGAGACGTCGAAAAATCACCCCATAGAATTTTCTCGCTACTCTCCACAATTTTTCGACTTTTTTGTCAGATATATCGACTACTGGGGCTCTCTTACGTCACCTACCAAGTACGAAGGTATCTCGAGCATGGCCACGACCACTTGTTGCAAATTTTTTAGCTCGATATACTCAAATCCCCAACCCTCAACATTACTATTGCTGACAGCTGAAACGACGATGAAAATTGGTACGTTCCCAATCCTCCATTTGCTCACCCCTCTCCGCTCGAAAATAGACTACTGGCTCTCTTCCCCCGAGGCCTTTTACCTTGATTATAGTTACGGAAGCGAGGTTGCGTCAACGACTGCCGCGGTAGACCACGGGCTGTCGAAGGCAGGCGAAGATCTTTGGCTCTCTTGCCTCGAGAGCGAGGCCGGTAAAGACGTTCTTGCTGGCTTTGTGGGGAAAGGAGTGGGGGGGGGGATGGCCGAACAAATTAGAGCGGTCGATTCCGGGGAAGATGGGTTGGTAAGGAAGTGGGAAGGCGTTTGGACCGCTGTAGGCTTGGGTGCTTGTGTTTTTGAGAATGCGATTGATTTTGGTGCTTGGTTTGATGCGACGCTCAGACCGTGCATGACTCTCTTTAAGTCACAGCGACACCAGTCGCAGTCGCAGCCGCAGCCGCACATCCTGAAGCAGAGGTTGATTTGGCTGTTAGGCTGCCATATATCCAGTTACACACCGGAGATCCGCCCCGCAATTTACGATTTTGTCGTGCATATGCTTATGAAAGCGACGACAGCGGACAATGAGATCGAAGTTGTGATTGGGTTGACCTCGGTTACGACTCTCAACTCGCTCCTGGAGGACTGGGAATTTCAGGCTGATGACTTCAGCTGTTTTGCGGACGAAGCTCTAAAGTCTATGTATACTCTCCTTGGCGTCTTAGAGGAGCTAGAACATAGAGAGATTGTATTGAAAACATGTGAAGTTCTGGTAGTCCGTCTTGGGCCTTCTCTTCCCCGGGTTTCCTATTCGACTGCCGTCACACCGCTGCTTCAAATCTGGCAGGCTTCAATTTCTAATAACAACAATATCCTCCGAAAGCACGTTCTAAGTATCCTTTTAAGTATTACGAGCAACATTCACGAATCGGATGCTCTAGAGCTGTATACCGTTACGATCCCTATGTTGGATTACTCCCTTGACGCCGAGAACCATGCGGATGACGCCTTCTTGTTGGAGGAGGCGTTGAAGCTCTGGCTCACCCTTGTGCGCATGGCACCTTCCTACAACGAGAGTTTGCACACTCTTTTTCGTCACCTCATTGGTATCGTCAAACAGGATTTCGAGCATCTTAAGCTTGTCACCATGATTCTTGAGGTATACATCATGGTCGGGCGGGAAACTTTTCTAAATGCGTATGGGGCGGCCACCTGTGAGATATTTCTTGTCTGCGCGGGTCACGTCAAATCCAAAGGGACTTCTTATTGTCTCGCTCCGCTCAATGCTTTGTTGCGCAACTTTCCCGTTGCTGGGGCCGGTTTACTCTTGCAGGGAGGAGTGATACGGCGCTTCTGCGATCTGGGAGAGGCCAATTCGCGTGGGGACAAGGATTGCGAGAATGACTTTAGCACAGTGAATTGGCTCACCGTTCTTGCGAGAGCAGGACTAGCAAACGACGAGATATTAGCTCTCTTGAAGAATAATGTTGTTGTTGCAAACTTGTATATAGATAAATTTGAGGTGTCGGGAAACAGCAAGATGTTGTGGGTGCTCTTTCTGGCTTGTTTGGTGTCAGCGAATGTATTGCTTGACAAATTAGACGACGTCGTCTCGATTTACGTAGATTTTATCAAGGAAGGTGAGAATGATTGTTTTTTGAGGAGACGCACGTCTCGATGTCTTGTATTTGGTCCCTGTCAACCACATTTTGCAAGTTCTAACCCCGCTTTTTTGTGCTCTTTCGTCTCAAAGATCGTCAAATACCGCCACAGCATACGCAATACCGCAATGACGATTACGGTGAAGATTTAGATGATTATTACTCGGGTGAAATGGGTGGGCTGGATAAATACAACGAGCAGCTGAAAATGGAAATCGACAAAGACATGATAACAAATATCGATGTCCGAGCTTTTGTGAAGACTAAATTTATAGAGTCGGGGAAGCAACTCGCTGCCTGGCATGATGCACTTTCGAGCGTCGAGCCTGCAATTTTGAAGACATTTGAACAAGAATTTCTGAATATTTAAGATATAGTAAATGCAAAGCCACCGTAGTTTTGGGGGGGAGCAATTTACAAGCTACAAAACCAATCACTCAACAACCAACCTCACCTCCTTGCTGTCGACCTTAATCCTCCCTAACTTTTCCAACGACCTTAAAACATTATTTCCAGTCAATCCTGTGACCTTCAACCCAGCAGCATTCATTTGCATAATTGAGCAGGTGGCCTTTGGAGCAACTGATGAAGTGCAGGACCCTGCAGATGAAACACTACATGGACTGATTGAGTTCGTGTTTTTGCTCGCCAGAACACTTTTTGTCGTTTTGTTTCCACCAGACTCATTATACACATTAACAAGGTACCGCAAAACGTTATTACAGTCTTCGATTTTCGCCCTTCCCTTTACATTTGAGGAAAGTGACAGGAACTCGTCATATGTTAATGACAGAGAGGAGGGCGTCACATCTAATGATGCGGGGTTTACGGCATTTTTTTTCTCCTTTTGGTTGTCCTCGTTGACAACATTTTTGTTCGCGTGCAATACCATCTGCTCTCGCAGTTTGATGACCGCATCGTCTGCTATTTTCTCGCCCTCTTCATCCAGACTCTCCCTCTCAAAGGGATTCTTTAGATCTTTCATCCCAATGCGTTTCGATAATTCGTTTTGTGCGTCATTGTTTTCGATCAGAAGTGTAATTGTTGACTTAGCAAGTTCGCCTTTCCTCTGCTCTAGCTCATTGGCCTCCTCAGACAGCCTCTCAAATTGAGCCTGCAACGTAGCTATCCTTTCCAGAAGCTTTTGAGGATGAGACGAAGGTGAAATAGTATTTGAATCGAGCTGAGAAGATATTTGGTACTGTGCGTGGTTTAGTGTGGTCGTAATTCTCTTCAGCTCCAGGAGAAGGGCGCTTGATGCTTCGTTCATGTTCGAATAGGTAACGGGTTTTGGGCGTTGGTCCGTAAAGTTGATTTAGGTGATCAAAAGAAGTTAAGAGTCGTGTTAACGAAGACGGAGAAGTATTATGGAGTGAGGAGTTGTGCAATTAAACGCGATGTAAGTCTGGGTTTAAGGGGCGATGTGTGTCCTTCTTTTCGTGTGTTGTTTTTTTTTTCTCCTTTACGTCTTTCTCTCTAGGTCTATTATTGATCAAATAGGGTTTCGTCCACTATATTGAAGCTTTATTCACCTCGTTAGAAAAAATAAGAGCCGTTTACGTCAATACTGTCGTGAACTTGTTGACGAGTCGGAAGAACATCACGAAAATGCGGCTCCTCCTCATACTCCCCCTTGCCGCAGTTCTGTCCTTTACTCCTCCCAGAACCTTCTATTCTAAGAAACTACAATCTGTACCACAAAAGAACCCGTCAAAAAAAGCCTTCTACCCTCTACTTACCAAAGGCTCTACTATCCCGAAAAGTATTTCGCCTGCACCCGTGCTGGATGCAGAAATGAGGCTAACGATAGCTGAGCGTGTGGAGAAAAATAAGTCGATGTTGACAACTCTCGTGGGTGTTATTTTTACCGTATTAACTCTGTTTTCTTTCGCCTCCCCTGACGGAGGTCTACTGCCGACTCTGCTCTCTGAATCAACGGAAATCGAAACAACAGGGGACCTCGCTGAAAAGCTCAGTGGTGACTCGTTTATCGAGGCTATCACCACAGCGTTTGGAGAAGTCTTCAGTATAACACTTCCCGGATCACCAGCGGATGTTGCGGCCCTGACTTTGGGCGAAGGTCTCTCGGGATTCTTTAGTTCAAGTCTTGTTTTTGGTGTCCGTGCGTACATGATGAGAATGATGAACAAGGAGTCCACCAATGCCGGTGTAGAAACAGACATGGGAGAAATTGTAACGAATTCAGATTTCTTCTTGGCTCGTGGTGTTGCTCAATCACTTGGTGCAGGACCGTTTGCATCTGTTTTGGCTGCTGTTGTTCCCTCAACTATGGCGAAAGTTAATGACAGGCGGATCGTCGAGCGAAAGCGCCTTTTGGAAGAGCTAGAGCAAGAAGAGGAAGCGCGCCGGAACAGCTCTTGGCTCGATGTTTTCAGAAATGACAAAAAGATATCAACGACAAACGCCTTCGGCTACAACAAATTTGAAAACGATGTTGACAAGACCCTCAACGAAGGCCGCCAATCGAAATTAAACGAGAAGAAGAAGAATCTGATCGACACGGTAGAGATATCAGGCGACGTTACAAAGTGGCTTGAGTACGAAGTACTTCAGAAAGACCTCGGCAGCAAGATCATCCCCGGGGATGTTGGTCTCGAATCTGGTCTCTTTGGATTCGTAGCTTCCTTATCTTCTTTAATGTACATTGACTTCTGCCACAAATACCTGAGGCTGGGCAGTGAAGAGGAGATAGCGAGAGTTGATAATCGAAGTACTCGAGAGACAGTATCCCGTTATTTGGAGAATGGTGTATCGAGCTTTTTTCTTTTTGGAATATACGCAGCTCTCCGGCTTCCCATCAACAAGTCCCTCCTGGAAGTTTTCTCCGGTGGTGTCGATAGCTGCCTTGGCTCTGCAAATTATGAGCTGTGCTCATCCACGTTTTTGCTGGACAATGAACCGCCAAGCCAACTGACTATTCAAGACCAGGTCCACAACTTTGGCGTATTTTTCGAGGAGCTATTGACACGTGTGGGTTTGTTTATTGGTGATTCCAGTGGTGTGGGACATTTTTGAATAAGACATACACAAAGTTGAAGAGCAGCAGTAAGAGCAGAGTATTTAGCAATTTAGCGCAATTATCATATGTTAAGTGTTTCAAGTCTAATAATTCATTCGTTTTTCTTCCGGATATCAAGCGAATTCGTGCTTGTGAGACGCCTTAACGTTCCTCTTGAAGGATACTTGCGAGTTCCCCTTCAACATGGGATTCTCGCTGCTGAACATACTCCCCATTTCAACCTCCCCTCCCCTACTCCTCTCTTGTTCTTTTCTTTTGTGTATTATTGTTGCTTGCGCCTTGTTTTCCGTGTACACAATGCCCTGACTCTCGTCAACTAAAGATTCAAAATCGAGGCTAAATACACCGGGGTCACCATCTCCTTCGACTACGCCAATCTCTGTTCCAAGCACTGGTCCCACACCAAACAACCCCAAAACGCGCAATGCCGTCGCATTGTTGCGACATAATCTTCGGATAAAAACCTCGTAAGCCTCTGGTTTTTTCTCCCTTATCTCCAAGATCAATTCGAACTCGACCCGCTTGCACAGAAAAATCCCGATTAACTTCTCGAAACTTAGGAAATATAGAGTCGATTCGTGTTCCCTAATCCAGAGCTGCACCAGCTCATTGATCATCAATATCGTTAAGAACAAATTTCCACAAGTCAAAATACCAAAATCGATAAAAAGTGCCAGCGTCCGAAGCTTCCTGAAGGCGAAGAAAACCAAATTGCAAATTATGAATACCAGACAACACCATTTTATCAGACCTTTCATGTGGCTAAGGTCGTACTGATAAGTTGTCGAATTGTCGTCTTGGTTGGTCACCTTCAGTATATCCCACCCTCCAAAGCCTTCCCAGATCCTCCAAATAAAAGCAAACCCGACAACCAACCCGATCCCTATGAGTGTAGTCGTAATTTGCCTTCTCATTTTTCGTTGCTCTGGCGTGCGATTTTTCACTATCAACCAGAAGAACACCAATTCGATGGTTCTCAGCATGATCTTGCTCAGCTTTAAGACAATTTGCTTATAGACGTGAATTGTCACTCCAAATATTCCAAGCAAAAATAGCACGTTGCTGGTGTTCATTGCGAAGGTCCTTCCGCTGAGCCAAACGTACGCGTTGGTTTCCCCAATATAATCGTTCCACTGACTTCCTGACATTGCATACTTTAACTGACTAAAATCAAAAGTCAAGCCCAACGTTTTATTCTCGTTCAGCCGATAGCTGTCCAAGCTCAACACGTTCCGGCCAACGAAGCGGAAAAGAAAACTTCTGAAGTGTTCTTTATCGTGTTCCATGAGGTTGACTTCGGTTCCAATCAAACATATTCCTGTGCACAGGACGCTAACTGCCAATATCATAAACTTATCCACCTTAGCAGCGTCCATCGCAGACGCCTTTGGATTGAAAATCATGGTACTCTTCCCGAAAAAACTTATGAATACGAGACAAATAGAGTTGATCATGAGCAACAGACAAAATAGACCACTCACGGAAAGCAGATTCTCGTAACGTACTTCCAGTAGCAAGTTATCATTCTTGCACGTAAAGGTTGCTTCAGTCTTGTTGAAGCCAATTTTCTCCTTCAATAATCTGATAGCTTCTTTCCCCTCTTCTGTAAATGCCTTTACACACACACCTGAACACCATCCGACCTTTTCGTCAGCCCTCCTATCATATATTCCCCTTTGAGCCCTCAATGGAACTAGTTCAAAACCGTTTTCCTCGTCACAGCTCATGCACCGCTGGATTCCAGCCATGTGTGAGTACAGGAATTCTTTCTCGTCTTCGTTCATTCTGATCCCCTGCCTGATTACCTTACTATCTAAAGAATCCACCAGCCTACATACTCCCACATCAGTCCAGTACTTGCCTTGTAGCCGCTTGAGTTCAAGGGCAGCATCATCCTGCTGGTTGATAAAGCCGTCTACCTCGCATCTGTGAACTGTTACTCGGCTGTCTCTGACTCCCAACTCGAAATCAAATAGTACGTCGGTAATTAACTCTCGGTTACCAACCCATTTTTTCATCAGCAAGTCGTTATCGACAGTCTCTTTAGTATTATAACCTCCCCCAATTCCGCAGCTGCGGCAACTGCCGTAAGTGTGTGACAACCCTAATTTACTCTGATAAACGGCTGCCTCTTGTTCGGTGAGATTTTTTCCCCATCCTTCGTAATCATTACCGACTACATTCATTATCATACTATCGGGGCAGTACTGGATGTCAGAAAATTGCTGTAGACCCCAGAAAGTTTCAAAAATTTCTGCATCGTTGATCCACTGTGAATTGCTATAGTTATCGTATCTCTTTCCGCCAATGTTGTGTACTCCCTCCTTAACGTACTGAGCCCGCCTGTCCAGAAACACCTGGCTTTGTAGATACTCTTCTGATGCACTCCGAAAACTCCTGAACTGGGAGTTTGTTGTATCTTTCACGTTGCCCACCCCGGACAACACACAAATTGGAAGAGTCAGCAAACCAATGAAGAGAACAACAGTGAGATTCACCGTTTTGTGCTCTTGCTCTCCCGACCGCATACGCTTGATGCTGAAGAAGCAAAGAAAGCCCACTATCACGCTAAGGAAGCTCGCAGTCAAGCCCTCATAGCTCCCAAAAGCCTGGCTACTGATACTTGCCTGGCAGAGTGCCAATGACAAAGAACTGAACCCAAAATAAGGGAGAATTCGCGACAATTCTCTCGAACGTATGCTAGCGGTAATTTTTTTTCTTCCCTCTGTGCTGGGATCTAAACCATATTCCACGCAATCGGCGTCCTCCTCGTGCTCAAATATAATCTTCTCCCTGAGCTCTTGTGCTCTCAGAGCGATTAAATAGTCGTGACTGTTGAGGCAGAGAACGATGAATTTCTCTATGTAGTTGTTGATGCTCTTGACTTCTTCGTTACTCTCTAGCAGATACATTCGCAGTTCCCCGGCAGTGGCGATCGACAGTACACGATGCTTGTTGACCGTAAAGCTCTTCTGGATCAATTTTTTTCTGCTGACGTTTAGTTTCTGGCTTTCAGTTGACCTTGAGTCAGAGAGGCTTTTTGTATTGTCGTAACTTTCAAAGCTGCTTCCACTCTCAGAAAATCCCTCGTCTTCTATCTGGAACATGCTCTCAACCCTCTCTCGTCTCTGTTTATCTTGGCGCTTGAATTCCTCCTCCTCTTTTTTGAGAATACTCGTGAGCCGATGTCGATAGTTAGAGCGCCAGTCACTGTACATTATTGCCAGCTCGCTTAGTTTGCTACGCAACAGGTACTCATTGCTGTCTGGCCAGTCCTCCGTTACCATCTTCCAAAAACTCAGGCAATCCTTTTTCACCTTTGTACTTATGGCGTTCGCCTCATTATCAGTATTGTCGTTGTAACGCGTGTTCAACAGATCGAGTTCCTCCAGCAACTGCAATCTCGTCCTATAAAGTAGCATCTTCAAAGCGTGGGCGTCGCCCAGGTTCATGCCAGCTTGACTTGCCATCATTAAGTTCCACTGAATTCTTGGGTTAGAGTTTGGAGGGCGTCGGATTTGGGATAACAAAACAACAGGCTCACCTCTTCTTCGTACTTCTCACTCAGCTCACTGATCACGGGATCTTTGACTGCATTAAAGAAACTAGAGTATTTCCTCTTAAGGTCTATCTTCGTGTCTCCAGTTCTCCCCCTGTAGTACCCTACATTTTCACCCCCGTCGTCGTTGCCTGTATCTTCTTTTACAAGTTTTTTGACATTTTTTAGCATTTTCCACCTGCTTGCAGCGCCAACTTCAGTCTGTTTTGCCTGCGCTGATTCGATCTTCCTCGTCTCTTCTTCCTTTTTCTTTGCCACTTCCTCTATATGTTGATTTATAAGATGCTGTTTGTTGACGACAAAAGTGCTATTGCTGTGGTGAATGCCGTACTCATAGCTCACAACCGAAAGCACTATGAGCATCGCGTTGGTAAAAACGAAAACCACGCCTATAGAATCGGCTGCTTCCTGCGTGGTGTCAAGCTTAGCCATAGTTCCCAAGAATAGGTTGAAGACTGTTGTGATGGTTGCCGCGAATTCGAGAAAATTATAGAAATCCACTGTGTTATCGATCAGGAGTAACCGCAGCGGGAAAAGAATGAAAGGTTTTTTCTTATGTATGACCGCAGCATAGATCAGGTTGATAAGGGACATGGATAGCAGCTGGTAAAACCCTTCGTCTAGCATGCTGATGCTGAGGAGTAGAGAAAATTTCCTTCCCAGCGAGACAGCCTCAAACCAGGCGTACTCGTCTCTATACCATTCGTACAGAGCTCCCCAATAAACTAGTGATTTGGCGGTGTTTAGCTTCTTGTGAAGGTGGTTGATCAACATGGTGATGCATATTGGGATCCCTAGACCAACTCCACACAGTATGACAACTGCAATCATGAAATTGTAAAAGTAGGTCGGATCCGTGAAACTACACTCTAAATCTGTATCGACGCTCAGAAAATTTCCCTGATCTGAAGAGGTGCAGTCAAATAGCTTCAAGCTGTACTGCACAAGGGGAGAGTAGGAGCAGGTTATGAAGATAACCAGAAATTGGCGCAGCGTCTTAAATTTGCGCCGATAGTTGTGCATCGCCTTTATGTCGTCCTTTGACTTCAGTTTGCTCTTAAATGATAGCGCGTGGCTGTTTTGGCTGTCGGTAGATGATGAAGTCTCTCTCTCCCTCGTTTTGAGTCCACTGTACTCTTTCATCTTGTGCTTGTAGAATTTATCTCCAAAAAAGAACAAGACACTGATAGTAACCGGAAATATTATTATGAAGGCATACTTTTCGTAGAAGCTCACTTTCTGGATGCAGTCGGGGTGGACAACATCGATGTTCAGACTAAAGACTAGGAAAAAGGATGTTAATTTCTTTACCAGCGGAGGCCAAGGCACATCCATATACATGATCAATCCAAGGAGCTGCGCGAATGTGGAGTAGATCTTCAAGCGGATGAGGTGGTGAAAATTCAAATCGATTTGTGAAAGGCTGTAACCGATGATGAGGGCGATTACTACACCGATGATTGTCAGAATAGGTGTATCAGCGCACTGATTGCAGTCGTTACCGAGCGTGTAGTAGCCACTTGAACAGGTGCCACAAAGATTTCCCTCATAACCAATCGAACAGTTTCTGTTACCTCCTCCCATGCATGCTGAGGGGTTTGGACAATCGAAGCAAGTAGTCCCTCCAAAGTCAACCGTGGAGATTTTCCCGGGAGGACACAAGCTGCAGGCTGTTCCTGGCCCATCTGTTGCTTTGCCATATATGCACAAAGTGCAATTGTCACGGTGGTCAGCATTTGTTAGTGAGTTTGTGCTGCGTCCAGGATTGCACGGAGTAGCGGCTATGCTTCCTAGGGTACAGAAATTATTTTCAGGACAATCATAAGGGGCCGGCTGAACTTCGCTCACCCAGTCGCCGGGACAATAATGGCCCGCAGGGCAAAGAGAACAGTCGCTCTTGGCAGTCATTCCCCCCAAAATGAAATGACCATAATACGAACCACCCGGGCACTGGTTGGGACAAGACGGTAAAGTCAACATTTCTGTATTGCTGTAACGACCTCTACTGCAGTTGGCTGGTACCTGGGATTCGATGTCTGTTACCTCACAGCTTCCACCGGCCCCAAAGCAGCAAGTTTTGCCAGCAGGGCAATTAAAGCAGGTTGGTGACAGTAGATTTGTATCGATGGGACCCTGGTTTATAAATTCGATGTTAGGGTATAGCTCAGTTCGGTACTTGCCGGCTAAGCAGGGGGTACAATCCGACATTGAGGTCAATGCAGCAGCGAAATTTTGCTTACACCGCTTGATGGTACTGGCGGATGAGTCAGACTTTTCGGGACAGCTTAAACCACGCGGGCACTCAGTGCAGTCTGAAACACTGTCTGCGCCGGAAAATAGCAATGATGACGTATTCATAGTGATTTTCCCGCTTGGACAAGGCTTACAGAATGCCTGAGCTGTAACGTCATTGTAGGTGTTGAAAGGGCAAGGGAGTTCCATTGTTGGTTGACCAGCACTAGCTGAGCAGAAGTGTCCTTCTATGCAATTCTTGCATGACGCTTGGGCCGGGAGGTCGTTCGTTTTTCCCTCTGGGCAGCTAGAGCAAACAAGAGAACCCGGCCAGGCGGCAAAAGTTCCGATTGGACAAGGGATTTCGCTGAACGTAGTATTATGGACATCCCAGAAACACTTGTAGCCGGCTGGACAAATAGTACAGTCTGAGTGATTCGGGTTATGTTTTTCCCCAGGTTCTGAGCACTTCATACAAAAGTTATTCCCGACTGTGTCTTGATAATAGCCAGGAGGACAGAGTTTTGTTGACGGGCCCACGCAATAGTGTCCTATGGGGCAGTCAGGGAAATATGACAATGTCCCGTCAATTCCTGCCTCGGCCACAGGGCAATCCGTAGTTTGCGTGAAACGCCCGCAGAATGTGTTGTTAGTGCAATTAATGCAGAGTGAGTCGTCTTCTTCGCTGTCAAAAATAGATTTTCCAAGACAAAGGTATGGTGGGTTGTCTGCCTTATAGACGGGAGTCACTGCTGTGTAGTCCAAATAGTTGCCACTTGCAGGTGGGCAGGGCAAGCAAGAGGATTGCTGAGCCTCGGAGCTGAAAGATCCAAGCTCGCAGTCAAAGCAAGTGGGTTTCTGAGTTAGGGAAGGGAGGGTGGAGCTGTACGTGCCGGGGCCACAGGAGGCGCACAGAATTCTTTCATGGTCATCGGGATCTTGGTACTGCATCGAGTGAGTTATAGAGCAATACATGCATCGTTTATTGTTCAAGTCGAATACTTTTATAGGTGGGTCGTATCTCTCGAGACTATAGGTACCCCCATCTACTTGCACACTGGTATCGTCTAGAGCCAAAAATCGAAGGTCGATTGGGAGCTATTCGATAGGTGGTTGGGATTGGGTTGGTTTAGGCGAGGGTGAGGAGGACGAGGAAGGAAACGCATTTCTCGAGTTACTGACAACAGTTATGCGGTCTTCACGCATACAGTGCTCACCTCCACACAATCTACACAAAGGGTTCTCGTCGTATCTGCCCCACGTCTCGGAACCTTGTATATTGCGATCTCGTGCGGTAAGACAATGTCTGAGCCTACCCGCTTATCCTCAACCTTCGTGGCATTTGTGTGCAGTGAAGAGTAGGATTGGGGGCGCGGACAGAGCTTATTCTTCAGAGGATTCATATCAGTTTCTTGCTCGTTGATGCAAGCGTAGTTGCAGTGATTGTTTTTGTCCAGGAGCACACCCTGGCTCTGGCTCTTTGATCTTACTTCAGCGATAGATTTATTCTGAATGCAGAAAACTCTCAAGGCATTTCGCACAGGAAATGACGCTTCATCGTACATATAGATGGTCGGACCACCATTTACCACAGTAATATGCTCCACTACCATGACAGATGGCCCTGAATCGAAAGGAAGCAACGCATCACAGGAAATTGCAGCATTTAGGAGTGGGTCAACACCATCGTTATGATAAGTAAACATGCCCTGCTCCTCACCAAACATGAAAGTTGGCATCGACCTCTGGTAAAGTTGCTCAGGCACGAGGTCGAATGAAAGCGACGCGAAGTCTTCGTCCTGTATACAAAGGAAATCATTTGCGTCGAAGTCAGCGTTCACTGCCATTCTTTCACCACAACTTTCACAACGATTTTCATCCACATTCCAGATATCATTCGCTTGGGGACATGATTGTGAGAGAGCTGGTTGTGACCAAAATATGAGGAAGAGGATAGGGCAGTAGAAAGCAGGGAGAAGTGACCGGTGATGGGGGTACATGGTTCTGCTTCCGTCGCAGTTGTAGAGAGAAAGAACCTCCCAATAAAGTGGTCCCCCGTTCAAAAGAAGCCTTGAATAAAGTGGTCCCTTTCAAAAGAAGCCTTGAAAAAAGGTGGATGAATTGCGGATGTGGATAAATAGGGGTGTTGCAGTCGATGAGAATGCTTGCAAAGGGCCAGTAGGGCCATGAATTTGAATGCAGACTTCGTTTTCTAGTTGAAAAGCAGGTCAGATTATTCCTCTGGAAGAACATCACGGACGAGAGACGGGAACTAGTGACTAGTGTATTTTCAAGCTTTTATGGAAATTTTTGCCGCAGATCAGAAAAAGTAGGAATGGCAAGGACAGCAACCCAGCACTTAAAGGAAATTCGAACAGAGGGGGAAATGCCCGCGACAAACAACTAAAAAATTACTCTCTACTTTTAATCACATAAAACATGGCTCATCAGAGATAGACACACTTGTAGTCTTTGAGAGAATGGATCATTAAATAAGCAGCCCTAACGGCCCTGCTCGCAAAGACAGCACTAACCAGAGCGATCAAAGCGCTGAGTTTGAAGTCAGTTTCGATGATATTCACTATTTCCTCCCTTGACCACTCCGGGCATCGCTCCGTTGCGTCAGCCTCGTCAATATTACAACAACAGCACCCATACATTTCGCCCGTACAGGCAACGCTCTGGACCTGCTCGTCCGTTTTCACCTCATATAGCGACTCAACCTTGTAAACATAGAAAAATGAAGTCGCGGTTGCTACTCCTAGCAGTACTACTACACCTACCATAGCAGTTGCATATGCCTTCAAGGCAGGTCGGATTTTCTTGTAGGACACGAAGGCCCCGAACAAAGCAAGAAAAACCAGTGCATAACTCGAAACCGTGAACATATAGTGCAGGATCTGATCTTCGACTTGCAGGTCGACGTGTTGTTTTAAGAATACTCCCACTGCAAAACAGGCTAATGCTGGGAGGAGGAGCAGGTAATTGATTGCATTTAGCATCGACGTCATTATCACTTGTAGTGTCAAGGTACGTTCTACAAACTTGAGGGAAATTATTATCAGCCCCATCGCAACCAATCCGATTACCCCGTTTATATTGAAAACCCAATTCATGTAGATATTCAATTCCTGTGATAAGGGAGGTTGGGTTATATGTTAGCTCTCTGAAGGGGTTTTGAGGGTGAGAAGGTTAGACTCACCTGCTCAGCAGCCTCTCGAATTTCCCCGCAGTTACTCTTCTGGTACTTTGCCTCGCACCAGGCGGCCTCATCAGGAAATAGGTGACCCCCGTTCGCAGGCACAGTGCACTCTGCATCCCCCGTTCCTTCCTCACAGAAGAATTGACGCATCCAAACAAACTCAGATGTCGCCCACCTGTGGTCGATCCAGCCCCTCAACACGTTCTTAAAGTCCACGCACGCTATGCTAAAAAGAAAGAGAGGACCGATGGCGATCAAACTCATCCAATAGTACAAAATCAAAAGCCGAATGTCCACCTTTCGGGAAGAGTGGAGCCCAATAATTGATGTTATCAGGGTGTAGATGCCTATCACAGCTTGTGTCAGATAGGTGGAGAGACCCGTAGTTCGCTCTTCTTTCATTCCCAGCCCCTCCACTACTTTTCCAAAATCATAAGTGAAGAGGCCAACTATCACCACTCCACAGGCTGTATAGTAGAGCGAGGATATAAGGATGAGAACATTGCAAGTGATCAGGAGCTTCCGGTCTGTAAGTCTCCGCAACCGCCGGTGAATTTTGCGCGGGTGCAAGCAGGACACACAGCCATAGAGGCGGCCGATTAGACCCATTGAATGAATGTACTGTAAGTTATGGATTAGGGATAATTGATTTTGTGAGAAAGGCGAGAGGAGAGAGAGCGGAAAAGAAGATGAGAAGATTGATTTAATCGGATTAACTAAGTCTCTTGATTCAAATAGTACTGTCTAGCTCAGTAAAAATGTTGAAGAATCCTCTCTCTCTGTCAAAGAGGCCCAACCGGTAAGTCTTGAGCTTCTCCCGTCACAATTCGAAAGTGCACTAACTTAAACCCTCTCCCCCCCCCATCCATCCTTAAGCCGGCCTCGGGAGCTGACGGCCGACCAAATGCAGGAGCTGAAGGAGGCTTATGACCTATTCGACGCCGATAAGACGGGAAAGATTGACCTTCATGAACTAAAGGTTTTGATCCGGGCACTTGGGTTTGAGGTTGCAAAAAAGGAGGTCGTCAAGCTCGTTCACGATGTTGATCCAAGCAACGACGGCAACGTAGACTATACTACCTTTTTGGAGGTCATGACCGACAAATATTCGGAGAGAGACCCGGCAGAGGAAGTCAAAAAGGCATTTGATCTATTTGATGACGACAAAACAGGTAGAATCGGAATGAAAAATATGCGAAGGATAGCACGCGAATTGGGCGAGAATTTGAGTGAACAGGAGCTTCAAGCTATGATCGACGAGTTTGACCGCGACCAAGATGGAGAAATCAATGAGGAAGAGTTCAACTACATCATGGCCCAGCAAGATGCTTAGGTTAACTGATGATGTAGACAGGGGGAGGGGTTTTTTTGTTTTGTTTGACTTAAATGAGAAAGATACGTGTAATAAATGGCTGTTGCAATTTGGCTACAATGCATTTCGTGTCACTCTAGTCTTTTGTTTCTTATTGTTGTTTTCTCGGCCGTGCATTTGTTCGCGTGCGACCGCCCCCCTTGGCGCCTGCATCACGCCTGCTTGCAGGTCCATGCCCAACAGCAGAGGCAGTTTGGAAGGAGCGCGCGAGAGCTTTGCACATCTCGTTGGCACTTGACCTCTCCCCCTCGAAAACCCCCAGGGATAATACACATGGATATTTCCAAATCGGGTCTGTTGACCAGTTCAACAAGTGAATGTTGCCAGTGCTGTTCGGGTTGTCGTCATCGTCATTGTCGTCTTCATTGTCATCGTCATCGTCGTCATCGTCGTCGTCGTCGTCATCGTCGTCTGCTGCGATAATCATTGTTCCATCTCCAGCTAACTCGTCAATTAGCTTGAGGCCAGCAGATTCTGCAGATTCGCGCACTATTTCATCAATCTTCTCCCGGTAGTCTGTATCCAATAATGCAGCACGAAGAGGAGATATATCGACCAAAACAGTATCGAGCATTCTGCCGCCTGAAGCCTTCATCTGAACTATCGCCGGTATATTGCGCGCATCGCACCACTGTCTGTGTGTGTTCGCAAGTGGCGATCCCTTTCGATTCCGCCTGTTGCCCGTACCATCAATTTTGAGGTAACCTAGCCTTTGTGTTCTGGCAAACTCAGCACGCTCACTCTCATTCAGACGGTGAGGCACTCCTCGGCTCCCGCTCCCTTTCCTCTTCGCTGGCTGTCCGCGAGCCAACCGCTCCACATCATCAAGTGAAATCCTACCGCTCGCATCGAAAGGACGTGAACTGTATCTTCGTGAAGCAATGTGCAATCCAGGGCGAAATGAGTTAGAAGTGTGAACTACTATCCCTAAAAATGTAACCAGAGGAAGCATGATGGGGACGAATGATTCCAGCAACAGAAAATTCTCACGGATTGAGGGACATTATTATGAAATTATAGTATTTTATTTATTTTCGTGACCCAGTTTTCCAGTCATCATTTACCCGCGGGTTATGTTTGAAATTATAAGCTTAAGGGACCCCATTA
>Ga0115557_1000427_pt1 | contig 28961 bp, 25 predicted proteins | sample COGITO_mtgs_1104_FD_87280 | JGI IMG/M metagenome (GOLD analysis project Ga0115557, IMG submission 87280) | Pelagic marine microbial communities from North Sea - COGITO_mtgs_110421 | ecosystem: Environmental > Aquatic > Marine > Epipelagic | place: Germany:Helgoland, sampling site Kabeltonne...
CGACGAGGTAGATGTGCCACTCTGAATCAAAGTGGATCAAAGTGAGGGAAAGTAGTTGATCAACGTTAGCAAAGTGATCGAAATTAACTAATCAATGCCTCAAATACCGCTTACCACCATCTGCCGAATGCGCCTGAACACACAAGCACTCACCTCATTACCCTTCGGAATGCTCGACTGAACGCGTGTCGTGGAAAGCTTCATATTCTGGTTTGCATTCGGCAGTTCGTTCTCTGCCTGCCGAGTGTTCGGAAGTCCATTGATAATTGGCTGACTATAAACGTTATACTCCCCCGTCCCCTTCACGGGGCACTCAGGCTTGGTGTGTTCTGTAGAGCTCGAAGAGGATTGCTGACCAGATATTGACGGTGGGGCTGATGGCTTCACAGGACAGAGAGATCGGAGGCCAAGACCAGTAGGGTGGTTTGGAGGCTTCTTCAGTGGCGCAGTAGGTGTATTTATAGCAGCCGGGGGTGATGAAGCTTGTGAAGAAGATGATGAGCCCATATTTTCCGGAGGATTTAGCGGTGTGTGATGATGGTCCCGCAATTAAAAATTGTGGTTTGTGTGCGAGAGAGATAGCAATGCTCACGATTTAGGGGTTTTTAGAACGATTCAAAAAGGAAGTGAGACAGAAGACAGATTTTTTGTTTTTATGAAGTTCTTGGCTCACGAACGCGATCCAAACTTCAAAAAGCTCCCCTCAACGAAATTTGTTTGATAAACTTTAACTTCCCAGCAAATAAATTGCAAAAGTCTTCTTTTCACCACCCACTTTACAACGACTACCACTACTTTTTTCATTAAGTTTTTCAGTGTCACCCTTACAAGGAGGCCCTCCATCCGTTCAAAATGCCAAAGTAGTAAGCACGCTTTTCTCGGTCTGACATGATGTCAACAAATCCCTTGAAATCCGTCGCCTGTGGGCATAGTTATTTGCTGTTAGATTTCATCCGAATCTGCCCCGTCCACAAGCAGGTGGGAGTGCCTGAACTTACCGCATCAATGAAGTTGACAAATACGTTGATTTGCTTATGCAAGCTGTCTGGGTCATCATCATCATCTTCAATTTCTGCTCCCTTCTTGAGAAGTTCCTCAAAGATAGCCATATCAACGCCAAGGCTTGTCACGGCCTCTTCTAGCTGGTGATTCACTAGACTTTCAAATTCGCCATGAAGCCTTGTCCACTCCAGCTCATACTCTTCATGGGCATCCTTTCCCTTATTTAAGATAAATTTGTTCTCGTTTTCTTCCATCCACTCTTGCCACATGCTAATCTTATCTTCTGCAACGCACGCTTTGACGATCGCGCAGAGGACGTTGGCTCCATTGTGCTCAAGTTCGGCATGAACATCTCCTGCTTGGAAATCATTCACACTCATCTTTCTTGAGGTTGGCAACAATGTTTCTATTCACTACCTTCAAAAAGTCGATATTATCAGCTAAGCGGGTCTTTAAAAGGACTTTATACAGGATATAGATCAAGAAAATAGATATTGAAAACAATCCTCTTTTTTTTGGATTTTTCAATTTTCCGCACTTTTTTTAAAAGAAGGAACCTCCCCATTGATCGAAATAAAACGAGGCAGTCTTTCCCAACAACCAACATAAGACTAAGTACCCCTCCTGAACAGTGAAACTTCTCAACTCCCCCCCTACTCTTTTGCCACCACTTTGCAAACTTGAAACGTATTCGCCTTATTTACCCCCCCCCAACCCTGTTAATTCTTCCCTAGCACCACCTTTAAGCACGAAACGATGTCTACTGATGCTGAGCGCCTGATTGAATTAGAGCAGGAGCTGCTAGACGCATATGAGCAGCTTGATGAGCGTGATAGGGAGTTGGAGGACCTCCGGGAAGGGGGCCCTTCGGCGTCCTCTGGAGGCGGTCGCACTGGCGAGGATAGCGAGAAGAATGCCGAGGAAAGGGAGCGTCTCATCAGCGATCTTGAGAAATACCGCGAAGAACTAATGGAATCCAAGGATCTTATTGCTGATTTGCAGGCAAACCTATCTGAGACAAAAATTACCCAGGAAACTCTGCAAGCGGATAAAAAGGCGTTGGCAGAGCAAGTAGAAGGACAGAAAAAGATCATGAACCAGCAGAAGTCAAAGTTCGCCGCGCTGACCAAGGAAAGCGATGCAGCGAAGAAGCAGCAAAAAGATGGTTCTGGTCAGCAGTACCAGCTGGAGTTGGAGAACCAGCGATTGAGAGCTCATGTGACTGAGTTGGAGGAGAACGAGGCAGAGCTAGTCGGTAAGTGCTCTTTTGATCTCCCTTTAACTATCGAACCATCACTGACCATATCTTTTGTCCCCTTTCCCTCTTTAACCCTTTCAACTCTTTCAACCCCAACCCAACTCCAATCTCAACCACAATTTTGCAGCCGAACTGGAAATGACCAGTATGGAACGTGGCGAGCTAGAAAAATCGAACGAGGAAATGCTTGCGAAGGCCGATCTCCTGCAAACAGAATTAGACGAGAAGAGCAACCGTCTTAACCAGCTCGAAGAAGATTACGAGTCTCTCTCTCTTAAAGTTGAAGCCGAGAATGACGCCCAGCAGGAATGGGAGGAGAAAGCGTCGAAGAAGGCCGAAGCACACCGCAAAGAGCGCGCAAAGCTCTTGGACAATTTGGAGATCGAGAAAAACAAGAATCGTCAGTACGAAAGCACAATTGCCTCTCTCAAGGACACTACGCAGCAGGGAGAGATGATTAAACAAGTGGACACCCTGAAAGCAGAGATCAACAGCTACCGATCGGAGCTCGAAGCATCCCTCGTAGATAAGGAACAGCTAGAGATTGACCTTGAGGGTGTCTATCGTGCATTGGAGGACGCCAACGAACGCCAGGAGGAGCGTCTGATGGAGGCCATCGCGAAGGAACGCCACCAGCTTAAGCAACTCGAGGTCCAGGTGAAGGAGGCAAAGCGCAACGAAACTGAAGCCCGCTCCCGTTATGCGGAGCTCGAGGCCGAGAAAGACGAGATTGAGGGGCGCTTGAACCAAGCTGAGGACTGGAATGCCGTGTACGAGGAGGGGCATGGCTTGAAAGATGCTGTTCGTTACCAGAAAAAGCTTAAGGCAGACCTCAAGCGCCGTGACCATGACATTGCCTCCCTCAGTGAGCGGCTTGGCGTAGAGATGGACAAACGCAAAGCTCTAGAGACTGCCTGCCAGATGCTGAAAGAAAAAGCTGGTCTCGACCGCGACTTTGCCTTCGACGATTCCGAGATCAAAGCGGCGATGGAAGGCGATGCAGCCCGCCTCCAGGCTGAGAACAAAGAGCTCTCAAATCAGATTGACATGCTTGAACACGATCGTCTCAAACTCATGAAACAGCTGAGGGACAATGCTGCGAGCATTGGGGAAAAGGGAATCCGGTTCTGGGGGCTGTCGGCCGGTCAGCTGATGAAGGTGACTGAATTTGCAACCAACCTTCGTGATGGTGTAACAACTCTCCCTCTCGATGATCAATCCCTCGAACTCCTCTCTAAGGTGAACGAGCTTGAACTCACGGTCAAAACCGACAAACTCACAATTGAGCGCCTCGAGCGTGAGATTAGCGGCTTAGACAGTAACTACACTACCAACTCTGCTTCACTTAACCCAGAGATACTCGCAATGAAAGAGCTTCTCGAGCAATTGCAACAAGACAATAAGCAGCTCCGTGACACTATTTTGAATAATCATAGTTCAAGTGCCTTTCAGTCGGTTGCCACAAACAACAACAGACTCACAATGACAGCTCAGATTCGCCAGAATATCGAGACAGTCCTCCAGGAACCTGTCGCAGAGATGAATCCTATTGCTGAGGCGCAACTTACCCGCCTACACTCTGCTTATGAGGAGATGTCCGACGAGGTAAAACATCTCAAGAAGCAAGTCGAGAGAGCCGCTAATAGCCAATCGACTAATGCTGATGTCGCAAGACTTTCAGCAGAGGTAGCGAAGATGATCAACCTCGCCCATCCCAATGGTGTCCCTGGTACCTCCGAGAACAATAATGGGACCCAAACACCAGCCCATTATGGTACTACTACTCAGACTCCTAACACAGTCTCTTTCGGCCATACGACCAAATTCCCTTTGAAAACACCCTCTACACCTGGGGGCCAACAAATGCTCTCTAAACAGCTCTCCGCTCTCTCCCTCCCACCTGAGGAGTGGGCAGAGGAAGTCCGTGAGCTGAACGGCCAGCTCGTCGAATGTCTGGAGCAACTCGCTGACAGAGAAAAAGAACTTGACGACCACGAGGAGCTCCTCCGCCGCTACGAGGGTCATCTTGGAGCCATGAGGCAGCAGACTGCATTGCTCTACAAAGAACACATGGAGCACTCAGAAAGCGCCAAAAGTACAGAGAAGCGCCTCAACACCGCTATTGACGAGCTACGCTCTGAGCGCGACTCTCTTGTTCTCCGCGTTCAGCGTTACCAGGAACTTGCTGACCTTGAAGAGAAAGAATCCACCAACCCCTCCTCTATACACAAGGCAATTCGAGATCTGACTCGCCGGGTCACGGTCCACGAGGTTAACGAGCAAAAGTTAGCTCGCAAATATGGCTCTCTGCAAGGTCAGCTCCAAGTCGAGGCTGAGTCTCGCGTGCGTGCTGAGAACAATCTCATCGAGGCCGAGGAGCACACTCGCAAGCGTATCCTTTATCTAGAACAATACAAGGCCCATAGCATCCAGCTCACAGAGCGTCTACAGCGTCAACTCGACAAAAGCGTGCCAGAGGCCGAGCACAATAAGAGTCAACGAGAGTTGGAAATGCTTCGGGAGGACTACCTAGATCTCTTGCACAAGGAGGCTGACGTTCGTCTCCGACTGACCGAACAAAAAGAACTTCCACGAAAAGTTAAACGCTACCAGCACAAGGCTGACGAACTGGAATTGGCACTGACTCGAGCCAATAGCAACTGCGCCGCAATCAGCGAAGAACTGGAACACCAGAAGATGCTCACAGCTATGGCCAGCTCATCTAACCACAACCAGGACATCAACACGCTCGTTCAGGAGGCTGCACGGTTCCGTGGCGAGGCTGCCCGCCTCGAACTAGAGTTCAAGAGCGCTGACGCGACCGTCAAGAAGCTCACCCAACGTACCATGGAGATTAGTAGCGAGAACGACTCGCTGAGAGAGCGCCTAAGAATCAGTGACAGTCACGAGCGCCATGGCAGATCACTCGCCGAGGCAGCCCGCCGCAAATTGCTCGAAATCCAAGCCAAGTATGACAAGGGCCTAACAGCAGCCGAGGCAACAGAGCTTCTCGAGAAGCAGGAGTTCTTAATGTCGCGTGTTGAGAGCGTGACTAGGGAGGTGGAAAAATACAGGGAGTTGGCCGATTTGGCCTCGTCTCAGGCCGCTTCCCTTGAAGGTCAAAAGTCAGACCACGTACAGGAGCTCATGGAGCTCCAAGAAAGGTGCGCTGAGAAGGAATCCAACACAGACGATGATGCCATCATCGGGAGGTTGCAGCGTCAGTTGCTGGTCGCAAAGCAGGGATACAAAGATAGTATGCGCAAGATCGAGAACTACAAAAGCAACCTACGGAAAAAAGAAGCAATGAGCAGGATGTTTGAACAGCGCTTGGACAAGCGTGAAGAGGCGTTACACAAAGCTCGGGAGGAGTCTCGCACCCAGATTAGTAGCCTCAAGTCCGCGTTGAAGGAACTGGCTGCGAGTGGAGGCGACGCCGTCGCGTCTCTTGCCATTGCCAGCCAAGACATGGCTGGCATTGCCGCAGCTGCCAGCACTAACAAGAACCAGAGCATTTTGGAAAAAGCTAAAATCTTATCGGCGAAGGTTGCTTCTATAACTGAGGCCAGCGAGAAGCGGGAAGAAGAATTCAACGAGTGCGACGAGATGCGACGACGGCTGGAGTCTCAGGTTGCGGAGCTCAACACTGAGAAAGAAGTACTGGAACAGCTGGTGGCGGATGTTCAGACTGCTGCGGCTACGGACGTCAAGAGCGCAGTGGTTGCCAAGAGACTCATTGGACTAAGCGAGGAGCTCCGAAGCAACAAACTGGCTGCCCTTCAAGCAAGGAGGAATGTCCAGTCGTTGAGAGAGGAGAAGAGACACTTGGAGGGGATTATCAGCAGGCACGAGGATAGTATCGAAATGCTTGAGGAGGCCAAGGCAGAGGCAGAGACTAAGTCGCTTCTTAGTGCCACCGGGGCTGGCAGCGAGAACAACATCAATAATGCAGCTGACATCAATGATGTGCTTATGAGCACTCCCGGAGATGCCAAGTTGCTGCTCCAGCTCACGCCGGCAGGAAAGAACAATGCAAACAAGCTTGATCCTCTCGTGATTGATGAGAATGGTAAGGGTGGCTCTGGGCCCATCACTGAGTTGGACGAAGAAGACACTCTCGGAGTCGCTCAGGAGTTTGAAGATAGCCGTGCCCGTCGCCTCCGCAACAAGCTCGAGGAGATGGAAATCAATATGAACAATGTGAAAGAGGCCAAGAACGCGAGCGAGGAAACTTTACAAGAGTACATGAGTAGGTGCGAGGCACTGCAGAGGGATGTAGAGTACTACAAGGGGATGGCTGTTGCTGGAGGTGGTGACGGTGGTGGAATTGACAGCCCGCATAATAGTTCCAAGAATGGCGGAGGTGGCGGAAATGCGCAGTCCAATGCAAAGATGGCCGAGGCTGCACACGCTACTATCCTCTCTCTCAAGCAACTTCTCGCAGAAAAAAACCGCGTCATCGAAAGATATAAACGGAAACTTGCAGATAGTAAAGAGCTTTCCAGGAGGGAGACTGCTGCGGATAGGGCAGAGGTCGAGCGGCTTACTGACAAACTTTACAGCGAGAATGCTGATGCCATTGAAAAGCTCAGGAACGCTGTCACTAAGCTAGAGAGAGGCGGCGAGGGGAGCATCGGAGGAGGAGCGTTCGGAGGGGACTTTAAAGGAGGGCTGGTAGCGCAGGTTGAGGAGGCGGCAGCCCTCATTGGGGAGAAGGATGACAGCTTGAGACAGCTCGAGCTTAAACTGAGGACGGCAGAGGCGGCAAGGGAAAGGGCCGAGGCACGCTGCGGAGGAGCGTTGGAGGAAATGGAGAGGATGAAAGATGACATGGTTACGCTCGCAGCGCAGCTGCAGGACAGCGAGGAGAGGGTTCTTGAGGCGATGGAAGACAGGAGCGCCAGCAAGAAGATTGTTGAGCTTCAAAATCAGTTAAGAAGTAAGGAAGCCAAGATGAGCCAGCTCCGGCAGGCTGTCGTGAGGTTGAAGCAAGCCTTCATGGAGAGTGAGGAGGCGAGGGCGGCGGGAGAGATCTCTGCCAGACACAACAGAGTGGAAGGAGAGGGGGAGGCTAAGGAACTGCTTAAGGAGGAGGTCAGTGATATGAGGAGTCAGCTAAGCAGCCTGATCGAGGAAATGGCGGGGGCCAAACAGGCTTTAAGCGATGCAAAGTCAGCCAAAGAGAAGGCAGAGCGAGTTTTGAACAAGATCAAGAAGGAGAACGACAAATTAGAAGACGACGTTAGCAGGCTCGAAGGGGAACTTAGAGACAGCAGCGACAAGGTTGATGACGCTGTTAGGGAGAAGGAGGAGGCTTTAGGAAAGATGAGGAGGGCTGTAAGCAAGCTTAAGAGTAAGGTCGGAGAGGCTACCGAGACGGGGGCTGAGGACAAGGGAAGAATTAGTGAGCTTGAAAAAAGGATTATGGTACTCACCAGCCAGAACTTAGCCCTTAGGAGCGCTGCGGCGGGACAGAGACTTAAGTCCGAGAAAAAAGAGGAGGAAAAGGCACAGGAAAGTCCTGTGAGGGAGGTCAAGAGCCGGGGTGGTGTTGGAATGGTTGGCGGCGAGAGAAGCAGAAAAGATGTCGAGAAGAAGCTCCTCCGACGGGTCGAAATTTTGGAAAAGCGCCTTGAGGAGAAGAGTGCCGAGTGCGAAGCCGCTCTCGGAGCCTCCGAACAGGCCCGCAAACTCATGGATAAAGCTCTTAAAGAGAAAGAGAGCGCCAACAAGGGACGGGAGAAGGTTGAGCGCGAGATGAGGGGCGTAAGAAACAGTGGAATAGGTGACATCAACAGTTTGGAGGAGACGAGGGCGAAGCTGTTCGAGGTAGAGGAGGCCAACGTTAGGTTAAGGAGAATGGCGGAGCTTGAGCAGCCAAGAACAATCAGCCTACTTAAAAGAGAACTGGACGAATCGAAGGTCGACAAGAGCGATTTGGAGTACCAGCTCAAAATGATGAGCGACAGGATGAGGGGAAAGAAGGGTGGTGGCGAGGAAGGCGGACTCAAGGGCGAAGAGGCAGAATTTTTGAGGGAAGAGGCGCTGAGGGAGGAAGTAAATAGCTTGAAGCGGGCTAAGAGAAGCCTGGAGAGCAAATTGCTGGAGAGGGATAGCGACGCCATGGAGCTCAAGTTTGAACTCGAGCAAGGGGGAATTGACAAATCGAGGATGAGCAGACGGGTCAAAGAATTGGAGAGCGCACTAAACGCTAGCAGGAGAGTCAATGGCAGTGGAAGCGGCAGAGGAGAAGAAAAAAGCGGAGAGAGGGAGGCCGGAGGAAGGTTCAAGAGGGAGAGAGATCTTGAGGGCGTTGTCGATGCTCTCAAACGAGTAGTTGAGAAGCTCAAGGGGGAGAATGAACGACTCCGAAGAGGGGCAGCTGACAGCGTGAGAAGCGCAGAGGCCGATAGAAAGGCCAAAGACGCTACGAGAAAGGCTCAGGAGCTGATGGAGGAAAACAAGAGCTTGAGGACCAGGGCTCTGGCAGGCGATGAGGCAACCCAGAGACTTGCTCAGAGGCAAGACTTGGTGAATCAACTCAGGAGACAGATGAAGGGCAGAGATGAAGAGTTGAAAATACTTAATAGGAAGGTGGAGGAGGCGCAAAGAAGTAAAAGTTTGATGGTCGATGAAATGGAGCATAACAATAAAAGGACCAACCAGCTCGAGAGGAATTTATTGGAAGCTAGGAGGGATGCACCGGGCAGGGGAGTGGAAAGGATCGGAGACGAGGAAGCGGCGAGGAAAATTGAGGCGCTTAGGGGAGAGCTCAAAGAGCAGCACGAAGTGATAAAAACTCTCAGAGAGAGTGCCAGGGGCAGCGCTGGTGGTGGCGGTGGAGGGAAGGAAAGTTACGCCCTGCGGCAACAAATAGGTGACCTTAAGTCTCAGATCGCGGCGGTGAACAGAGACAAGGAACGCATACAGCGTCGCGCAGAGGCAATCGAGAAGGGGCAGCGTGGTGGTATGGGATCGATGGAAAGCCAACTATTGGGCGAAAACAAAAAACTAAAAGAACAAAATGCTGGGCTGGCCAAGGAGCTGCAAGCATTTGATCTAGATTTCTTCGAAGAGATTGAAGATCTAAAGTACAAGTACAATGAGGCTGTGTCAAGACTAAAACAGTACGAGCGGTGATGACGCGAAATTATGTGTGACTATGTTTTAAAAAGCTGTAGTACATTTGCAAACTACTTTTTCACTAGTGGCGTTATCTGGCTCACTGATAGCCTTCTGTATACTCCCCACTTTTTGTCTGCGAAGGCAGACACAGCGCTTATAGCATTTGTGCCCTTGTGCCACTGCTGCACTGCCTTGGTCCTAGTGCTGCTGACTTTAACCAACAAGCTGTGTTTTATATTTTCTGCGACTTCTCCATCCGCGAACTCAACATCATACGTCGGCTCACCGTTAATCTCCCCGAGATAATTCTTTACTACTGCATCGCACCTCAGCTTGCCCATTCCTGGGACAGGAGATTTCACAACGTCACCAATTTCAAGAACATCCCAATTGTTAACCTTCATGATATTTGTCCTTGGAACATGCTCTTGTACGTCCCCATCACCAAAATCAACGTCGTATTCATCGATACCTTCTGTCCCACTCTTCCCAATGACTATGCCTTCACAGTACAAAATATCCCCCCCTACACGGGCCTTGACCACATCGCCGATGTGAATAAGTCCGTCCCCGACCGGCAGCATGCTCTTTTCCCGCTTTTTTTGTCGGGTACGGGCGCGGTCAAGACCCCCCCGCCGCTGCGCCTGAAGCAGAACGGCGCTTTTGTGTTGTTTCTTCTTCTCCTTGTACTTTCCTCTGTCAATGTTTCCACGGTGGATCTTCTGCACTGCACTTACTGCTTTTACTTCCGTTTTGCGAGTATTGCGCTCAATCTTGCCACGCTGGACTGCCTGAAGTCTCGTTGCCGCACCTTCCATGACGATTCCATCTTTTTTTCTTTGAACATTTTTTTTGGCAATTTTGACCCTCTGCATAGATTGCAATTTTGTTGCTGCCCCTGTTTCTTCTTCCAACACCTTCTTCTGGTGCTCTTCTTTCTTCAGGTTGAACTCGCCCACAGACGATCGTCTTCGAGCGTGTGACTGCAGTCTTATAGCCGCATTGTTGTTCCTTGCAGCGATTTCATCTTCCCGCTGTTGTTTCAGCTTGGCCACTGTCTGACGAGACTGATTTCCTCTGTGAATCTTTTGTAACATTCCAGCAGCATTATCATCGCGTTCTTTGCGAAGTTTGTTTACTCGTAGTTTTGCGACGCTCGCTCGCCGGGATGATTGTAGTTTTGTCGCTGCATTGTCTTCATGCTGTTTGGTTTGTTTTAACATATCAGCTTCTTTCCTCCCTTTTCGACCCCTCTGAATACGAGCAATCGTACCAGCACCTTTCCACTCATCACGAAACTCGCTAAGGGTTTTTATAGCCAATTCATAGATCTGTGATTTACTCTCAAGTGTATGAGAGGGAGCAGAGGACAGTGCAGTCAACACTTCACGGTAACCTTGCAACAGTCCTGTGGAGTTAAGAAGTTCTTTCGGGTCAAATGCCGCGGACCTTGAACGCGTCATCCTTCAGGGATGATGACTTTCAACTAATTCAACAGATTCAGAGAGGAGAGAGTTAATTGAAAAAATGCCGTTTCACCGTTTCACTCCACCGTTGGAGTTTCGTGCGTGTGTTTTCGCACGAAAAAGAAAAAGTGTTGGGTGCTTCCCATACTATTTTAGCGATGATAACGACCTCTATTTCCACCCCGAAACTTCGCTGTCTGGCAAAACTATACGAAAATGAAGACGATAATAAAGAAAACAGCCCAATACCTAAAATAGCTTCCTATGAAGTGCAAAGATTAAAAGATGAATTGGTGGAAGAGAAAACAAAACGGGAGAACGAACTTAGTGAACTGAGGCTGAAGCATAATCAACACATTCAACACCTTACAGTGCAGAGCAGGGAGACAAGCGTTGAGCTAATTCGTAATGCTCAGCAGGAGCAGCAGCGCCAGCACGATCGGCACTTAGCAGAGTTGAATCGGCGTTGGAGTGAGAAGCTGGAGAAAGCCCGAAAGCAGATGAACGAGGAGACAGTGAGCAAGATTAACCTCCTACAGAAAGACCAAGAAGTGCGAAAGGCTGATTTCGATAAGGCCCAAATGATGAGCACCGCGCTGAGCATGAGCCGCACCCAAATAATCTCGCTAAAAAATAAGCTGAATAAAACTGCCACTGAACTCGAAGAGAAAAAAAACCGAGTCGGTGAGTTGGAAAGGCAGCTAGGAGACCAGCAAAGTATAGGCATGAGGGTGAGCACTAATGCGAAGACTGTGATTATGGCAGCGAAAAAGTGTCGAAAGGTTCCGAAGGAAATGACGCACGTTGATTACACACTGCTAGCCATTCTGTTCTCCCTCTTCACAATAATTTTATTTCCTATGTAATGTAAACAAGTGGTAGTTTTAGCTTCTTCTGCACTCATTCCAAAATAGTTTCAAACAGCCAACTTAAGCGCGTCCCACATTTCAACCGCTTGATCTGCTCCTGACCCGGTAGAGTCTAGGTAACTGAATGGATAAGGCCCAGTTCCGGCAAGATTCATCGCCTTGACCCATTTGTAAATTTCTGACAACGAGTCAACATCGTCTATCCAAACTTGATACTGAGTCTTGTTCTCGTCATCGTTGTGAATAAAGTTAAAGAACTGAACATTAAGATATGGATCACGCCACACTGGCCCAAGGGTAGCGGTGTGGTTGGCGCCATCACGGATATAATTCATCATCCCGGCATAGCTAACTTGCGTACCAGCAGCGTCAGAGCAATTGACTCCTCTGAAAGGTACAATGTCCATCTCGCAATGCTTATTATCAAGAGATCGGTCTTCGTTGACACATTCATATTGGTAACCATACCAAGGGATTCCCAAGATGAGTTTCCGGGGAGAAATTCCGAGCTGGAGGAAATCATTTATGCCTTTTTGGCATATGGAGATAGGCGCATTAGCAGAAGCAACACACTGATAGAAGACTTGAGAACGAGTGTCGTAGCACATCACATAGAGGTAGTCCGACACCGACGCGAGAGACTTGTAATCATAGTACCTCCCATCTATCCCCAGCGGAGACCAAGCAGCGCACACACTGGTTTGGTAGTTGGGGTTGATCGCTTTGAGAGCTTTGTTCGTTTGGTCGATAACATCTACATATATAGCATTAAGAGGGTCGTCGTATCCATCAACAGGATTCTCCCAATCGAACGTCACCCCATCATAAAAATTTTGCTGCATGCTGAGAATTGTGTCTGCAATGTAGGAATCAATATCTGTCTGATTGCCTGTCAGAGGTGGACTTGTCGAGGCAATTACGCGAACATTATTAGCATGGGCCTTACAGATTAGATCTCCGCCACCCTCCCCCCATGCGATTGTGGTGATTGTGTCAAAATCATAACCCTTCCCTTCATTCCATTTCCCAAAAGTATCAAAACCAAAGATTTCACGCTCAACCGTGAAGCTTGCAACATCACAGAGTGACTTATCGTCGCAGGGACATACGATAGGATCGGTTTTAGGACGAGGTTTTGGGAGCCTGATTGAGAGTGGGATGCGCTTCTCCTGTTGTTCTTCACCAATCACAATGTTTGTCAACAGAAAAGAGAGGATGACACTCAATGAAGTTTTCATCGTTTTTACGGGCCGAGAAACACTATATAGTGCCACGACGAAGCAGGTCTATTGAGAAACGAAGCTTTTCAGCTGTATTTCTGATTTTTGATTGCTTTTTTCGAAGCAAAAAGAAGGCCAACTAACTCCGAACAATTCACAACAATGAAGTGGCTCTTTCTCCTAACGCTACCTCTAGCAGGTGCCTTTGTCTCTCACGAGCACACAAGATCCCTCGTTAAAGCCGACGACACCCCTTATGGCCCAGGGAACCCTTGCCCCTGCAGTGATGAATCTCTATGCGCTCCCCTCAAAACCAACCGCTTCGACGACGGCAAGGAGTTCTTCATATTCCATGTCCCCGGGTACGGGGAATTCAACGACGAGTGGCGCCAATATAACTGGGATCGCATCACCTCAGTGTCGCTCTGGCAATTCGTGGATTCTGATGCTGAATTTTATTGTTATGCAAAGTCTTTGGGTGTTCGAATCTTTGTGCAAGCAAGTCCCGAGCGGGCTGCGTACGCGACCAATAATGAGACTGCCAAGCTCGAGTGGGTTGATAATGTTCTTTCGGACGTTCAAGGATATTTTGCTGATGGTATCAACATGGACACGGAGGATGACATCGCTCCCATGAACAAGACAGTGCAGAAGGGACTCACGGACATGGCTGTGCGCGCGAAGTCTGCTTTTGTGGAAAATGATTTGGCTGATGTGCTTGTCACTTTCGACGTCGGTTGGAGTCCCAACGCAGACGGACGCTTTTACGATTATGAGGGGTTAGCTGAGGCATCAGACTTCCTCGTCATTATGGCTTACGACATGGCTTCCTACATCTGGGGGGCGTGTTTGGCCACCCCGAATTCCCCCCCCGCGCAAGTTTTGCAGGGTTTATTACAGTGGATGAGCGTGACCACGCCAGACAAATTAGTTCTTGCGGTGCCATGGTATGGGCGATCTTATGAATGCACAGAGGGCACCAAGGTGACGGACCGGTACTGCCCAATTGCAGCAGCCCCCTGGCGTGATTGTAACTGCACCGACGCTGACAGTGGGGTAATAGATTACACAGCTGCTTATAACTCGAATTTGACAAAGGTTAAGGACGACATTCTGCAGAACACATATTACAACAACGTTGTTAATGGGACAGGTGAGTGAGCCACTGTGAACAAAGCGACGCCCCCTCCTCCCACTCACACTCCCCCTCCTCGCAGTCACTCAGTACTGGCCCGAGACTATTGAATCTTTGAGTATTAAATACTCATATGTTCACAATTACGACTTAAAGGGCATCGGGTTGTGGACACCCAATTTTGTGAGCTATGGTGAATCCCCCCACAATGACAGCTCAAAGGTCCCTGATAGCACGTGGGAAATGTGGAAGACAATTAGCACAGTACCTTTTGGGTACTAGTATTACTTACTTAAAATTTGTATTTTTCTGCTATGAAACCTTGCACAAACAGTGAAAAAAAACAACAACAATTTCTCCACTCAAGATTAACTTTTTACGTCAAAACTCTTCGTCTTTGACTTATACATTGTATTAAGGGTCCCTCGTGCCCAACTAACTCTCAATTCATGCGAGCCCGTCTATAATCGTGGCGTTGGGCGAACGCATAGCGTAGCCAAACAACTCAAAATCTCGTCGGTAGACGGTATTTATCACCTCGATCAATCCGTCCGAAAAATCTAAGAGCGTAAAATTGGTGAGTGCACACTTTTTGCTTAGGGGTGAAGTGGCGCTTGGGGTTGGAGAGGGAGAGGCACTGGTGGATAGGGGGGGATTGGTGAGATGGAGGAGGAGTGACGCTGAAAGGTTGGTTGGGAATAGATGGTCTGTCTAATGGGATATGTTATCCCGGAGTACTCATAGAAATCTAGATTTTGGAAAGGAGGACAGTGATGAAACGATGCACCAATACATTCGGCGGTTGATGGAGAGCATTATTCAAAATACATCTGGAATAACAACATGCCACATGTCATCCCCTCCCTCTCTCCACAAGCAAAAATCATATCCCCCTCTCTCTCTCTTTTCCTTAAGTAAAAAAATGAAATTTATAGCATTCCTCTTTGTTTTTCTCTTGTCTGCGAAAGCGGATGAGTCCTTGACTATCGAGCCCCCAGATAGCAGGGTAAATGTTCTCTCTTACAACAACTTCGATCGCTTCATCCAGCGTAATGAGCTTATTCTAATGGAGTTCTACGCTCCGTGGTGCGGACACTGCCAACAACTTGCCGCTCCTTATAGGGAGGCTGCAGAGCAGTTGGAGAACTTGGATCTCCCTAGAAAGGTGAAGTTGGCTAAATACAATGATGGGGACGAGTACAACCGCCAGCTCCGCGCTGGGGCCCCTGACATGTACAACTACACTAGTTACCCGTCTCTCTTTGTTTTTGACAAAGGAGAACACACACCTTACTACGGTGGCCGAACTGCTGAAGACATTGTCTTCTACATGACTGCAGTTGCCAAGGGACTTGATCCTCACGAAGAAGAGCTCAAGACCAAGCCAGGTCTGTATAAGGACAAGCCGGAGTTCAGCAAGTGGGTCACGGACTTTCAGGACGAAGAGCTCTTCGAGGAGCAGATCTGGAAGAACAGTGAGAACAAACTACGCGTTGTCGAGTATTACTCTGACAGGTGTCCCTTCTGTCAGTCCCTTGCCAAGGAGTATGTTGAGGCGGCCAGCATTGTCACCGAAAAATTCCCGGGTAAAGTTCAATTTCATGGTGTGAACAGCCGAATATTTTACGACATTGCCGAGACACAGGGAATCACAGGCTATCCTTGGGTTTCTTTTTACTACAAGGGTGAAAAGGTGGAGGACATGGCTGGTTTAGGAGGTGCTGATAGTATAGTTAACTGGGTGAGTGAGGCTCGAGGGTGTTCATGTATGATAAGGTTTTGTAATAGTTACACGTATCACGTATCATGTATCACGTATCACGTCAACACGATGTCATGTTATTGCATCGTCATGATAGGACTAACCGCACAAATCCAAATTTCTTTGTTCGTCGTAGGTCAGTAAGAACATTGAACAGCACTATGATGAGGACTGGGTCAGTCCTTTCCCCCCCGAGAAAGGTTTGGGTGGCAGTGCAAACGCTCTTGAAGCCGGCGGAGACGAAAACGAGGGAGAGTGCGGTATGCCCGACTACGAAACCTTGGACAAGGAGAAGCTCCAGGAACTTGTTGGTCAAATGGACCAGACTCTTGAGGCCATTAAGAAGCTTTTGGCTTGAGCTGCAAACCTGCAGACGGCCTTAATATATATACTATGAAAAAATAATGGATATTTTCGGTGTTGCCCTGCGGATAAACTATTTTGTTCGACAACTACTCAAAATCAAATTTCGGTGGCAAACACATCACTGCATCCGACTCCCTACAATCTCCAATGTCATAGGCAGGCAAGATACCCTTTTTGTTGATGTCAGTCCCATTGGGAGTTTCGTAACGAGCGACTGTCACCTTTACACCCCCAGCATCAGCACCTTCAATATCATTCTCCCGCATCGCACGAATTGTCTGGATTACACCTTTGCCAAATGTACGCCCCCCGACCACAAAAGCACGCTTATTGTCGGATAATGCCGCCGTCATCACCTCAGAAGCCGACGCCGTGGAAGAATCTACCATTACTGCGAGGGGGATCGACAAAAAGGGGCCGTCGGAATATGTTTTCTGCACATCAGTTAGTTTACGAGTGTACACTGTCACCGTGGGAGAGTTGATGGGCAGAAACAGAGCGGCAGTATCGACACCCCCAGGCAACAGGCCCCCTGGATTACCCCTCAAATCGATAACTAGGTTGTCGATATTCTTTTCTCCAATCATAAACTCAACCTCTTTTTTCACTTCAGAACTGGTCAAGGAGCTGAAACTTTTGATTCGGACGACACCTGTTTTCTTGCCTTTGATCATAGACGGAGAGACGTACGACCTGACATTCTGAACTTGAAAAGGTTTCCTCTTTATTGAGATAGGAACTTGATTCGCATTTCGGCGGACATTAATAGTGATTTCGCTTCCTTCATCGCCCCGAAGCAGTGTCGCAACATTCATCACGCACTCACTAGATTTATCAACAGCGTTGCAATAATGGCTGACATCAGTCTCTCCCACCTGAAGAATTACATCATTTCGCTTCACGTTCGCTTTATCGGCGGGGGCGTCTGCTTCGACATCATTAATCACGACGTCACCATCAATATTACGGAGCTCAACACCAATCCCAACCACCCCGTCCTTATTCGAACCAGTCGTAGACTTGTAAATTCGACTGTATTGCTCAGGGCGCAGAATAACAGTATATTTGTCATCCAGCTTCGCTACCATCTCTTCTAGCAAATCATAGCTATCATCAAAAGATTTAAACTTTTTAGCATCGGAAATAGCATTTTCGCGGAGGAAAAACCAATCCTTGTTGTTGAAAGATCGATCATAAAATGTGCTATCAATTATTCTCCAAGCCTCAGAAACTTTCTTCTGCGGAGCAGTAAGAGAACCATAATCAGAAGCAAATGTCGGAGCCGCGGGCGATAAAACAAGGGAGAGGGGGACCAGAATTGGGAGAATAAAATTTCGCAGGGGGTGAAAATTTGTTCCAGGGGAGTTGATAGGGTCATCATTAACGATGACATCGTTAGCATCGTAGACTGGTGGTCTGGAAATCTTTCTTTTGGATACAAAAGACAGCAAACTGAGTGAATAAACTTTCTGCGACAGATTTAGGGCGAATAGCACAAAGAGAAAGCATACTTTCGAAAGCATCGTCTTAGGATGACAGAAGATGTCACAGTGAATTCCGCCGATGGGCTACAGAGACCCTTCCGCTTTCCCCTTTTTGTCAACGAAGAGGACAAAAAAGACGGTGGCAAACGCAGAGCCTGCAGTTTTCTTGAGAACGAGTATTTAAGGGTCTACCGCAGCTCGTGAAATTGGCCCACCCAGCAAGATGTGTAAATCGGCCTAAGCAGTACCAAAACCAACCCAACAAACTTTTAACCTTCCTACGAAAGGACTTGGTATATCTAACAATCCTGAATACCATAAACTTCCCTAACAAAGTACCTTCCATTCAACAATCAGGTGAAAAATTTGCCCCGGGCTGATTGTCGTCCACCCCTCCCCCGTGGATGGGCAAGCCTCCCCCCCCCTCGGGGCCGCCGCCAGCTTCCGCCTTTGCAAACAAACCAAACAAAAAGCGTAAGCGGAAGCCCCCCCCTCCCCCCCTCCCCCCTGGGGGTGCTCCTCCAGTGAATGGTCTCCCCTCTGGGACTGTCGCCCCCTCTGTGGGTTTTGTACCCTCAGCTGGCGGCGCACCCGATGGCAGGGACCTACCATCTCAGCCTTCGCCTCCTGGACCACCCACAACGACGGCAACGACGGCAACGACGGCAACGACGGCAACGACGGCAACGACGGCAATGACAGCGGCGAACGGGTCCTTCGGTCCTGCGATAATTTCCAACAGCACCACCTCCTCCTTTGCCACTAAAAATAACAACAATAACAGTTCTCGTGATGATGATGGGAACGGGTGTCACGCACCTTCAATCCCCCTTCATCGCCCCCAACAACACCCTCAGCATCAAAAAATAATCCCTTGCGTTTTTGGTCCGGGTGTAATGCGGGACGTCAACGCCTACACAAAGAAAAAGAAGATCGGCCAGGGAACGTATGGGTACGTTAACGCGGTTTAATTTGATGCATTGTGTAGCTGTGGGTGTGTGCACTTGCGTTTTGCTCGTTTGCGTTCTCTATTTTGTGTGTGCCCAATCTGAAACGCTTTTGATTTGTGTTTTTGGGGTGTTGTTTGGGGTGTTGTTTGGGGGCATCAATCATTGTTGACCTGCAATCATTGTTGACCTGTTGTCTTGCTGCGCTCTCAAGCTTCGTTTTTTCGAACCCTCTCGTAAAGCTCGCCCAAAGCGCTCTCAAAATTGCGCCCCAAGCGCTCTCAAAACCGCGTTCAAAACCGCGCTCTCCAAATCTAAACCCACTCGCTGTTTGCAGTGACGTGTTTCAGGCCGTCTGCAATGATTCGGGTCGGACAGTTGCACTGAAAAAGATTTTGATGGAGAACGAGTCCAATGGTTTCCCGATTACGGCGATACGCGAGATTAAGATCCTAAAGCTATTGAGCCACGAAAACATGGTGAACCTTATTGATATTGTGACGAGTAAAGGTGAGTCTCGAAATGGCCCTCCTCCCTTGATCCTCCTCTTCTTTGGCGCGTTATTCTTTTCACGTGTGTCCCCGGCACGAACAAATCGCCTTCTGGCAATTTTTCGTCACAACTTAACGGGATTTGTACGTAGTCACCTCGCGCCTAGAAACAATGCTCGTTGCCGGCCTTTTCCGCCGCTGACATATCCACACGTCTCGCAAGCGAGGGTCGGCGCCGCAACATTTTTTTCTCACCACCTCTCTTCCCACCACTTCTACTTCTACTTCCACTTCCACTTCCACTTCCACTTCCACTTCCACTTCCACTTCCACTTCCACTTCCACTTCCACTTCCACTTCCACTTCCACTTCCACTTCCATTACAGCGAATGACATGACCCCAAAATTTGTCTACATGGTCTTTGAATACTGCGAGTACGACTTGAACGGTATTCTTGATACTCCTTCGATTCATGTCAATGTGGATCATATTAAGAGCTGGAGCCAGCAGATTCTCAAGGGCTGCCATTACATGCACGAGAACAAAATAATTCATCGCGACCTCAAGTCTGCTAACTTGCTCGTGACTCGAGGTGGTTGCATAAAAATTGCAGACTGGGGCTTGGCGAGGTCTTGGAATAAGCAGGTAGGATGATTCGCAGTATTATGCAATGCGTAGCAATGCATTGCGCAGCAATAACTCACCCCACTCTATTCCACCTCTCTCATCACCCTCCGCACCATTTAGGCGACGAAATTGACCCCTGTGGTGTGCACCCTGTGGTATAGAGCCCCAGAAGTCCTTTTAGGCTACCGAAACTACAACCCGGCAATCGATATTTGGTCAGTGGGGTGTATTGTGGCGGAGATGTACTTTCGCCGGCCAATTCTACCTGGTAAAGTTGAGATTGAGCAGCTGACCAAAATTTTTGATCTTCTTGGTACGCCCCCTCTCGGAGATCACGGTGATTTCCCCCGAAGTGGACCGCATTGGAGAACGCTTTGCTCCAATTACGACCCTGAAACGCAGCAGCCTGAACAACAACTCCAGCAGCAACCTCCTCAAAAAAGTACTGAGAGCAACCTGAGATCGATGCTATCGGCAAGCCCGAAGAACAAGGTGACCGAGGAAGGCATGAATCTGATTGAAGGTTTACTCCAACTGAACCCTACGGACCGCATTACCGCGCCTAAAGCAATCACCCATCCCTTTTTTTACGAGCAACCGCCGGTAAGGCGACCGAATCAGCTGAACATGGACTGGAAGTGTCAGAGTGTACACGAGAGCGAGGCCAAGGAGGCCAAGCTGCTTAAGCGCCAGACAGCGTTCCAGCAGCAACTAAAATCAAAGAGCACCAATAGCAGCGGTCACAGCGGCGGGGGTAGTAGTAGCGCTGGAAGCGGGGGAAGCGGTAGTGGAAGTGGGGGAAGGCAGAGAATTCAAAACTCGTCAAATGGGCTCAATGGAACAGAAGCGCCCAGAGCGTATCCGTCAATGCGATAATTAGTGTTTGCGAGAGTATAGGTGTAAGTGTAAGCATATGCAGGTTTTTATTGCTATTTTTTTCGCATTTTGTAACCTTAGACCTTTAGATTTGCAAGATAGAGCGGTGAATAGCACGAGCGGTGACGGCACTAATAGAAACCAAACTTGGGCGTAAGCATAACACTTATGTAAAGACTCTCCCAAGTTATTTTCTCTCCTCAGTTATTTACGCAACCAAATAATTTACGCCCCCACGCCTGGACGCCGCCCCCATGACCAACACTATGAGCGGAAGGTATTAAGTTATTAACTCTCCATATTTCTGTTAATTTCTCGGTTTCGGGCTATTGAATGGACGCCGCATCAGGGACTCGGTAGATTCCTTCGTTTTTTTCTTTTTTGGCTTTGCCTGCTCCAACGGGGGCTTTCCTCTCATAAAATGCGGCTTGTCATCCTCGAGGTCCCAGTTGCTCTTAATCCCTGCCATGCTGGATCCCTGGAAAAAGTTGGAGGAGGGTGAGAGGTCATTCGTGTTTTACCTACCTATCATCAGGATACCCCTTTCGACATCTTTGCCCACTGTACTCACCGAAGACTTCCGTTTTTGCATTGGGGATCTGTTCACCTTTCCCACGCTTTGTCGCCTAATCTTCTCTCGTGATGGTGACTCATTCTCCACATCTTTGGTGTCAACAGAAAGGAAAGTGAACTGCGTTGTCTGTGAGAGGGTGAGTGCAAGAAACAAGAAAAGAAACGATGAAAAATCATCAGAACAGAAACAAACCTGGTCACGTGGAGAGACAAACTTTCCTACACTGCAACGGCCAGCAGCTGGGAGGGTTTTCCCGTCATTTAAAATATCTTTGAAAGGGTTCATTGTACGTTTTTTTTTGAAAAACGAACAAATGTGTGAGGGCAAACGGCCAACGAGCAAAAAGGTGCCACAATTAACAGGACAATAAGAATTTAAGAAAATTACGTGGGGGGGAGAACCTACCTTTCAGCCTGCTGAACAGCGCAGAACGTTTGTTTCGGTGGTATCCCGTGTCTCCGACATTTTCTACTTTCCCTCAATTGGCGTTGTCCAGCCTAGAATAGGTCAACTAACGCTGATACAAAAGCAAAATGAATCCGCGTCGACTCTGTGCCTTGCTTGCTCTCCCTATGTTGACTGCTGCTTTCCTACCGCCGAATTCCAGGGTATCTTCCCAACCCAACCCCAATAGTCTCTTCACTACAATATCACCAGCGAGCGCCCTGGAATACGACCTCTCGTATGATCCCTCTAAAGATTTCAGAGTTGGTCCTTATTTCACTTTTGGGAGGTCGGGCCTAAAACTGAATCCCTACGGTTTCTATTGTGGCGTAGTGGAGATATTTTTTGGCTTGTTTTGGTGGGCTTTTCTCAAAGCTTCTGAAGTATTTTACTTTTGCTGCCGATGTTTTATCGGACGTGAACTCGATGCGAATCGAAAAATACCTGTCCTGATCAGCAGCACATGGGGCTGGATCATAATGAAGCTTACTCGAAACTATCCCGAGATAATAAATCGTGAGGCTGTGATGGAGAAACTGAATGGAAGAGCATGTCTTTACGTGGCAAATCACTGTAGCTGGATGGACATTCCTTTTGTCTCGGCGGCAATTGGGTATCGCAACTATAAGATGGTGTCGAAAAAGGAGCTCCTCAAAGTGCCAATTTTGGGCACTGCAATCCGTGTGGGTGACAATGTTATTCTTGATCGTTCAAATCGTCGCTCACAAATCGATGCTTACAAGGCCGGAATGAACTGGCTGAAAAAGAATGTGAGTCTAATGACGTTTGCAGAGGGAACAAGAAGCCGTGATGGTCGGTTCCAGGAATTCAAGCGCGGGGCGTTCAAGATGGCGCAAACTACGTCGCTCCCAATTGTCCCTATGTCCATTGTTTACACGAGCAATGTACACCCGATCGACTTTGTTTTCCCCGTTCGTTCTGGTAAAAGAATTGGGGCAAGAGTCGTTCTTCACGACCCTGTTGAAACCAAGGATGTACCAGAGGGGGAGCTAATGGATGTCGTGCGATCGCGGATCGCTTCTGGCCTCCCAGATTCGCAAAAACCCTTGAACAACAATTTCACAATATAACAACTAGTATGTCAAGAGCGAGAGAGTAGTTAGCGAGAGAGTAGTTTAACGAAACTATCCCCATTTTTTTCCTCGAGAGTAGTTAGGGTTTTCCTCGAGAGTAGTTAGCGAGAGAGTAGTTTAACGAAACTATCCCCATTTTTTTCCTCTACAAATAAATTTAGCTCACAGCTTGGCCTGAATCTTGCCCAATATCTCCGTGGCATCGTCCCCACTGATCATCTCACCACTGTTAGGGGGATGCTTGAAGAGGTTGTCATCTTTCCACCTCGGCACCACGTGAAAATGAGCGTGGAACACAACCTGCCCAGCAGTAGCGTCATTGTTCTGGATAATGTTGATTCCGTCGCAGCCCGTTGCCTGGCAGTGTTCGAGATGAAAGCAATTCATGAGTTGAGAGAAGAGAACCATTCGCCGTAAACTTGAAAACGAACGCAAAGCACAAAATTTGAGCCGCTTCTTGCGGGATAAATAAGCATTCTCACCTCCTTCACTGCTCTCGACAATCTCGGAAGTTCCTTCAACAAGTTTGCAGCTGTATCTTCGTCCATATCCATAACTGTGCGGTACCCTGGGGCCTTCGGAATCAACAGCGAATGCCCTTTTGCCATCGGAAAGGCATCGAGGAACGCGTACGCATGCTCGGTTTCAAAGATCATATATGAAGGAATTTCTTTGCGCAAGATCTTGGCAAAGATGTTGTTGGGATCATAGGGTTCAGACGCCATTTGTAGTGTAGTTTAGTGCGATACAAGCAAAAGAGAAGTAAGGTAATGGGGCGTATGTGGAATTTAACAATAAAACTATTTTGAGGTGGACATCCGAAGGATAGCCTCTCCGTTGCTCCCAAATTGCGAGTTTGTCTAAAAACTCGATTAGAGTGTGGACTTCAACATATTCTGCTCCTTTTTTATCATTTCCTCCTCTCATAATCTGACACGCACACCAAGGAAGAAGAAAAAGTGCGAAACAAGGATAAATTCAACGTACAGCCAGCGGCTCAGTGGACGACCTCGATCAATCCACTTAGGGCAGCAAATGAGTGTGTGGGCAAAGGGCCACGCTCAGCTGACTCACGGCCGGCGGTTGCTCTCTCTATCCGGCCCCTCCTCAATAAAATACCTACAGAACCTGCTCACAATTGACGTGGAAAAGATTGCGGCAAAGTCGTCAGCAAGTTTGAGCACTTGTCTGATGCTGAACAACAGCGGAAGGATAATCACGGATTCATTATTATGGAAGATGGAGAGGAGCCCAGATTCCACCGAGCACGAGTTTGTCCTCGACGTCCCTTCAGACACCGCCGAGGAGACGCTTGCACACCTCGAGACCTACAAGCTTCGCCGAACCAAGATCAACATCAAGGACATTACTGATGTCTGCGCTGTGCATGGGATTTATGGCGTCGGGGAAGAGGCGGTCGCCGAGGCCGAGGGTATGGGCGGGATTTTGGCGAAGGGCGACCCGAGGTGCAAGAGCTTGGGTGTAAGGGTGTTGAGTCGGAAGGAGGTGAGTTGTGGTTTTTACTTTTTGATTTAGATTTTGATTTTGGTTGTTCATTTTCATTAGCAGTCAACCCGAGGTCATGGAGGACAAAGAATCTAAAACCCTTTCTCTTTGCTCTCTTTGCTCTCTTTGCTCTCTTTGCTCTCTTTGCTCTCTTTGCTCTCTTTGCTCTCTTTGCTCTCTTTGCTCTCTTTGCTCTCTTTGCTCTCTTTATCTATACAGACCGACATCACTGAAATGATAAACACGGAAATGTTTCCGTCCCTTTCCCCCGAGACACACTCTATTTTAAGGCGACTAAGTGGTGTTCCCTCCGGCTCTGAGCTGTCTAACAAGCTCCCACTCGAGATGAACCTGGACCTGCGGCCGGACGCTATAAGTTTTCATAAGGGCTGTTACTTGGGACAGGAACTGACTGCCCGGACCTTCCACACGGGCAAGATTAGGAAAAGGGCATTCCCGGCCCTCCTTCTTGGAGAAGACGAGGAGGTCCCAGAGGTTTGGTCCCATACCCTGAGCAAGGAGGAGGGACAGATTCCCAAGCTACCTCCGCCGATTGTGGGAACTTATTTGAGCTTGTCAAAGGACAATCGTGAGCACCTTGACGAGAACGTTACGCTCGATCTCCATTCGATCGCGTCCGGTGACAAGGTTTTGGCCAAGTCAGGGGGCAAAAAATTAGGGACGGTGATCACACCTCCTTGCCACGAGACGCAAACGAACGTGGCGATCATACAGCTCCGCTTAGACGACATTATGAAAGACTATGACTGCACAGGAGAGAGCTCGCTAGTGGAGGTTGGAGGGCAAGTGTTTCGGTGCTTGCCATACATGCCAGTTTGGTGGCCAAGGATAGATTTAGAGACGGGAAAGCAGGAGGAGGGTAGTAGAAGTGAATAGGAGGAATCGAACTTGGCGGTAGAATTAAAACACATTAAGTGAAAGACGGGAGTGGGTTTGCAACGCAAACGAAAGTCATTACTTTTGCTGGTGGTGCGATTAAAATGGGCCCTTTACACAATATCCGATTGGTTTTCATTGAGAGCACCACCCAACACGTCCAAAAATAGTTTGAGGTCGTCGGCCCCAACTCCAAGCGCAATACAAATGCCATTGTAAAGGGTAAACTGCAGGCTCACGATGAGCGAGAAGAAAACCATCCTAACGGTCAAACCGCGGAAGAAATTCGCAGGATTTTCTTGGAATATTGAGACGAGAGTTTCTACAATATTCGCTGACTTCTCATCACTATCGACGCCATCGACGCCATCTTCAATATCGTCGCCACCTTGAATATCGCCAACTTTCTTTTTCCCCGCCTTCATTTTTGATATTGTGGCGTCCGCTGGGTTACTGACAATCGCAGCTACAATGTCACCCAGCGTCCCCCCAATTAAACTCACCCCCAAGCTTAACTTGATATCCTCAGTGGCAACCGGAAACAATTCGTACAGCTTACTGGTGCTGACATCGAAAACAGCAAATTTTGCCATCGCAAAAGGCACTTCTTTCAGAATAAACAAAGGTATGGCGCTCCACAAACTCAGCAATCCTTCTTCCTTGACGATTCTTTGCCCTGCCCCAACGAGATTGGGGGCAAATGATGGTTCCGAAACCATCCGAATCCGTACGGTCTCGAATGGTGAGATAGCGAAACACGCTACAAAAGCACCCGTAGCGGCGGAAATTAGAATGATCGGAATCTCAAAGCGAGCGGCGTCTAGCGTACCAACCACATCATTTGTCACAACGCGGCGGGTGAATTCGGTTAGAGTGTAAGAAATTCCTCCCCAGCAAAAATAGCCTGCAAAGGTCGGCACCCAGCCCCGAAAAAACCCTCCTAATCCATCATCTGCGACAACCTTCTTGAGTGCTTGGATCGGATTGGTATAAATCGTAGGAGCGGTTTGAAGCTTCGTTTTCACAACGTCAATTGGAGTCAGGAAGAGATGGGCTGCGCTGCAGCAGAGTGCACCCGACGCAAGGAACCTGACGTAGGTCTCCGCGCCGACATTTTTTTCACGTTCGATAGGTGACCTCCCACGTGGTCCAAAGTCGGGATCGAGAGGTCGGGGGGAAGCTGCCGCAGTACCTACGGCAATGAGATCATTTGAGCTCTCAAAACTCAAGGCAGAGGCAACCTCATATTTGCGAGTATTTTTGTTGTAAGATAGGCCCACACCGGTGGGAAGGAGAGTCAAGAGCTGGGCAGAGGCAGAATCGGGATTACTGATTGCTGGAATCAAAGGGGGCTCACTATTTAGACCGGCATCGTCGCCCCGAACATTGTTTGGCTTGTTCCTTGTCCCAGTTTTCCTGGTCCCAGCCGGTGTGCGTCTCTGAATGGCTTTCTCAGCATTGATTATCTTAGACCTTTCTGCCTCAGTCCGGTACCCCTTGTAGCTATCCGCGCTACTTGTCGTCGTTCCGATACAAATCACCTGGCGGTCATAGCAGGCGCGACCTACGCACCCTCCACCCCCGCCTATACCATTGTTCTGAGCGGCCTCTTGGGCCCGAAATTGTGTCAGTTTGTTTTTCGTCACGATGAACGGATCCATCATATTTGTACGGGCTGTGACTGGAGGAGGATCGACGGTTATCACCACTTTATAACGAAAAAAACGAAATGGTGTTAGCGAGCCGTGACAGGTTGCTTCAGAAAGGGTGACAGTTTGCTTCAGATGAGTGGCAGTTTGCATCAAAAGGGGGACGCACCTGCTTTTTCCTTTACATAACCTGATCCTGGATTGGTAATTTTAATTTCCTTCACCTCTAGTTCCTTGACTGCCTCTGCCGTGGCCCCTATCCCCCCCTCGCCGAAGAGTAACTCTGGCTGTTCAATTCTTATCTTGATATCCTCGTCCTCTCCGTATCCGAACCCAGCATCGACGATGTCGATGCGCTCAAGGACGCCCTTATTAACAAATGCCTTTGCTTTCGCACCACGCAGAGTCGTTGCATTCGCTAGAGGATTCTGGTACTGACTCAAATCAAGGGAAGATTGCTCAGTAGCGTTTTTTAGAAAAGCAAATGAGGTGATGTTAGACTTGGGCGTTGACATTGCTAAGGGTTCTGCAATAAATACCTCTGGTGCATTTTTATAGCCATTTCCACGGTCCTTCAAGTCGATACGAAGAATTCGACCACTACTCTGCATCACAGCAATCCCCATTGCTGTCTGGTAAGAGGGACCAGCCTGGGGAGGATCGAAGACCACATTAGGAGCACCGTAGCCAGGCGCATAGCCGCTCCCGCCGTCGTAGATCTCAACGCTGCTTACAGTCGCATTATCAATAGCGGCTAATACTTCAGTAATTTTTTCGGTGGGTTGGTATTTGTTCATAAGCCCGAAAAGGAGGGCAATTTGCCTCCGAGCCTCCTTTCTTTCTCGCTGAACCTTGTCAGACTTATCAGACCAGTCTGTCTCGCCACTAGCATCACGTGGTGTATCGCAATATCGACGTAGTAGATCAGTCATTAATCTTTCAGGGCCTTCGGCAGTGTTGTATTCACGTAAACCAACCTCAACGCTGGCGCTGAAGCTGCCAAACTGTCTCAGTCTGATTGCGGCGACTTCTTCGCTCGAGGCGAGCCGAGGAATCGCACCAGCCTGCGTATACCACCAACGCTGGCACTCAGGGTCAAAGGAAAGCAAGAAGCGAGACAAATAAGTAATGAATCGGACTGAATAGGTGATTTCTGTGTCAAAGAGGGAGGTTTTGGATCGTACATTCAAAGGGGAAGTCGTCCACTTTAAATCTGGAGTAGACGAAGGGTCGTCGATATATGGGGAAGGAGCAGCGGGTGTATTTGCAGGCGCTATCAGTGTAGAGAGGGAGAGTAGTGAAAATGCAAACGTATTTCGTCGGGTTTGTTTTTGTTGTGATGCCTTAGGTGGCACCGCCGTTTGTAACTTTGAGGGTCGTTGTTTTGCATTGTGCAGTTTCACGGTTTGACGAGTAGGGTGAAATCGACGAGGGAGCCTCGATACGCGCAAAAAAGCGCAAGCGGAGAGAAGGAAGAGAGAGAAGAGAAACACTCGCATGTTCCCTTTCAAATGGCCTCTATGGTGGTGTCGAAAGTTTTATTAAATTTCCCGTTTATGAGAAGTCTTTCGACGTCCGTTCGCTATAGAGGCGTTGACTGCTTCAGCGATTGGTCCTTTCTACAAAAATTGACAAAATAAATTACAAAATTGCAAAAAAAGAAGCTAGGGGCACCCACTTAGTCTATTACCTCAAATTTGTGTACTATGGTCCCCGCCATAACTTTGATCATCATATTGACCTTACAGGGTACCAGGGGTTTTTCTCTCTCACCCCCAAGCAAATCATTCATATACCATCGTGAAGTATCCTCCAAAACCTTTCTCAAGGCAGTGGACTATAGCTCTTACAAAGTAGACGGTTTGAAGGCACTCCTAAAGGAACGGGGTGAGAAGGGTGAGTTTATTTATCATTTTGGTTGAGTGTCTTGGTTGGGTTTAACCACAGCCACCACATCATTACTTACACTGGACACAGTCGGAGGGAAAAAAGCCGAATTGATCGAGCGATTACAGCTATCTGATAAGGTGGAAACGGAAGTGGAGATTGAAGATCAGGGAACAGCACCAGCATCAGCACCAGCACCTGCACCTGCACCTGCATCGGCATCAGCATCGGCACCTGCACCTGCACCTGCACCTGCACCTGCACCTGCACCTGCACCTGCA